>Ga0209211_10011143_pt1 | contig 11553 bp, 13 predicted proteins | sample RifGroA2_FD_183992 | JGI IMG/M metagenome (GOLD analysis project Ga0209211, IMG submission 183992) | Groundwater microbial communities from Rifle, Colorado, USA - Groundwater A2 (SPAdes) (version 2) | ecosystem: Environmental > Aquatic > Deep subsurface > Groundwater | place: Rifle, Colorado...
TATTGACTTTTTTGTAAAAAAAGATAATATAATTACATTATGCAACAAGCGGGAGATTATATAACTGAAGAAAAAAGGAAAGCGTTAGAAGTTGAATTAAAAGATTTAAAAGGCCCCAAAAGGAAAGAAATTTTGGAGAGTTTGGAGTATGCTAAATCACTAGGTGACTTATCAGAAAACGCGGAATATCATCAAACTCGTGAAGAACAAGGCAAACTAGAAGAACGTATTGTTAAAATAGAAAAAATTTTACGATCTTCTCAAACGGTAAAAGGAGGCGGAGGAGACATAATTGAAATCGGCTCTAAGGTAGTTGTTAAGAAAAATGGCACCAAGGAAGAGAAAACTTATGTTATAGTGGGATCTGAGGAAGCAGACATGACAAAAGGAAAAATTTCCAATCGGTCTCCTTTTGGTAAAGCGCTTTTCGGTAAGAAAAAAGGCGATGACGTTTCTTTTAAAACTCCCAACGGTGTGGTTGATTACAAAATAATAAATGTGTCCTAAAAGACTAGTAAGTCAAATTAACAAATGTCTTCAATTGATGAAATTAGGGACACTAGAATAAAAAAACTTAAACTCTTGCAGGGCAAGGGAATGAACCCGTATCCAGCGGATTCAGAAAGAGAAGTAACCTTACAAGATGCGGTAAGTAATTTTGATAGTTTAGAAAAAAATAAAGAAACTAAATGGCTTGCTGGCAGAATAATGTCTATCCGTGGTCAGGGCGCAATTATTTTTATCACGCTTAATGACGGAACGGGAACTTTTCAAGGATTGCTAAAGAAAGATGTTGTCGGCGATGAAAAATTTAATTTTTGGAATGAGGTAGTTGATATTGGAGATTTTGTGGAGATACAAGGGACTTTTTTCAAAACAAATAGAGGAGAAAAAACAATAGAGATAAAAGATTGGCGCATGCTTTCTAAAAGTCTACGCCCATTGCCTGAAAAATGGCACGGTCTCGTGGATGTGGAAGAAAGATTTAGAAAACGCTATTTGGATATTTTAATGAACCCCGAAATCAAAGAAGTTTTTGAGAAGAAAGAAAAATTTTGGGAAACTACCAGAAATTTTTTGAAAGATAAAGGATTTCTTGAAGTGGAAACACCAACTCTTGAAATCACTACTGGCGGAGCGGAAGCTAGGCCGTTTAAAACTCACCACAACGATTTTGATATTGATGTTTTTATGCGAATTTCTGTTGGAGAATTGTGGCAAAAAAGATTAATGGCGGCCGGATTTCCTAAAACTTTTGAAATAGGTAGAGTTTATAGAAATGAGGGCGGAAGCGCTGAACATCTTCAAGAATTTACCAATATGGAATTCTACGCTTCTTATATGAATATTGAAGAAGGAAAAAAACTAGTTAGAGATTTGTATATAAAAATAGCCAAAGAGGTTTTTGGAAAAACCGAATTTGAAACCAGGGGCCATAAATTTGATTTAGCGGCCGATTGGCAGGAGATAGATTATGTTGAAGAAGTAAAAAAACAGACAGGTATTGATGTTCTGGAAGACACGAAAGAAAAAATGGAACAAACTCTTAAAAAATTGAGCGTAGAATTTGAAGGAAAAAATAAAGAAAGAATGACCGACTCTCTCTGGAAATATTGCAGAAAAAATATTGCAGGTCCGGTTTATCTCGTAAATCATCCGAAGCTTGTCGCTCCACTTTCTAAAGAAAATGCAAAAGATAATCGCAAGACAGAAATGTTTCAAGTTATTATCGCTGGAAGTGAAATCGGTAGAGCGCATGCAGAATTAAATGATCCGCTTGATCAAGAAGAACGTTTTCTAGCACAAAAGAAATTAATTGAGAATGGGGATGAAGAAGCAATGATGCCAGATATGGAATTTGTGGAAATGCTTGAATACGGAATGCCACCTTGTTTTGGTTTTGGTTTCGGCGAAAGATTGTTTGCTTTCCTTGCCGACAAGCCTGTTCGCGAAACGCAACTTTTCCCATTAATGCGACCAAAAGAATAATTTTTTTCAGAATAAAAAACTCTCCAGAAACAATGATGCCCCAAGAGTCAAAGACTCCCGGGGACTTTTGATGCTGGCGCTTTTTGGGCGCTGAGACTATTTCTTAAAAGAACAAGTAAAGGTGGGGACCCCCAACCAGGAACGGGGGGAGGAACTGGCTAAGGTTCCCCACCTAATTAAAGTATACAAGTTATCAATTTAAAAGTCAATGAAAAAAACTCCTCATAAATGTTAATGCCTCGACTGCGATAGTCGAGGCATGTTTTCGATTGTTGGGAGAGAAAACTATAAGCCATCTATGCCTAGTGCCTCCATCAGCAGCGCCCACATCTTTGAACTAATCAAACGGAGCGCTCCGCCGAACATGAGTATCAGTAAGATCGTTCCGCCGATGTTTACAGCTGTGGTTATTTGCATCAAGCACCTCCCTGGGATTTTAGATTTTATCCTTCATGTTCTTCCTTTGATCGCCCGCGAAAAAAGAATGAATCAACCCATCGCTTTTGTGATGCTTTCTACGATGGTGTCCCATTCTGCCATTCCCCTGGGTCTGAGGATTTTCCTTCTTGACTTCTTTAACGAAAAAGCCTGCTGTGCCAAGCTTTTTCATTTTTTTGTCCAAATCCAATTTCTTTCGTACGTCGAAGGAAATCGTGACAAACTCCGGGTACAACAGGCTACTACCCCAAGGGGTAATGTTGTTTTCCCCTAAAGCAACCTTCATGTCGTTAAGGTTTTTTCCTTGTGGCCACCTGAGAAGTTCGATCAGCGCTGTTTCTATTTCCGGCTTCATCCCCATACGTGCCTCCTAGGCCTTTTCTAAATCGAAGCCTTTCTTCCTCAACCCTTCGACTTGTCCTGCGGAGATTTCGACAGCGGTTGTTGGAGAACGACCAGTTCTTGTGAAGAGAACCCCACCTGTAACGCTTAGGAATTTCTCAAGTCTCAAGCGGTTCCATCCCGCGGGGAACACTCTTACTAAGTACGTTTCCATCGGGCACCCCCTTTCCGCTGGATAGCATGCCATATTTTGTGATATCAGTCAAGAAATTGCCATTTTAGCAAAAAGGGGAGTTATCCACAGTTTGGGCTTGGTGTTATTTTCTTGTGTGGAATATAATATATCAAGTGGGAAAAAGTGGGAAATCTGTTAATAAGTAATTTAAATAAAATTTATGCTCATCGGCGAATACATTCACACAATAGATGAAAAAAATCGTGTTTCAATGCCGGTAAAATTTCGAAAAGAAATGGGCAAAAAAATTATTATTACACCCGGCTTGGATTCCTGTTTATTTATTTTCACAATCAAAGAATGGGCGAAAGTTAGTCAGAGACTTTCCGATAGCAGTACAGATCTTTCTTTTCTTAAAGCTGACCAAAGAAGTTTTAACCGATATATGTTTGGACGAGCAGCAGAAGTAGAAATTGATTCCATTGGAAGAATATTAATCCCGGATTTTTTAAAAGATAGAATCGGACTTAAAGACAAGGTAGCGATTATCGGAGTAGAGGATAGAGTGGAAGTTTGGAATGACAAAGTTTGGTTGCAAAATCAGGAAGTTGTGGAAAAGCAGGCAGGAGGGTTAGCGGAAAAGCTTGGTAATGAGAAGGCCAAATAAAATGGACAGTGTACACAGGACAGTTCTTTTAAATGAAACAATAGATGGTCTTAATTTGAAATCAGATTCTATCGTTTTGGATGCCACTTTTGGGGGTGGTGGACACAGCGCAGAAATTTTACGAAGATTTCCAAAAGCGAAAATAGTTGCGCTCGATCAAGATAAAAAGGCATGGAGACAAAATGATGTTCGAATTTCTTTTCACAATGAAAATTTTTCCAATTTGGACAAGATTCTGAAAAACGAAAAAGTTGACGGCATAATTTTTGACTTAGGCTTAAGTTCTGACCAATTAGAGAATTCTGGAAGAGGATTTTCTTTTATGAAAGATGAGCCGCTTCTTATGACTATGAAAGAAAATCCTTCTTCAGAAGATCTTACGGCAAGTGACATTGTGAATACTTGGAGCGAAAAAAGTCTGGCTGACATTATCTATGGTTACGGAGAAGAAAAATATTCAAGAAGGATAGCTAAAGAAATAGTGAATGCGAGACAAAAAGCAGAGATTAAAACCACTTCTGATTTAGTAAAAATAATAAAGAGCGCAGTGCCGGCAGTTTATCGAAGAGGGAGATTACATTTTGCCACAAGGGCGTTCCAAGCATTACGAATAGCAGTGAACGACGAGTTGGGGGTTTTGCAAACAGGATTGGAAAAAGGATTAGCATCGTTAAAAGTAGGAGGAAGAATGTCGGTAATTTCTTTTCATAGTTTAGAAGACAGAATAACAAAGAAATTTTTCAAAATAATGGAGAAAGAAGGCCGAGCAATTTTAATAAACAAAAAACCAATTTTAGCAAGCGAAAAAGAAGTAAAAAATAATATACGATCCAGAAGTGCGAAACTAAGGATTTTAGAAAAGAGACAATAAAAACATGAGACAAATGAGTTTACAACTTAAGACACGAATCCAGAATGTAAATATTATGAATAATAATATTGAAATTCGAAGAATCATTTTAAATATTATGCTTTCTATTTTAGCTGCCTTGGCACTCTGGTATGTTTTAATTTTAGGGAATATGGTTTTTGATATTGTCCAAAGAAAAGCCCTAGAGAAAGAGATACTTACTCTTTCCAGTGAAGTAAGGAATTTAGAGCTTTCTTATTTGTCTATTTCAGATAGCGTTGATATTGCTCTTTCTGCTTCTATGGGATTCAGGGAAGCGAAAGCGACTTTTGCCACCCGTAAAGCTCTTGGTAGCTTAAAACTTGCTAACAATGAAATCTAGTTTTCTCCCAAGGTCTAGAATAATTATTTTTTTTATTATTTTTTTCGCTGTCATTCTTTCAGGAAGACTTTTTTGGGTGCAAATTGTTCATGGAAATTATTATTCCAATGAAGCCGATCGCAACTATGTTACGCCTTCCACTGATATTTATGAGCGCGGTACAATTTATTTTGAAAGGAAAGATGGACAGCTTATTTCTGCTGCCACGCAGAATTCTGGTTTTAAAATGGCCATTAATGCAAGTAAAATTAGAGATGCAGAAAATACTTATCAAAAATTATCAAAAATTATAGTTCTTGATAAGAATAATTTTACAACAAAAGCAGAGCAAAAAAATGATCCATATCAAGAGATAATCAACCGTCTTTCCAAGGAACAAGCGGACGCTATTTCAAAAATGAAAATTCCAGGTGTAAAAATTTTTAAAGAAAAATGGCGTTTTTATCCTGGTGGTAGCTTGGCTTCGCATGCATTAGGTCTTGTGGGATACAACGGGGATGAGTTGGGTGGACGCTATGGATTAGAAAGACAATACAATTCTCTTCTTGCTCGCAACACCGATAACCCATATGTTAATTTTTTTGCGGAGGTTTTTTCCAATATACAGAAAACTCTATTTGAGAATGAAACATCGGAAGGTGACATAATAACTACCATTGAACCACAAGTTCAAAATTTTTTAGAGAAAAAATTAACAGAAGTAAAAAATAAACATCAAATTGATTCAATCGGGGGAATAATCATGAATCCGCAAGATGGATCTATTTATGCAATGGGGGCGAAGCCTGATTTTGACCCTAACAATTTTTCTCAGGCCAAAGCTGTTTCAGTTTTTTCAAATCCACTCGTGGAAAACGTTTTAGAATTTGGATCGGTAGTTAAGCCTTTGGTAATGGCAGGGGCGCTTAATGAGGGAATTCTGACGGCAGATACGACCTACAACGACAAAGGCTCCGTGGTAGTTGAAAAAGAAGAAATATTTAATTTTGATAAAAAAGCTAGAGGGCCGGGCACGAATATGCAAGAGGTTTTAAGCCAGTCACTCAATACCGGTATGGTTTTTGTAGAACAACAACTAGGTAGAACAAAATTACGTGACTATTTATTTGCTTACGGTATTAAAAATAAAACTGGAATTGATTTGCCGAATGAAACCAGCGGATTAGTTTCAGGTATTTTAAACAGCCCCCGAGAAATTGAGTATGCTAACGCGGCCTTTGGTCAGGGAATCGCCTTGACCCCATTTGAATTAATACGCGCGCTCGCTTCTCTCGGTAACGGAGGAAATTTAGTTGTTCCGCATCTTGTTAAGGAAATAAAATACAATAGTGGTATTTCAAAAGAAATGGTATATCAAACTACGCCTACAAAAATTACAAAAGAGACTTCACAAGAAATAACAAGAATGTTGGTGACTGTAATGGATAAAGGAATTTCTGGAGGAACAAAAAAATTAGAACATTTTAGTGTTGCGGTAAAAACCGGCACAGCGCAAGTTGCAGATAATGTTGCTGGAGGATATTATGAAGATAGACATACGCATTCTTTTTTTGGTTATTTCCCAGCTTATGATCCAAAGTTTATAATTTTTCTTTATGCTGTAAATCCCAAAGGAGTTCCATATGCCGCAACGACTTGGACTGATCCATTTTTAGATATTACAAAATTTTTATTAAATTATTACAATATTCCGCCAGACCGATGATATGAAAACCACCTTCAAAAAAATTATAGCTTATGTTTTAAGAAAAGAGTCGCAACTTGTGCTTTGGAAGTATAAACCAAAAATTATTGCGATTACCGGCTCAGTTGGTAAAACTTCCACGAAGGATGCAGTTTATGCTGTGCTTTCAAAGATATCACATGTCCGCAAAAGTGAAAAAAGTTTTAATAGTGAAATAGGCTTACCTCTTACCATTTTAGGTTGTCCGAATGGGTGGAATAACCCTTTTATTTGGTTGACGAATGTGTTAAAAGGAATGTGGCTTTTTGTTGGATCTCATAAATATCCAAAATGGCTTGTGCTAGAAGTGGGAATAGGAAAACCTAACGACATGAAAAGAACTGCTTCCTGGCTTAAAACAGATGCAGTTATTATTACGACAATAGGAGAGACTCCACCACACATTGAGTTTTTTAATTCACATAAACATTTAGTGGAAGAAAAAAGTCAACTTATAAAAACCTTAAAACAAGACGGCCTTTTGGTGTTGAACGCCGATGATAAAATCGTGTTAGAGATGAAAACCAAAAGCAAACAACGTACTATTACTTATGGATTTACAGAAGGAGTAGATGTTTTGGGTTCGGGAGATACTATTTTTTACAGCGACAAAAACGAACCAGAAGGAATAATTTTTCGGGCAGACGAGGAAGGCAACAGCCTGCCGGTTGTGATAGATGGAGTCTTTGGTAGGAATCACGTTTATGCTTCTCTCGCAGCCTTAGCCCTTTCCTCCGGTTTAAAATTAAACATGCTTGCAGTCGTGGATTCACTTAAAGACTATGACGTTCCACCAGGACGAATGCGACTTCTGAAGGGGATAGAAAATTGTTTAATTATAGACGATACGTATAATTCTTCCCCTTTAGCTTGCGAGTCTGCGTTAAAAACTTTGCATGAGATAAAATCTATTGGGAGAAAAATCGCTATTTTGGGTGACATGTTGGAACTCGGGCGTCATACAGTGGAAGCCCATAAAAATATCGGCAAGATAGCAAAAGAAAACGCAGACGTACTCTTTATCGTTGGCCCTCGAGCAAAAGCAATTAAAGAAGGAGCGCTTGAGGCGGGAATGAATAAAGAGAAAATTTTTGAATTTTTAAATTCTTTTGAAGCTGGAAATTTTATAAAAACTTTTGTGCAAAAAAATGATGTTGTGTTGATAAAAGGTTCGCAAGGTATGCGTATGGAACGGGTAGTGGAAACAATACTTTTAGATCAAGAAAATAAAAACAAATTGTTGGTTCGTCAAGATGAGGAGTGGAAAAAGAAGCAGTGAAAGTACACCACTTTCGGACGGCCGTCTGAAAGTGGTGTACTTATATTTCTCCGATAATTTTTACTATCCACTTTTCAGCTTTGTTTATTATTTTAAATACATGAGGAGATTTTTCTGTATGTTTATTTAATAGTAAACGAACCCGAGGAAAACATAAAGATATAAGAATAAAACCAACAATTAAAAAAATAATTCCCTGTAAAAAAGGTAGAAATAAACCAAGTAGTCCAAATATTATAAAAATACTTCCAATAGCTAGAACAAGAATCTTTTTTGCTTTTCTTTTCATAAAATGAGTATAGCTGTAATTGTAGTTATAAACAAATATAAATTGACAAAAGTATATAAAAAGTGTTATAGTGCGAGAGGATAGAAAGGAGGCAGTTATGCGATCACCTAATGAAGAAGTGACGAAAGCTGCCCCCAATTTCAAGGGCAGTGTGATCATTCTGAGAAGAAAAGACTCAGAATGTGTCGGTCGAGGCTTTATCCACAGTTTCTTTGTGGATGGAGATAACATTTTGTTTCAGGTTGTGATAAATGGATTCACAAAACCTGAATACCAAAAGTGGGAAATAGGATATCTGCTTCCCACAGTCTACGAAGCGAAAGTAGTGACTAGTCCAAAGGATGGTCTCAAGCTTCGCTTCGAGTTCAAAGAAGAAGAAGTTGTTATTCATCTAAGAGATAGCAACTCTGGGGTTATGGTACCCCATGATGAAATGGCAAAAGTAATCAAGTTTCACCCCGTCACTGCAAAGTGAGCGGGGTTTCTTTTTATAAAAAAATGCGCTTATTATTGTGACTCTACTGGGAATCGCACCCAGATTTGAAGCTTGAGAAGCTTCCGTCCTGACTATTAGACGATAGAGCCTTTATGGTATAATGATAGTGTTTTTATGTAATAAAATCAATAGATTGTTCGTCATTAACTATGGATACAGAAGAAAAAAAAGGAAAAGACTTGTTCGTTGAACTTTATGATATGCACGCAGACGCTATTTTTCGTTTCTGCTTTTTTAAGACGGGGAATAGAGAAATAGCGAAAGATCTCACCCAAGATACCTTTATAAAGGTATTTAATTATCTTGAAAAAAAAGAGGTGCAAAATGCGAAAAGTTTTATTTATACAATTGCCAAAAACACCGTTATTGATTATTGGAGAAAAAGCAAAAGTGTTTCTGAAAATCAATTGCCGGAAGGATTTCTTGAGTCTGTGGCGGAAAAAGATAATACAGAGAGCGATATTGATTATTCAATTTTCCTTTCACTGCTAGACAAATTACCTGAATCTGACCGAGAAGTTATTCTCTTGCGCTTTGTTGAAGATATGAGTTCAAAAGATATGGCAGAATTGCTCGGTGAACGTGAAAATACAATCTTAGTAAGAATTAGTCGAGCAAAAGAAAAACTTAGGAATTTATTAAAAGAGATAGAAGGCAAAAATGAATAACGAATTTGAATACATAATTAAAGCAGTAAAAAATATTAAACTCTCAGAGAACGAGAGAGCAGAAATGCGTGCCTCTTTACTTGAGAACTTTGCTCCTTCAAAAATAGAGGAATACCAAAACATAACTGGTTTCAGAAATACTCGCTTGTATTATTTCCTGACCGGCGGATACAGATATAAATTTGCGCCGGCTCTTATGATGATTCTTGTGGTTGTTCTATCCGGTGGCGCATCGGCTTTTGCGGAAAAAGCCATCCCTGGAGATTTTCTTTATAAAGTAAAAATATTAGTAAATGAACCTGTCGCAGGGGCTTTTTCTTTTTCAAAAGAAAAAAAGGTTGAGTGGCAAGGAAAACTCGTAGAGCGTAGACTTGGAGAAGCGCAAAAGCTTGTTTCTAGGGGTAATTTTAATAAAACAACAAGAGTCAACCTTGAGAATCAAATAAAAAATGAAATTGATGAATTTAATGTAAACGTAAATAAACTTGCTTTAGAGAAGAACGAAGGCACAAATTCCTCTGATCTAAATATCAAATTGCAGGCGTCTTTCAAGGCTCATCAAAATATACTTGAAAAGCTTTCTTTTGAAACAGATATTAAAGAAAACACAAAACAAGAAACTGAAAAATTTCTTACTACCCTTGAAGGATACAAAAATAAAGTAAAAGATGACCACAAAAATCTTGAATTAGATGTGGGAGTAGACGCAAGCGTGGCTGAAAATTCATTAAATTCAATAAAACTTGAATATGAAAAAGAAAAAATAAATTTATCGGCTAATATACAAAATCAAATTAATGATAAGCTTGTTTTGGCGGAAATAGCGCTGCAAGATGGTAAGGCGTTTTTAATTTCTTCTGATTATGCAAAAGCAACAGACAAGTTTCAATTAGTAATAAGTTTAACAAATAAAGGAAAATTATTAATATTTTCTAATGTAATAAAAGATGATATTGAAAACGACATGGGTATTGAAGAAAATAATAATGATGTTGAAGATGATCAATTTGAAGACATTAATCTAGGTGGTTATGACATTGAAAATGATCAATTAGAAAATACTGAAGAGGGCGACACAAATTCATCTGAATTTGACCAAATAAACTAGTTAGAAATGTGTGTGTCAGTAAAAATAGGGTGGGCCGGGTCGCGTGTAGCAACCCGGCCCGGTGGAGACTTGGAATGTCCGGCGGAGCGATGTTCTGGCGCGTTCCGGGCGAAAGAAGGGGGGGAGGCCTTCTTCCAGGCGTTGCCCCGTCTGTACCTTAGCACCGATGTTAAAGCCGGATTTTCGATGGGCGTCTTGGGGTGGTGATGCTGGGTATCTAATCCAGCGAAGACACCTCATGAGCCGCTTCCAAGTCGATAGGTGTATCTTAGCATGGATACATAAAAAAGTAAAGAATAGCCAATAGACCAACTAATTCTCAATTTTAGGTTTTTCTATTTCGAGTAGAGAAAGCTCTGGCGAAGAGCCGGCGATGCGAAGCACGTCTTTGTCTATCTTTTTTAATTCTTTATTTGAAGCATTATAATGATTCACCACCGTGCCAAGAGCATTTCCGAGTTTGTTGTGATATTCGTCATATGATTTTAAATGTTTACCAAGGTCTTCTACTTTTTTAATTATTTCTTTTGCTGATTCTTCGATTTTTAATGCCTTAAGTCCTTGCAGAACGGTTTGTAAATAAGCGAGGAAAGAAGTGGGACTCGTAATGATAACTTTATATTTTCCAGCCGCGCGTTGGATTAAGTTTTCATTGTCTTCACTGGCCCCGACTTTATTTGTAATTAAATCATAATAAATGGCTTCGTGTGGAATAAACATAAAAGCGAAATCTGTCGTGCCTTTTGCAGGTTGAATATATTTTGCCGTTTCGGTAATGCGATTTTTTAAATCATTTACAAAAATTGTTTCTAATTTTTTCTTTTCTGCACCATCTCGTTCTTCCGCCATTTTATTGTAATTTTCCAGTGAGAATTTTGAGTCAATTGGTATAATTTTATCTTTTACAAAAACGACAGCATCTACTATGGTGCCATCGGGGAAAGGGTATTGCATTTGATAGCTTCCCGGCGGAAGAACATTTTTCAAAACTGTTTCCAGATAATATTCGCCTAAGATTCCGCGTTGTTTTGGATTTTTTAAAATATTTTCTAAACTTTGGAGCTGGTCAGCAAAAGAAATCACTTGTTTGTTTGTCTCGTCTAAACGGGTGAGTCGTTCTGTCACATCTCTTATTATCTTATTTGAT
>Ga0209211_10011146_pt1 | contig 11552 bp, 13 predicted proteins | sample RifGroA2_FD_183992 | JGI IMG/M metagenome (GOLD analysis project Ga0209211, IMG submission 183992) | Groundwater microbial communities from Rifle, Colorado, USA - Groundwater A2 (SPAdes) (version 2) | ecosystem: Environmental > Aquatic > Deep subsurface > Groundwater | place: Rifle, Colorado...
GACCAGAACAAGGCCGATTCCAGATGGTACTGGGAGTAACCAGCCAGACCAATCTTGATAAGTGGTTACCGCTCGAACGAAAGGAGCACCAAGTGTAAAACTCAGTCCAAAATGTACAAACGTTGTAACCCAGATGGCACGACTCATAGTTGGCTGTTTGTCGAGCATCTTCCTCCCGAGCCAAACCAGTGGGAATGTCAACAATACCCCTCCCACAATGATAGATAAATTTATAACATTTGAAAATGATTCGTTTTGCACCAACCAGAAGATGAAACAGATAAACGCTAAAAGAACAACTCTGACAAGAAATACAATAACATGTTTCATAATAACCTCCTTTGGCCTTGCAGAGCCGCCCAACTATGCTTGTATGGTTTCCAGGTGATACCAGGCGAAGGACACAGCAGGCGGATGCTCTCTGACTCATTAAATTTTCCGCAAAATGTCTTATGAAAATGAATCTTTGCTTGCGCAGAACGTTTGCAGCAAAACCGTTGAGCGACCACGACTGTTTCTTAAACTTCGCTTCAATCGAGCCTATCAATAAAGGGGGCGGCGTGCTTACGCCTGTTATACGCCGCCCAGCCGTTTCAAGCGTCAATTCCGTGGGGCGTAGAACATAATGCCGACGCCCAAAAGGGCAATCGTAGACCCGATGATATCGTACTGATCTGGTGCAATGTTGTCAACTTTCCAACCCCAGAGAAGAGACATCACGATAAAAACACCTCCGTAGGTAGCATAAACTCTGCCGAAGTGAGCAGGCTGATATGTTGCGACGATTCCATACAGTACAAGGATCACACCTCCTAAGAGGCCATACCAGCCCGGCTTATGCTCTCTGAGCCACTGCCAGATCAGATACCCACCACCTATTTCGCAAAGACCAGCAATGACAAACACGCCGAGGGTTTTCAGTACGAGCATTGGTTTATTCCTCTCCGTTACTTGAATGTATGAAAGCCTGCCTTCTTTGTAACGGCAGGGGAAAAAGCTCCGCCAATTTCGGCTTGAATGAATGGTTTGACACCGTGAGGACCTGTCAGATGCAACCATTGTGAGCTTCCGCCTGGCTCGATGTGGAGTTCGAATCGGAAGAATGGGCAACACAACTTTTCCTTGGAAATGAACTCAACGGCAGTCGGCAAAACTTCATCATCGTTTGGTAGATGAAAGGCAAAACCATATGAGAGTTCTGTGATATCCGTGACGGATCGAAACAGTTTATGGATGACATCGGTATGGAGCTTCCGATCCTGAGGTGCGATTGCAGTCATATCGCAGGCAAAAACCACTCGGGCGTCGGTTATAGGCGGATTCGTGGGAGTGTATCATACTCGATCTTCCACATTTATTACTACTTTCCCGCGGGCGTGCCCTTCTCCAAGATACCTAAGTGCTTCAGCAGTCTCACTCAACGGATACCGTCTATCTATAACAGGGACGACTTTGCCCGCTTCCACAAGCTCTTTGAGAAAAGCCAAATCTTTTTGGCTTCGTTTCGCCGATACGCCTCCCATTTTCTTGCCCCCGGTTTCTGACATCCATGACCCCATGAGCATCGCCTGAAAGATTTGAGGCATGGAACCTCCGGCCATAACATAAATGCCCTTGGGAGTTAAGGCACGCTTATAAGCTGAAAGCGAATGATATCCGTTTGCAGCAAGAATCAGGTCATACTGCTGCCCACTTTGGGTGAAATCTTCTTTGGTGTAATCAATAACATGGTCTGCCCCAAGCAAGCGCGCCTGGTCCAAATTCCTGGTGCTGCACACGGCTGTGACTTCAGCGCCGAACGATTTGGAAATCTGCACCGCAAACGTCCCCACCCCACCTGAGGCGCCATTAATCAGAACCTTTTGTCCTGGCTGAATCTGTCCTGTGTCGCGAAGACCCTGCAGGGCGGTGACCGCCGCCATAGGTACGGCCGCCGCTCCCTCGAACGATAGAGTGGACGGCTTCAACGCCAATGCATTTTCAGGAGAACATGTATACTCAGCAAAACCGCCCCGGACCATCCCGAATACCTCGTCACCTGGCTGAAACTGCTTGACATTTCTGCCAACGGCTTCAACCCGTCCCGCTATGTCAGCGCCGAGTCGCGTGTCTTTGGGTTTGAGCAGCCCCCCGCCCATCAGGCGAATCAAGAATATGTCAGCGGTCAGGAAATGCCAGTCATATGCATTTACGGACGCCGCATGAACCTTTATCAAGACTTCATCGTCCTTGGGTGTAGGTTTTTCTACCTCTTTTAGTTCAAGAACATCGGGAGAGCCATATTTGTGATAGACAATTGCTTTCATGAATATTCCTTCAAGATTACTTTATTTTCAATCGGCACGGATGTCTGCTGCCAGAGCATGTATTGCCTTGCAGCATTGTGTGGGGCAATTGCACATAACGTTTGCGGTAAGCACGCAGCGGTTTTGCGAATGCGTTTTGTGCATCCCGCCGTCTTTGGGCGGGACCATCAAACGATGCGGCTAAGGCCGCTACTAAGAACTCATTATTTTTGCGGCCGTAGCCGCATACTAACAGTGAGCAAAACCGTTGAGCGACCACAACTGATTCTTTCACTTCGTTTCAACTGAGCCATATCAACAGAGGGAGCGTCGTGGTTATGCCTGTTATGTGCAGTTGCCCGTCTATTTGAGCAGAATCAATTTCTTGGTTTGAATAAAAGTGCCGGCCTGCAATCGGTAGAAGTACACATCGCTTGGCAAATCATCAGCGTTCCATTCGACCCGGTGAATTCCAGCAGAGATATTTTCCTGCACAAGTGTTGCAGTCTGCTCGCCGAGCATGTTGAATATCCGTAGAGTCACAAACCCGGAGTGAGGCAGCGCATATTGGATCGTTGTGCGTGGGTTGAACGGATTGGGATAGTTCTGGTCAAGAGAGTAGGTTTTGGCAAAACCTAATTCTTCTGACATGGACGTGATACTGTGATTTAGGAAGACAGATATAGTATTCCCTGGTACACCGTTGTTGTCAAAATTGGATGCTGCCAGATCGATCTTTCCATCACCATTAAAATCCTTCGCAACAATATGCTGGGTACCGATTCCAGCTGGCAAAGTGGAATGGAGAGTAAATGTCCCATTCCCGCCATTCAAAAACACACTCACACTGTTACATTCGTTATTTGTCACAGCCATATCGATATCCCCATCAAGGTCATAATCAGCTGAAGCGACAGTGTGAGGGCGGCAGCCAGTCCAATCCACCTTCGGCTTGAAGGTTCCGTCGCAGTTCCCGATCAGTACGGAGACATAAGGTGTAGCTGGCCCAGCATTTGGTACTGCCAAATCCAGGCAGCCGTCGCCATTGTAATCAGCCAGAGAAAGGCTCTGGGCAAAAAGCCCAACCGGATAGTCGACCCGCTGCGCGAATATGCCCTTTCCGTTATTTAACATCACCGCAACGCTTGCTGAACCATTGTTGGTTACTACCAAATCATAATCACCGTCTTTATCAAGATCAGCCGAAATAGCTGCATGCGGACGAGTTCCGGTAGTGTAGAGGAGCGGACTCACAAATGTCGCATTTCCGTTGTTCATGAAGACGGAAATATTGCTGGAACCTGAATTTGGAACGGCAAGATCGAAGTCGCCATCACCATCTAAATCGGATGCGCAAAGTTTGTGAGGATTGATTCCACCGGAAGCAAAACTGCTCGCCAGCAAAAATACTCCGGCACCGTTATTGAGAAGAATATAAATGGTGTTGGTGAAGTAGTCTGCTGCAGCCAGGTCAATGTCTCCGTCCTTGTCAAGGTCGGCGTTGGTAAGGCTTGGGAAATCGCCAACGCTGTATTTGGAGGGTAGTGCAAAAGTTCCATCACCATTATTCATGAGGATGCAGACAGAATCTATGCCGTCACTTTCGAATGCGCCGCTTCTGGTAGTGGCGAGGTCAAAGTCCCCGTCAGCGTCAAAATCGCCCGAAACCAAGGTGTACGGGCGGGGACCAACAACATAATCGACCTTGGGGGCGAAGGTTTGTGCAAGGAGAACTGAATCGGGTGATTCGAATAACATGAAGGCAACGAACAAGAGAATGGTAGATTTCTGCATAAGATTCCTCCTTCGTTGAACGGGCAATTGCACATGACGTTTGGCGTAACCACGCAGCGGTTTTGCGAATGCGTTTTGTGCATCCCGCCGTCTTTGGGCGGGACCATCAAACGATGCGGCGAAGGCCGCTACAAAGAACTCATTTCTTTCGCGGCCGTAGCCGCATACTAAGAGTGAGCAAAACCGTTGAGCGACGTCAACTGTTGTTTTTAACATCGCTTCAGACGCGCCTATCGACAGAGGGAGCGTCGTGGTTACGCCTGTTAGCTGCAGGGCGCCGTTCTTGACTTTCTCATATAAATGATATAATATTGCTACAATCATTTTGGAGGATGCGATGCCACTCATCAAATCGATTTCTGATCTACGGAACAAGGCCAATGAAATCTCAGACCTTGCCCACACATCCGATGAACCGATCTTCATCACCCGCAACGGGGAAGGGGATATGGTTGTCATGTCGATGGCTCAATATGGTAAACTTCAATTAAAGTTGGACCTTTTCCGAAAGCTTGCAGTCGCTCAGAGTCAACGAGCTGCTGGTGATAAAGGTCGACCCCTTTCTCAAGTTATGAAAGATCTTCGAAAGCAGATTCGTGAGTCGGCCTGAGTATTCGATTCGCCTCTTATGGATTGCAGAAGAAGACCTTCGGGATATCGTCTCCTATATCGCAGCAGACCGCCCTTCTGCCGCAGAACGTCTTGCTGATCAAATCGAAAAAGACCTTCAGTTACTTGCCCGCAATCCACGATTAGGTCGCATTCCTGGAGAAGAAGAACTCCTTCGGAGTGGCTATCGCTACCTTGTCGTGGTGAACTACCTCATTTTCTACATCCTCGAAGAAAAGACAATCTTGGTGCATCGCATCCTTCACGGTGCTCGGGATTATCAGAATCTCCTCTAATTTTGCTCAAGGCGCCTTGCCGCTGATCTTTCTAAAAGGTCTCCCATGAGTCAGGAGAAATGGGTATGATTGATTTGCCAACCAAATCACATCATTGCTCACCGACTCACAGGAGGAGTTATGAACTACTCAGGCGTAGACCTTCATCGACGATCCATTGTCATCTGCACCGTTGATGATCGCGGATCAGTCGTCGGCCGCACGAAGATGAAAACAGATCCTGATTTGATCACTCAATACTTCCAGCAGTTGCCAGGCGACCACACGGCCGTCGTCGAGTGCACCACGGGATGGTATTGGTTCTGTGACCTTCTTCAGTCAAACGGTATCACCGTGGTTCTTGCTCACGCAAAGTACCTTAAAGCGATCTCTTATGCCAAAGTCAAGACCGATGCTGTTGATGCTCTGACCCTTGCACAATTGCTTCGGATGGGCTACATCCCCGAAGCCCATCAACTGCCCCCAGAGTATCGGGCGATGCGGGATCTTTTGCGCCAACGGATGGTCCTGGAACACCGGCGCACCACCATCCATCAGCGCGTCGCCAGCATCCTCGCCCAATTCAACATCACCGATCTACCGCTTTCACCCTCGCAGAGCGGGTTTGCTGATTTTCTCAACGAATGCCCTTTGCCGGAGCAATATCGGATGACCTTGATGATGCACCACCACCAGTGTCTCCAGGTCACCGAACATCGCAAGGAACTCGAGCACTATTTCAAAGCGCATCTGCGACCGACAGCAACACTTCAACGATTGCTCTCCATTCCCGGCGTTGGAGATATCACCGGCTCCATCATTGCCATGGAGACCGGCCCGATCCATCGTTTTGCCGATGCCAAGCACTACTGCTCGTATTGTCGGCTCGTCCCCGGTGCAAGAGACTCCGGTGGCAAACGCAGTCACCGCTCGGGCTCGAAAGACGGCAATCAATATCTCAAGTACGCCTACACCGAAGCTGCGATCAAAGCGATGATGTTCTATCCCGTGATCAAAGCCTTTGCAACTCGACTTGAAAAACGATCAGGCAAAGCCATCGCTCGCACTGTGGTTGCCAAAGAACTGGCGAAGATTGTCTACTATATCTTAGCCCGACAACAAGAGTTTCGAACATTCAAGGGCGTCAAGATCGACAAGCGTCGTGACTGGCCTCGTGCTCGTAAGCCCGTGCGCCTAACTGGAGAGGTGTAGATTCTCCCTGCCGCTGATTGGGATGCGAGTGCGCTGCCGATGAAACATCTGGGCCGTGCCGCAAGTGAAGTCCGTGTTATTGTCAGAGCCCGGTAAAGTGTTTGGGACCAGTCCGAACGCCTCGATACTGCTGCGGTCGACTACCCGCGCTCAGGGATGTTCCCTCGGGGGCTAGTTGAATTGCCAATCGATCTCGTCAAAGAACGTGAACAATCTCGTTGCTATGGCAACGACGGGGGTGAGGACTTTTCTCTTGACTCTGACCTTTTATAAAGTGTGTATTCAGTGAACTTGACTCTATGTCAAAAATGACATATCATATGTCCGCATGAAGACAACCGATAAACCCCTCGTCTGGTTGCATGGTGAAGTAAAGACACCACCGTTTTCGAGTCGGGCAAGGGTGGAGGCGGGTTATCACCTGCGACGACTCCAAATGGGCGAGAAACTCTCATTACCGCACTCTCGCCCAATGCCATCGATTGGGACCAGATGCCACGAACTTCGGATCGATGATGAGAACACGACTTGGCGGATCGTCTATCGGGTGGACTCGGATGCAATAATAATTCTGGAAGTGTTCGAGAAGAAGACCCCGAAAACGCCCAAGGAAGTAATTGAGAACTGTAAACGACGGATTCGGTTGTATCAGTCATAAAGGAGAAGACAGATGAAATCCTCAAAGAAGAAAAGCCTGGAATCGAAAGGTTGGAAGGTTGGGAGTGCGCGTGAATTCCTGAACCTTTCGGATGAAGAAGTTGCCTACGTAGAGTTGAAGCTTGCATTGAGTAAGAATCTCCAAGAGTACCGCCGGGAGAAGAAACTGACTCAGGAAGAACTTGCCCGCCGGTTGAAATCCAGCCAGTCGAGAATTGCGAAGATGGAAGCTGGAGATCCGTCAGTTTCATTAGACTTGCTTGTCCGATCGTTGCTGGCATTAGGTGCATCCCGCAAACATCTCGCTCAGATGCTCTCGTAAGTTTCCACTTCACTTCCTTCCTTGTCCCTCCCGCAGGCGCAAATGCCGTATAACGTTTGCGGTAAGCACGCCGTTGTTTTTGCCACTAAAACGATGCGGCGGAAGCCGCTATCAAGAACTCATTTCCGGCGGCTGGAGCCGCGAGACCAAGTCGCGGCAAAAACAATGGAGCGACCACAATTGATTCTTAAACTTCGCTTCAACCGCGCCTATCAACAAAGGGAGCGTCGTGGTTACGCCTGTTAGGCGTTCGTGGCCGCCCTCAAAAAGGTCTTGCGGCTTGTTCACAAATATGTTAACTTGGGCTGTGCGCACAATAGAGTTTTACCGTACCGAGGTGGGAAATTGTCCCGTTGAAGAGTTCCTCGATGATCTCTCTGATCAGGATGCACAGAAAGTTGCCTGGGTGCTTCGCTTGATCGAGAGAATGGATATGGTCCCGGTTCAATATCTGAAAAAGCTAGTTGGTACTGATGACTTATGGGAAGTACGAGTGCAAACGGGTGGAAAGAGCTACCGTCTGCTGGGATTCTTTGATGGTCGAGTGTTGTTGGTATTGACCAGTGGGTTCTCAAAGAAGCAACAGAAAACCCCTCGCCGGGAGATAGATCTGGCCCAACGACGTCGAACCGATTATCTACAAAGGAGGAAGAAGCCATGAGTGATGTTGAACGTTATATTGAAAGTCGTAAGAAGCGTAGTCCGAAATTTGCAGAACAGTTCGAGTCTGGATACGAACTCTTCGAATTTAGTGTGATGCTTCGTCAGGCTCGCGAAAAAGCTGGAATGACTCAAGAGACGATTGCGAAGCGACTCAGGACGAAGAAATCTGCAATTTCCCGCATTGAAAACCACTCTGAAGATATCCGACTCTCTACCCTTGGGAAGTACGCCAAAGCTTTGGGTAAGAGACTTAGGGTACAACTCACCGACTAAGCTGATCCCACCGCCTGCGCGGGCGGCCATGACGCCTGTTATGCGTTCGTTGGTTTGCGTGAATGTATGTAACCAGGTTGTAAATACTTCATTGGAATTCCTCGAACGGGCGGGCAGGTAACAGCACCCCGCCTTCAAAGGGCCTAGTTCCCGCTTGCACATATGCTGTTAAAGTGTTATCATTAGACCGTGATCCTCGACTTTGCGGACAAAACAACGGAAGACATTTATGATGGCCTCGACTCGAAGGCAGCCCGTCGAATTTCGCAAAATGTCTGGACGGTGGCAGTCCGGAAGCTCGATATGCTGAATGCTGCATCAGACCTCCGGGATCTCCGAGTCCCACCTGCAAACCGATTGGAAGCATTGAAAGGGAGGTGGTCGGGTTACCACTCCATTCGTATTAACGACCAGTATCGGATTGTGTTTCGATGGATTGACGGCAATGTCAAAGATGTTTTGATAACAGACTATCATTGAAAGGACAAGAGTCATGATTCCCAAGAACCGAAAACCAACCCATCCTGGGGAAATTCTGCTGGAAGAATTTCTGAAGCCAATGGACATGAGCCAAGTCGAACTGGCCAAGAAGATGGGTGTTCCTATCCAGCGAGTGAACACACTCATCAACGGCAAGCGGGATGTGACGGCAGAGACGGCCATACTGTTGTCTCGAGTGTTGAAGACATCCTCGGAGTTCTGGATGAACCTTCAGGTTGCGTACGACCTGTTTGAGGCTCAGCGAGCGATGGAAGCTGCTTAAGCGACTTCCGTCAACAGCCCTGCCCGCCCGTCAAATCTGCTCTTCGCTGCAATCCCTCCTGACTGTTGATTTGCACTTCTGCAGCAAACCAATGACGCATAACGTTTGGCGTAACCACGCAGCGGTTTTGCGAACTCAAAACGATGCGGCGGAGGCCGCTACAAAGAACTCATTTCTTTTGCGGCCGTAGCCGCACACCAAGAGTGAGCAAAACCGTTGAGCGACCACAACTGTTGTTTTTAACTTCGCATCAAACGCGCCTATCAACAGAGGGAGCGTCGTGGTTACGCCTGTTATGCGATGCGGGCGCCCGGTGGCAGTTGCAGGTAAAGGAGTTTGTATGTAAATTGCCCCGTGCCCGAAATTAGTCGATTTCTTGGAATTATTATTGCGATGTATTATCGTGATCATACTCCTGCTCATTTTCATGCTCGCTATGGTGAGTATGAAGTGACGATTGAAATCGAAAGCGGTGTTGTCAATGGGAAATTTCCCCCTCGTGCTTTGACCCTTGCATTAGAGTGGCATCGACTACACAAATCAGAACTCCTTGAGAATTGGGAGTTGGCGAAAGAACACAAACCATTGAAGTTGATTGCGCCGTTGGAGTAAGCCATGACCCCTCGTTTGAAAGCAGCCCGACATATTTCTGATTACATACTTTGGCTCCAGTTCGATGATGGAACGGAAGGGGAAGTAGACCTTCGTGAAGAACTGTGGGGCCCGATGTTTGAACCTCTTCTAGACCCATCGTATTTCCGTCGATTTACCGTTCATCCAGAACTGCAGACCGTGGTTTGGGAGAATGGAGCCGACTTCTCGCCTGAATTCCTCTACCAGCAGATTCGAGCAACTGCCTAATTTAGTACACCTCCCAGGGCGCCCGTTTCGCCTAACGTTTGGCGTAACCACGCAGCGGTTTTGCGAACTATCAAACGATGCGGCGAAGGCCGCTTTCAAATGACTCATTTCTTTCGCGGCCGAAGCCGCACACCAAGAGTGAGCAAAACCGTTGAGCGACCACAACTGTCGCTTTTAGCATCGCTTTAAACGCGCCTATCAACAGAGGGAGCGTCGTGGTTACGCCTGTTATGTGCAGTTGCCACGTCTACCGAATCAGTATGAGTTTTTTTGTCTCCACAAATTCACCCGCGCGTAGTTGGTAGAAATAGACACCGCTGGCAGCATTAGGGGCGTTCCAATGCACACGATATCTTCCAGCCACCATCTGCTGATCGATGATGGTTTGAACCTGTTGACCTAGATTGTTAAAGATCATAAGAGAAACATACCCGGGTTTTGGCAAAGAAAACTTGATTACTGTTGTGGGATTGAAAGGATTCGGGAAATTCTGAGCGAGGTTGTATTCCTTAGGAATTTCATTGCCCAATAATTCAACGTCTGTTGTGAGAATCGTTTTGAAACTAAATGCCGGAGAGAAATCACTCGCGCCCCCAACATTTTTTGCTGAGACACGCCAATAGTAAGTTGTATTGAGACTTAATGGTCTGATGGCGCGGGATGCTGCTGTCAACGTTGAATCGTCCACAAATGTTGGTGAGAAGTTCTGATTCGTTGCTACTTGAACGCGGTAAGAATCAGCACCTTGTATAGCGTTCCATTGCAGAGTATCGTTTAATTGCCGATTAATCGCACCATTGGGGGGAGACAAGAGAAGTGGCGTCGTAGGCGCTGTGATGGCAGCGAAGTTCGCCACGAGGTATTTACTTGTATCGAGTGTTATCGTTACAGTATTTGCTGAGTCGTTCACATCACCGCTCCAGCCAACGAATTTGGATTTAGCGTCAGGAGTAGCTGTGAGTCTCACTATAGTGCCAGGATCAAAAGCAGTAAGGAAATCTGCACCGCCATTTACTCCAGTGGGAATGTTATTCACTTGCCCGCTTCCCGATCCGTACTTGATCAGAGCGAGAAAGGCTGCGCGAGGAGTACCGTATTCCAACGCGCCCATATCGTAATACGGCATCGTTCCACCGCCGGTGTTTGGCGTTGACGGATCATCGAATCGCTGTCGACCCTCTAAGTCTAACAACGGCGCACCATCGCTCGTGCCGGCATCGATGGCAGGACTGCCAACTTGTAGATGAAAATCTCCGTTCGCGGTATCGACAAACTTTGGGTCAGCGGAAATATTTCCATTCACGCCGCTAAATCCTGGCATCGAGGTTATTGAGTATCGGACTTGATTTGTGTCAATCTCTCCATCGAACCTAGAACCCGGACCACTGAAAATCGTGTTAATGATCTCGACATCCTTTACACTGTTCCCGGAAGCTCCTGGTTGATTTGAATATATTCCTAATGCAAGAGCTCTTGAATCATCCTGAGTAATTGTGTTATTAACTATGCGTACACCCCGAACTCCGTTTCCGGTCGCGCCTTCACTGCCACCCCTAATTAGAATGCCGGCATCGAAGTTATTTGTCAATAGATTATTTGCAATGTTTGTGTTGAGGATAGAATCTCCTGGCGGTGGGGTTTCAGCAAGTCAAGAAATTTATGAAGAAGTAAAAAACCGGCCAACTTATATAGTGAAAAATAAAATAAATTTATAATATTTCCTTCTTAATTCTGCCATGGTTCAAATCACCCCGCAAATTTTATATAAACCTACATAAATTCTCCAAGATAATGAAGACGATAGTAGTAGTGCCTACATATAATGAAAAAGACAATAT
>Ga0209211_10011148_pt1 | contig 11551 bp, 12 predicted proteins | sample RifGroA2_FD_183992 | JGI IMG/M metagenome (GOLD analysis project Ga0209211, IMG submission 183992) | Groundwater microbial communities from Rifle, Colorado, USA - Groundwater A2 (SPAdes) (version 2) | ecosystem: Environmental > Aquatic > Deep subsurface > Groundwater | place: Rifle, Colorado...
AATGCGGCGGCTTACCTATGGGGATACCCATATCCTGTCCAGGGACGCGCCGAGAGATCAACAGCGCCACAGCAACACCCCAATTTACCGCACGAACACTTTGTCCTCGGAGCAGGCTGAGTGCGGATAAAAACCATCTTTCCTCCACGCTTAATTCGCATAAGCATATCAGACTACCTCCTTCTGGCGAATCGGGGATTCACTGACACGTGAGCAGCTGCTTCCTCGCTGACGTCAGCGATATCATCGAGGTCAAGATTGATATTGAACGAAGGGAATCCCAATCGCTCTGCCAAGCCACCCGGTATCGAAAACATTTTCAAACCTCCTCACTAAGAATGACGAATGATAAAGAATCTACCCCCAGTATATAAGCCTATCCAACAAAAAGTCAAAAATACCTCGAGCACATTCCGTAAGCTGGAGATTGACAAAATAACAGGTATGTGCAATTTTGTTTTCAGTACACCATACTAAAAGGATAGGGAGGGGATGGCGATGAGAACAATAATTTTGATGGCAATCTTGCTGGTAAGTATACCTGTTTCAGGTTTTGCCTTAGCTGCGGCTGATCAGGAATTGTCCTTTCAGCGGGTAAAAAACGCCGTAGTGGTGAGCCAAGGCGAAAGAGTGATCGAGATGATCAACGATGTTCCAAAGGACCTGCCTCTGGCAACAGCCTACCGACTGAAGCAATTCGGAAAAGGAGCAAGCTGGACCGGCAAAGAAGTTGCGATAGATCTACAATTCGGATTACCGCTCAGGCAGATAACGGAAATAACCGAAATCACCTACAGCTATCAAGATGGGCGTTTCATCCCGAAGCTCAAGGAGCCGCAGCGATCGGATCGCCCGGAGTGGTTCATCACCATGTTAATCCTGATTTCCATGCCCGTGTTCCTGCTATTTTCGATATTCTGCGAAACCCTGAAATCGATCATGTTATGCGGAGCCACCACCTGCGCGGTCTTTGGGTATGTTCTTATCAGTGGCTTATCGTTTCTAGGAGAACAGGCGACCGTAAGTGGCCTTACCTTCTTAATGGAGGTGCTGGGGGTGGCCCTCGTTGCGCGGTTGCTTGTGTTTCTCTACGTAAAGTACGGAAGGCGACCGGATTCCTCACGAGAAGAAATTCAGCCGATGTCATCGTAAATCGGCATAACTAAAAAACATCCCGTAGACACAGAAAGAGCTGCAACGCCGCAGCTCTTTTTTTACGGTAGCAACATAAAAAAAATGATTATGTTCCACGTGGCAAGCGGCATGAAAAATAAAGGGCCGGATGACAACGCGCACACGAAAAATAAAATCTGCTGCGCAATGAAGGCAAAAAAAATTCTTGAATCGCATTCGCACCTGCGAGCATGTAAAAACGGCGTGAAGATAGGCGAAGAAAATCTCCCCGCATTCCAATGCGAGTTGTAAAAATAAAGTATAAATGAACGAAGAAAAATTCTCGTATTCGATGTTGCGATCATATAAAAACAAGGATTAAATAGACAAAGAAAACCTCCTCACATCCGGGCGCGAGCTGTAAAAAAGCGACCAGAATGAACGCAAAAAATTCCCACAGAATCCGAGGTGCGGGGACCCGTTGATAAACGGGCGCACCCTCGGACTTCGTAAGGAATTTTTAAAGGCATTCCGCTTTTTTATTTCGCTCGCAGGCTTTTTGGTACTTTTTCCAGAAAAAGTACAGAAAACGTTTTTTAAGAAAATGAAGACACAAAAATCCGCCCATCAACTGAAAGGCGGATTTTTCATAATATCACATTATGCCTCGACAACAGTCTTCGGAACAATGGTCAAAACTTTTACGCTTCGCTTGTTTCCGTCAAACTTAATCTTGGTGCGTGACAAGAACTGAAGGGTTCCCGGGATCATCGCGTACAAGGTGTCATCCTTTGCGCGGGCAACATTGAGACCCGGCAAATATTTAGTTCCACGCTGGCGGATCAAGATCTCACCTGCGCCGACAGTCTGGCCGTGCTGTCGCTTTACTCCTAATCGTTGTGCCTGGGAGTCTCGGCCATTTTTAGTAGACCCCTTGGCTTTGGTATGTGCCATATATCCTGAGAGAAAAAAGGATCATAAGGCGGTTCAGAGTCGTGCGCCGTATGATCAATATCTGTATTACTTTTGTTACACCCCAGTATACCGTATAATAAAACATTCTGTCAACGGGGCAGAAGGCCACAGCAAGAAGACGTAAACCGCATAGAATAAAGGCATATGACCATTAACGACCAGGTTTTTTACTACAAAACAACCGTTGGACAGCACAAACAAAAAATCGCCGTCGCTGGACTCTTGATTCTGGCAACTACGTTAAGCTTCGCACTTGGCGTTATTATCGGGAAGGATGGGGAGCGAGCCCCGATCATCATTAACCGGTGCGAATTGACGCAGCGGTAAGTTTATCGATAGACTAAAGGCAGAACAATGACAATTTCTCTAGGGAGGTGCGCGAATGAGTACCGATTCGACAGATACAGAACGCAGAGGCGCAAGTCCAACCGAGGTTATAAAAAGCTGCATTGAAACCCTTTTGGAATCACTCGAGGCTCGCATTGCCGATAGGCCATACGATGACCCTGATGAAACCATTGGCAATGTGCGAATCATTGTGGATAAGTACGGTATCATCGGAGCACGCGTAAAACAACAGGGGTAACAGAAAAAAGTAGGCACATTCGTCATGTGCGTGGGTACGGCGACCGAAGGGTATGATATGGAAGTCCTATTGGCGGAATACGCATGCAATCAAAACCTGATAGCCATGATAATCAAGGTGCTTGACCAAAAATACGCCGACCCGGATTGGGAGGGGGATCTCGATATCGTAACGGAAGAAGTTGCAGAGGTATTTATCAAGGCGATTGTCATCACACAAGGCTCGCCAATACATACGCATCTCCATCGAGCAACTCGATCGACCTTTTGCTAAAGAAAGGAGGCGACCACATGGTATTCGAATTGGGACCAATGGGAAGGGGATACGTGGCAGATCTATTTGCCGTAGAGATCATTGCATTCCTCGTTAGGGTAATGGAAAAAGAGGTTTCCGAAACGGGAGCGTTAAGCGAGATATCCATCCTGACGGGCGGGCAGACAATGGCACGCACGCTCGAGCGAGCAGACAAAAAGTTTTCTGAAAAACATCTATACATCGTTGCGCGTAATGTGTGCGACGCAGTGACGGTACATAATGCGCTACTACGGTGGGGTGGTAATGCACAAAGACTCCAAGAAACGCTCAAGATCCTCGACTCCGATTTCATACACCCTTGCTGGAGCGGACCGGAACTGGATTTCTTCGCGCATGACATTGCCGATATGATCCTCGCATTGGCACTCATCCTACCGGACGACCTCCCGCGTAATGCATTCCGCGGGAGAACCTCATGGATCGAATCGTAAGCAAAAACACAGGAGCCTCTAGGCTCCTTTTTTGAGATATTGACAAATTGTGATTAAAGTGTTTATATAAATCCAGAAGATTTCAAATTATGTAGCGAAGGAGCGAGGAAATGGCAGAACAAGCAGATGGAAGAAGATTCGGAGCGTATGGTATGGTCCTCGCTCCGGAGGGGATCGTGTTCATCGAAAAGCCGGGAAAGGGGCGTGGCCGAGGAGACCGGGGTACATGTTGCACCCGAGAACATGCGACTCATCGACAAGCCTAGAGTACTACCGACACACACCTCGGGGATCTTCCTGGCGCAGATAGCACGCCTCCCAAAAACGCTCAAGAAGCAAAACGAGGACGAGGCTGGGAGAGTGACTGAAATCGTCCACGTTCTCACGTTGAAAAAGGTGCGGTCGATGCGGTCAAGAATTTTCCCCCCACACCTCCGCTACCTGGATATGGCCCTCAAAATGCTCGATTTGAGCAAGTTCGAAAAGAACTGAGAGAGCTAGTCAAATTAAAAGGCCCGCACACGCGGGCCTTCTTTTTTCTTATTCCCTATTCCTTTTTCCTACGTTCCTTCTCACAAATATCCGATCTGACGTAACCAATAATCATTTTCCCATTCCCAAAGTTTCTTTGCAGCAAGGAATGCCTTGTAGTCATTCTGCCAATACGGAAATTCCTTCAACTCAATAGAACCCTTCATCTCGGACCATTCGTGCTCGCATTTCGGATCGCCTTTACCAAACCCGGCGCGCACCTTATCACGCCCGCCTTTCTGTCGCAGCGATGCGCCACACTTGCTGCATTCTTTTGCCTGATCAATACGTAAGATCCATCGGGTTTGCAACTTCGGAAATTGTTTTTCAAGTGCGCCCATATACGCGGCTGTCTGCAAGTTGTAGTCGCGATAGATTGACTGAGACGTTTTGATGTCCAATACACCATAGTTACCATTGATCAACGCTAATGCATCGATGGTTCCGGTATACCGCTCGCCATGGTTAATAATGCGTCGTTCGATGAAATCAGCTGATGTATGAATCGGTGTATGGTCGATAAAGGAGACAAACGCGTCAACTGCCGGCTGAATCAAAGGATCAATAGAAGGGGATTGACCAAGCAAAATTGCCTGACATGCCTCATGCACCATAGTCCCTTCCGAAGCGGATTTTTCTTTGATTATCTCACCCTCATCAAAACTACTAAGCTCTCCATAGAATTTATACAATGCAGGTTTTGATTTAATCTCCAAAATCTTTGTCACACGAGGATACCATCCGCGCTCAAGATCATAGCCAGAAACTTCCTTGAATTCTTCTCCTGTTTTGTAATACATACGGTTATAAGTTTGCAATAGTATAGCAAAATCGCCCATGTATCGAAATATTGACAAGATATAATAAATATGCTTTAATTAAACCATAACTACTGAATAGATGAGCGTGTGAAGGAGATTGCTGCACGAGGTGCTACGCGCGGGTGAGACCGCGGATTATGAAACACTACAATAAAAAGGCGCTTGTCGCGTTGATAGGGATGATAATGACTACATTATTATCCAATACCATGACCGCTATCGCTCAATACGAGATACCGAAACCAGGAGGATCGGTACAACTCCGCCCATTGACCGCCCAAGAGGATGCAAAGGTGTATTTAATACAGCAAGTAGGCGTCAAGGAGTACAAACAGTGGAATCGCGTCATTTCGGCCGAATCGGAATGGAAACAGGAGGCGATCAACCGGAAGACGGGCGACTATTGTCTCGCACAGATCAACGAAGAGTCCTGGGATGCCGTGGCGCAACGACTGGATCTTGATTATAAAAACGATTACAAAGATTGTTTGGAGCTTGCCATTATTATTCAAGAAGAGATCGGATGGTCGGCATGGAACTCATCCAAACATCGTTGGGGTAGATAAATATACCAATGTAAAACAAACAAGACCCAATCCGAAAGGAAAGGGCTTTTTTGTCCTACATTATCTGTCGCAAAATGAAGGTTTCACGACAGATAATATGGGTAGTTTATGCAATACACTAATATCCATCGATCATATGCATTACATCTTATTATGAGACCATCAAAAAATCCCCTTGAAGGCTCTATGCTTCCGCGCAGGATGATTTGCAACGCATATATACATCGCGCCGTTTTAAAATAATTTCAAACTGTAAAACAAATTTTTTGTTTTACAGTTGTTATAGCTGAGCCATAAGCCACTTGACCGCCATGAGCCCCAGCTCAAACACCTTCACAAACAGCAACCCAAGGCTCTTGAATATCATCGTCAGCGGACCGATAAGGCTTGTTTCAACGACACGCGCGATGCCTTTCGCAATGTCAAAAATTTGATTGATGAGATCTGTCATATGGATATAAGTATACCAGACAACATATCAACTCGTCATATTAAAAACATTTCGGAATAAAAATAAAAAACCTCAAAAATTAGATGAAATGCGAGGCACGGGAAAGTTGTAACAGAAAACGCACTTACGTGTACGGCGCCTGTCACAACTGGGCCCCGTAACGCCGCAGTTCGCTAATTTTTGAGGTTTTTAAAAGTTTTTATTTGGCCAAATAATCAAACGGATTTAGATCCCCTCCAAACGGCATCTTCGGTCCGCAGCTTTTCGCCGCAGGAGCTATCTTAAACGTTGGGGTCGCATACACGGTAAAATGCAGATGTGATCCGGTAGAAAATCCAGTACTACCCATATATCCGATTACATCTCCTTTTTTTACCTCTTGACCTTCACTGACCTTCCACAAGGACAAATGGGCATAGAGCGTGGTCAATCCGTTATAGTGCGTTATGGCAACAAATTTGCCATAGGCCCCTTTGCGACAATATAAGTCTTGATCAGCGACCCCGACGACTCGCCCATCAGACGCTGCATAGATCGGCGTTCCGATCGGTGCAGCGATATCGATACCATTGTGTCGCTTACTGGCATAACTACGCAATGCGAACGGCGTAGCGCCATACCCCTGCGTAAGCCTTCCTTGCGCAGGCATCATAAGCGGTCCGGTATCAACCTTTGGCAATGCACTAATGTTAATATCCTTGCGCGCTTCGGATTCCAAACGTGCGATCTCGATATCGATCTGATCTTGTTTCTTCTTCAGTTCGGTAAGCGAGTTCTGATAGATCTGCTCCTTGTTTTTGGTCTGTGCAAGTAGCTGTTGCTGATATTGTTTAGTCTGATCGAGAATAACCTTTTTGTTTTTAAAATTCTCGGTCTCGACCTCTTTCTGGTGCTTCTTTTCTTCGGCGGTCTTGAGGTGTTGATCGAGCTCGACCGTATAACCCTGTAGCTCGCGAATCTCCTGGGAAAAATTCTCTTGAAATTCGATTAGTGCCTGGATTTCACCGACGGCATCGGTAAGACTTTTACCTTTTAAAATGGACATGAGCGGTCCTTCGGAATAATCCTTTTGCTGAACCTGTCTCAACATCTCGGCAATATCCTTTTTACGGATTTCGATCCGTTCCTCCGATTCTTCAATGGTATACTGTGTATCTTGTATCTCATAGCCGAGCTTTTCAGCGGCAGTCTTACTATAGCGGATACCCAGGTCAAGTTGTTTCACGTTACTATTAATCTGTGTCAGTTCACGTTGTAACGTCTGTTTTTCACCGGCGGTCGTTTCAAGCGCACCCTGTACAGCCTTGATCTGATTGCCAAGTTCTTGCTCTTCCTGACGTTTCTTTTCGATAGCTGTCTTGATCTCTGGAGGCGTTTCCGCTCCGCGAACCACAACAAAAGAACCTGTCATGATCGTGACCAATACGTAAAGGGCTATTCCCTTGTGATATGCTCCATGCATGGACTTTACAAAAAGATGAGTTCGGGTTGTATTATAATTTCTCTATCGCAACTTCGATCCGATGGATCACTTCGGACTTTCCAAGTGCTGGCATGATCTCGAATGGTCCTGGGGATGCCTTTTTTCCGCTCAAACAAGCCCTCAAGGGCCACAGTATATCTCCCCTGCCCTTTTCTTCAGCCAGAGGCATAAGAAGCGTCTCAAGGGCATCCTTGGTAAATTGACTCTCGGGAGCGTTTCGTAAGATATCCAAAACGGCCCGCAAATGACCCTTAGTCATTGAGACATCGGCACCTTTCCATGCTAATAGATCGGCCTCGTAATCAGGCAATGCAAAAAAGAATGCAGCAGATTCGACAAAATCAGTCAGTCGCTTCAAGCGGTCTTGCTCTACTATTGCAACGCGCTCCAAAAGCGCACGCTGCGTATTCCATTCCTGCGGAATGAATGGCATCAATTCATCGACAAGGATTCCGACCGGTAGCCGCTTAATGTATTGCGCATTCAACCATTCCAATTTTTCAAGATTGAACACCCCTCCACCTTTCTGCACACGTTCGAGATCAAACTCTGCAATCAGCTCTTCGCGCGCCATAACGTCCTTATCATCAGTAGGATGCCATCCGATGAACGCCATAAAATTGACTAACGACTCAGGAAGGTATCCCTGCGCTTTAAAATCATTCAATGACGTTTCAATGTATCGCTTTGAAAGCTTGCTGCGATCGGGGGCAAGGATCAATGGCAGGTGTGCATATTCCGGAGTGGCGAAACCAAGTGCGCGTTGCACGACGATCTGCTTTGGCGTATTGGAAATATGATCCTCGCCGCGGATGACATGGGAGATCTTCATCTCATAGTCATCAACCACAACCGCAAAGTTATAGAGCGGAAGATCGAGACTGCGAGCGATAATAATATCGCCGATCAATGCGGACTGTACAGTAACGACATCACGAATAATATCATGGAACTCGATTACTCCTTCCGAAACACGCAATCGAATAACGGATGCTTCGCCGGCAGTGATACGCTGAACCTGTTCTTCTTTGGTTAGCGCACTGCAACGGCCGACATAAATAGGCGTAGTGCCCTGAGTTTGCATCGCCTGTCGATCGACATCAAGTTGTTCCTTCGTACAAAAACAATGATATGCCTTGTCTTCATCAAGAAGCTGTTGTAAATAGTGGGCGTAGATATCAAGCCGTTCAGATTGTCGATATGGACCAAAGGGGCCACCCTTATCAGGACCCTCATCCCAATCAAAACCAAGCCACCGCAGTCCGGTAACAATATCTTCCTCGAATTCCTTCGTTGATCGCTCTATGTCAGTATCTTCAATACGCAGGATGAACTTCCCCCCCATGTGCCGTGCAAAAAGCCAGTTAAATAGAGCTGTCCGGGCCGTTCCAAAATGGAGAAGACCCGTGGGTGACGGAGCAATACGCACGCGAATTTCCTGGCCGGTCTGTATATCAATCTGTGGTTCCATTGCTACAATACTTCTAAATTCGTAAAAATCTCGACTTCGTTTAGGTATTTAGTATACAACAAAACGCCGCATAATAAAAGACCGACTAAACATTAGACGGTCTTTTATTATGCGAAAAATCGCATCAAAGCGTACTTGCCTGCACGCACACTTTTCCTTCATACCCTGTAGGCAACTTAACCACCTGATTACACAGATCATCAATATTTGCGCTATTGGTCAAAATATGACCCTCTTTTTCGTAGGAGATAATCGTCGGAGCCATCCCCTTATCAATTAAGGCATCATAAAGCATGGTCGTTTGACGATGCGGCACGGTTGCATCCTCTTCGCCATTAACCAATATGACCTTCTTGTTCTTAAGATTATTTAACCGCAAGAAAATAGATGCCTGGTCGTATAACACTTTATTTTTTGCAGAAGGAGTCCCGTTAAAATGAACCTGAAATATCGAATCGGGGTCATTATTGATTAATGTCCACCAATCCGTAACGCCATTGACGGAAATCGCACCATCGAACAACGTAGGTTTGCCGGCCAACGCACGCAACGCAAGATAACCGCCATAGCTAGTACCCATAGGGTAGACCTCGCCGATCTTCATCTCCTTCTTAAGTACCGCGGTAGCATCGACAACATCTTTGACGTCCAAATTGCCTACATTACCCTTTAGGTCTGTTGCAAATTTTTTCCCGTATCCATAGCTTCCCCGATAATCAAGCTTGAGTACGAGGAAACCATTTTTACGTAAATGTTCCAATATGCCATCGTACGTTCCGTAACTATGGTACGAATGAAATGATGGGGATGTCTGTCTATGGGGGCCGCCATGCAACCACACAATCAAAGGATAGGACTTTTTCTTGTCATAGCCATCGGGTGTGTATAAAACGCCATAGCGTCCGGAAAAATTCTTTATCTTCCCCGCTCCAAGGGGAAAAGGCGAGGCAGTGATAGTCAATGGAAGCGAAGCAACGGAACGTTTCGTTATATCAAATGTATACAACGAAGGCAGCTCATTTTTCGAGCGTAGGAATATAATGTATTTACCACTCTGTTGTGGTGCGGGCCAATAAAGCACATCATCAACAAGCCCTCTAACCAATTGATCCCTAAAATCATACGAGTAGAGGGACCAGATTAATGGACTTTTGCGGTTTGCCGTAAAATATAGTAGTCCATCCGCACCAAAGAGAAAATTGTTCACCGTGAAGTCGGATTTGAACATTCGCTTACCAAGTCGTCCATTGATCCCATCAAGAAGCCAGAGCCGGGTCATATACAGGGTCTGCGTCCCCTCGCGATCGCTCAAATAAAAAAAGTGCCGCTCATCGGGAGAAAAATCAAAGGCCTTTTCTTCCTCACTCAAAAGGTCCCAATAATCATTTTTTTCCTTCCAGGTATAGGTGTGACCGCGTGCAACATCAACGAGTGTATAAACCCGATCTTTTCCACTCAGTGTGCTGGGAGAAAAATATGCGACATAATTTCCGTGAGGTGAAAAACGGATAAAGGAAGCTCCACCCACGATAGGAATGCTTTTGATGGCACTATTAGTCTGAATGTTAAAAACAACGAACTCACCATACAAGGTGACAAATAATATTTTCGTATTATCATCGCTAAAGATAGCCCGCTTTGTTTCCCCGATAAAATCAATTGTCTTTTTTGTCACATCGCCGGCCTCCAATGTATACAGGTCATACTGTTGCGTAGCGCCATACCCCTCTGAAACAAGCGCGAGTTGTCGGTCCTTCGAAAGAATATATTGCTTTTCAGTAAATTCCGGGAAAAGGTTGGGAGTGCTCGTACCCGTTTCTATACAGGTCCATTGATCAAGATCACACTGAACATAATGCGGGTCCGCTTCTCCGTACACGTCAATTGCCATAATGGATCCCCGTTGCTGAAAAACCCGTTGATATGGCACGGTAAACGCCCGTACGGAGGCAGGCAACGTTAAGGTGATAAAGAAGACGAGTAGTAATAAATGACGAAGCATAGGTAATTCGTATTATCGGCGTCCCAAATGAACAATCTCTTTGGCTAATACTTCCGCAGCCTCCGGACGGGAAAATGCCTTTGCCGCGGCTGCCATCGAGGCAAGCATTGTCGGATTAGCCAACAACCGATCTAACTGATCAAGGAAGATATTTCGGGTCAGATTAGATTCTTCGATGGTGATCGCGGCTCCAGTCGCGGCATATTCGAATGCGTTCTTTACCTGGTCGCGCGATATCTCTTGCGGCAAAGGAATAAGGATGGCTGGACGGCCCATGGCTGCAATCTCAAAAATCGACCCACTCCCCGCCCGAGAGATCACGATGTCGGCAGCACAATAGGCATCCTTTATATCTTCTTCAAAATACGGAACAGCCCGATACGCATGCTGATACATGTTTGAATACTTTTTCATAACAAGCGCAAGATCACCTTTTACGGAGCCAATATTGTTGACCCCTGTTTGATGCAAAACTTGAATATTGCGCGTAAGTAAATCTTCTGCAATTGAAAGAAGGAATTCGTTGATGCGCACAGCCCCCTGAGACCCCCCGATAACAACCAGGAGGGGCTTTGCAGGATCAAAATCCATGATGCGTTTTACAGTCGCGCGATCAGTCGTATCAAAAGAGGTTAAGAAAAAATTACGAATAGGATTGCCGATCAACGCGATCTTTTGCTCAATGGCAGCCCGCGCAACATCGCTAGCAGGAGTACCGACAAACGACTCTTTTGCGGTCGCATAGGCAATTGCAATACGTTTGGCAAAACGGGCAGAAGCAAGGTTAGTAAGACCCGCAACAGAAT
>Ga0209211_10011150_pt1 | contig 11550 bp, 17 predicted proteins | sample RifGroA2_FD_183992 | JGI IMG/M metagenome (GOLD analysis project Ga0209211, IMG submission 183992) | Groundwater microbial communities from Rifle, Colorado, USA - Groundwater A2 (SPAdes) (version 2) | ecosystem: Environmental > Aquatic > Deep subsurface > Groundwater | place: Rifle, Colorado...
CTAAGAGACTGTGAAATAGTCGAGATTTTGTCAGTAACAGATCAAAAAATTAACAAAATCTCTATTTTTCAAAGTTCTCTAAAGTTTCTAACTTGCTAAAATCCAGCAATAAGCTTTATAAATTAGTTATACAAACCAAGCAGCATGATTTATCGTCCCCATAAAGATTTTTACGTCTGCCATAATGCCAGAATTATTCCCGGCCTGGAACAATTTATTGGCCGCTACAAAGGCGCGGTTCATGATTTTCAGGAGAAAGACGGCCGTCTTACTTTGGTAGCTCTGGTTGAATCTAAATTTGGCTTCAGCAGGTTCAGACCGCAGTTCCAAGATCCGGCGGTTATTAGCGCAATAAAAACAGATCTTTCTGCTGTTAATGGCCTTGAAAATATGCGGGGGAAAAAAATCTTTATTTACGCCAATATTTTTTACACTTTGGGCGTTTCCATTCCCAGAAAAAAACCATCTGGAGCATGTTGAATAGCTAAGGAGGCGAGAGTATGGACTATTCCTTAAGATCAGCAATACCCCATATATTCCGACACTGGTAGTTACTACTCCGGCTAATACAGCAGATTTAACTGGATTAGTAATCTGCGTCTCGAGAACTATCAAACTAATTGAAAAGTTAGAATATATAAATATTTACACGAATCAACAATTAACATGCATTTAGCCAGAATCAAATTCAAGGACATTGAACAAATGCCTCAGTTAAAGATAAACCAGAACTTTAAGCAGCAGTTTCAAGGCTCTGCGCCAGCGCCCTTCATCGGCCGGTTCGGTTATCCTAATGTTAACCTTGGCATTCTCAGTCCTCAGTTTACCGGCCAAAACGGCTTCAGAGGTAGAAATTGCTTTAAAAAAGCCGCCGCAATTATCGCTTAAGCCGGAAAAAGAAATTATCCCTTTCGGTCCGGGCAGCGAAATGCAAACGGCGAGGATTACTGCCAATACCATAGTAGATTCCAGAGTTGAGAAAGCAGTAAGGGATACCGATTTAAGGGCTGCTCAGGCGATTATTGATTTGTATAAAAAAGGTTTTGAAGAAAATACCCTAACTAAACTGATCTCGGTAGGCCATCTTGGGCTAAAGAACAATCGTAAACTGGTGCCTACCAGATGGAGCATCACTGCCGTTGACGATATTGTTGGGAAACAATTAATTGAGGAAGTTAAGCAATACTCTGTTGGCGATTACCAGTTATATTTTGGAGGGGCTTGGGGGAATTATTATTTAATTTTGTTTCTTCCGGAAGTTTGGAGTTATGAGCTATTTGAAACTTATTTATTATCACCAGTAAATCCTTGGAGCAAACGCGGGTATGCCTACTCAACAGATTATGAAGGTTATCCAGGAAGAAAAGATTATGCTGAAGAAACGGCTGGCGGTTATTACGCCGCTCGACTATCTGCGCTGGAAAAAATGAAGGAAAACCAGCGGCAGTACTCCTGTCTGGCGTTAAGATTTATTACGAATGAATACAACATTCCTCTGGGGGTGTGGGTTTGCCGTGAAGCGGCGAGAAAAAGTGCCCAAGACAAGCCGCTTCAGTTCTCCAGCCAGGAGCTAATGCTGGCTTATGCTAAAACTTTTATTAAACATAAATTTAGCTTTGATTTAAATTTATTATTGAAGGAAAGCCAGTTATTGCAGAATAAGAAACAACAACTTAAATTAACTCAGTTTTGATAGCAACTTTTTGATAGCAACTTTTTTTTACTTCTCTGGATGAATGAACAATTTTTATAAATAAATGATCCCTAGCTTGTTTTCATTCAAAATCACAGCAATAAGAAGAGGTGGTGCAAGATGCAGGATATAGATCAGGAATTTGAAGAGTTTGTAAGAAAGAATTTTTATAAGCTGACCGATAACCAGAAAGAGCTGTGCCGGAAGTTAGGGCTGCTTCCTAGCTAAAGTATTCCACATCATTAGAACTGATAGTTATTTCTTTTTTCTGTTTTAGGATTGGTTTCTCTGGAGTAAATTTTCGGGTTTCAGGGATGGTTTCAGAGATTAATCTTTTAACTGTAATTTCTTTAAATTCCAATCCTTTCTTAAAATTAATGTTCCCGCAATTGGCGCAGTTAAAATAAGGCCCAAATTTTCCGGCTTTTTGCTCCAGCCAGGAGCCGCAGAGGCATTTAATCTCTGGTAAAGCGTCTTTAGCATGCCGATGGCACGTTTCTATCCCTTGAGTATTTTTATGCGTAGCTGTTCTCTGGCAAAATGGACAGGGGGTTGTTTTATAATTTCCGTAACTTTTTTTAGCTTTAAATCTCATCCTGATAAAGAAAAGATTTATATTTATAAATTGCTTTATTGGAAGCATGAAATGGTATCAGCAGAAATGGTGGAAGAAATTATTTAAGGAAACACCGCGAAAAAAACTGGATTCTGAACAAGAACTGCAGGCGATGATTGATTTTTTGGGAGACATCAAGGCTGATGTTAAAACCCTGTATCGCGATCTCAAAACCTTATTGGAATTAGAACAGGAGCGCCAGGTTGCAGCTTCAGGTATTGTTCATATTAATATTAATACGCAGGCTAAACTGCTCGATAAGATTATCGAACAGTACGAATTTATGGAAAGCGATGTGGCTATTAATGGACTTCGGCTTAAGCATCTGGCGGAGAAACTGCTGGAAGAGGCTCAGCAGCAGGGAATGGGCGATCTGGCAGAAGAGAAGCAGAAAAAATGGCGCTTGGATTAATTTAAGATTTAGCTTTGATCCACAATTTCTTGAATAATGATAACGATAAGGTGGAAAGGATAAACCCGAGTGTTGGAACAATAGCGTTGATAAATGGCTTGGACAAGCTGGCAAAATAAAAAAAGAGGACAATCACTAGGTAAGTTAAGACAGCTATAATTATTTTTCGGGCTAAACTAGTTTCCCAGGCTTTGTCTAATTCTACTCGTTTATTTCTTTCTCTGATCTCCTTGATTTCCTGCTCTAAATTCACAAACTAATATTAATCCCAAAACTATAAAAACTTATTCCCTTAAACTGGCTGAAAAACCATTCCAGACGGAGCGTGCAGGGGTGATTTTTTTGACTCTATCCAGCAAAGATCCGGTATTTTTCCTTACCTTCCAACTCGGAAATAATTCGTTTTACTACAGCCTGTTTAGGGTCCGGAAGCAGTTTAACCCTAGCTTTTAAGTCTTCAAAACTTTCAAAGAGCTTAACTTTCCGAGCTTCTAATACTTCCCACATATGTTTCTTTCCCAGTCCAGGCAGCAACTCCAGCTGATGCATTCTCATGCTCAGCGGCTGGGCTTTGTTAAAGAAATCTATATATTTCTGTTCATTATTTTCCACCAGTTTTTCTACAGCAGGATATAACTCATTTTTAGCTGTAGAAGTCAGTTTATCGGCGCTGATTCTTCCTTTAATATGATGTATTTCCTCCCGCTTGCCTTCTCCGATATATACTTCCTGATGCGGCTGAAGATGAACATCCTTTTTAGGAATTAGCTCTAATAGTGATAAATGTTCCTTGCCAATAGCTTGGGCAATGGGAGTTTTAACAGCACTTTGCTCGTAGGCATAGCCATGCGGCAAGAAGTCTAGCACAATGGCCGTCTCTTCCTTGACGATTCTTTTTAGAGTTAAATCTTGATCCATTTTAGTTTTTAAAACGTAGATATTTAAGAACTTAATAAAAATTATGCTTTTAAAATGTATTTATTAAGCAATCGCCTTAACTGCTGCCACAATCTCTTCCTGATCTTTTTTGGGCAGGCTTAAAGGATAGGCCTGAAGCACTATCTTCAGCTCATCCATAGTTTGGGGCAAGAAATCCATGATCTTAGTGATATGCTCGGCTTTTAACCGGATTAAACTTAATTGTTCTAATTTTTTCTTTAATTCAGCCCGTTTTTCATTAGACAGGACTTTAATATTCTCTAAAAATTCCTTAGTTCTATTAGAGATATAATTAAGCTGGCCATCTTTCTGTTCAATTTTATTCAATATTTCCTTAGCTTCTGATAAAGTAACAGATTGCTCTTCAATAAATTGCGGGCTGACCATTTTTATTGTTTTCTTAAATGTATAGGGTGAACATACACTAATTTTTGTTTTTCCCCATCCTTTATTTTAACCCCGTAGCAGTGGCCTTTCTTTCCGGCAACTATGCCGCCCATTCCATGGAAACGCCGGTAAAATCTTCCTTTCTCAACATTGGGGTGTATCAATAAATTAACCAGATCTCCATCCTGCAACCCCTTAAAATACTCGCTTAAAGAGATTTTGCCTTTTTCTCGAATGCCAGCCATAAACTTATGCCTGGTCTTTCTTCTTCTGGAACCCAGTCTTTTTACCATAGTATTTCTTTTAGTTTAGTGGTTAATTTATAAAGATTTCTGTTTAAAAAAAGTTCACGTCAAGTATGTCTCAAAACCCCTCCGTTAAGATTAAAGTTGGTGAAAAACAAAAATGTGGGTTCCAAAAGAAAAAACGTGGAGAACACCAGCAGAAAGGGCGAAGATAAAGTTAGAATTAGGAGAGAGGTTTCAACTGTTAAACTTGATTAAACAGGTATATGCCAAAGAGTAAAAAGAATCATGCACTAGAAAGTTATATACCAAAGGACATAAATTTTCGTAAAAATTTAAGCCCTTTGCGTATACAAAAGGCACAAAATTCTGTTCGGAATTTTGAGTCTTTTGGTATATAAAGGAGTAACTCGTTCATTGAAGTATGGATTAGAAAGAGGCATTCAAAGTTTCTGTTATTGTAGGTGTTCTAACATTTCTTGGAGTAAATTCTAGTGATTATACAAATTTAGGAGGCCTTGTATCACACGAAGCTTTTGGCGCAGTTGCTTTCCTTGGAGGTATACTTGTCACCGGTTTTATTTTAAATAGAAGATTAAATAAAAGTTCTGATTGGGGGATTTTGATTGGTGCGGCTATTACTTGGTTAGTTCCATTAATATTACAACTTTTGTTAAGTTTCCTATGATGTTAAATTTGGTTCCAGGCGTTCTAAACTGAAACACCATAATGAAAATGAGTATGCAACAGTTCCGGATAACTTTCATTCCAGGCTAGTTCTTTATAAACAGCCTCCAGCAGAAATTGGTCTAAAGCCAGCAAAGTAGATATTGGTTCAGTTAACAGAGAGTGCTTAATGCCTCGCGGCACATCCAGTTCTAAATGCGGTTTTACCTGCTGCAGATCTCCGTCAGTTGTTAACAGAACAGCTCGTGATTCCCTTCCCTGCCCGGAATCAACATAAGCCCGGTTATGCCCATCAACAATCAAATATTTTCTTTGTGAAAAAATTTCTCCCAGCTTAACCCACCGATTCAGGTTTAGCGGATTCATAATTACGATCGGTTTCAAACCTAAAGTGCCATTATGAGCACCAACATATTCTGTGTTCTCCGGCTGGCTGAAATAAAATAAATCCTGGTTTTTAACTGTTAATTCTAAAGGCATTTTATTCATTGCCCCAACCTTCTTTATAAATGTTTTGTCTCTTGATAGTAGTTGCCAAGTCTGAATCCTGAAAAAGAAGATTTTAATATTCCCCTCGTTTTATTATATCCTATGAACAGAGAAATAATAGTTCTGGGCGATATCGAGATGGGCGGCGGCACGCTGACAGACGACTTTGTCGCTGATGAATCACTAGCTCGATTGATTAAGCTGTATTCCAGAAAGGCTCATCCGGTGGAATTGATATTAAATGGCGACACTTTTGACTTCCTTAAATGCCCTTATATTGACGCTGACGGGCGAAGATCCTATCCACGGTACATTACTGCTCAGGTTTCGCTTAAAAAATTGCAGGATATTCATTTAGCGCATCGGCGGGTGTTTGAGGCGCTGCAATTTTTCTTAAAAAATGAGAAAAATAAGGTTACTTTCATTATTGGCAATCATGATCATGACTTGTTTTTTAAAGAAGTTCAAAAAGAGTTAAAAAAAATGATTACAGCTAAGAAAAATGTCTCTTTTGGCCTTTATTACCGAAATTACGGCCTTTATGCTGAACACGGACAGCAGTATGATTTTCTTAATAAAATCAATAAAAATAAGCCGTTTATAACTTACCGCAGACAAAAAATATTAAATATCCCCTGGGTGGCACTGGGAATTATCAGCAATTTTCTTACCCTTAAGGAAGAGCACCCTTTCCTGGAAAGAATTTTTCCCCGGCCCACTTTGTTTTCGCATCATAAATTGGTAGTTAAAAAGCTTAGCTGGCGGTCGCTGGAATACTTGATTAAAAGCCTGATTTATTATCCAATACGCTATATCAATGATCCAACTTATTTTATTCCCAGAACGCTGTTAAGAGAATTATACCGGAGGTTTAAGAAAGTGCATTGGGATGTGGATAGCATTGTAAGCGTGTTCAAGCGAAAGAGAAAGCGGTTAATGAAAAAAAATTATCTCCATATTCTGGGGCATGTTCATGAGCATTATGTTGAGGAAGGCAAAGGCGATTGGATTTTGCTTCACCCCGACACCTGGAGAGATGAATATAAGATGGATGGCCGAACAAAACGGGTTGTTCCCAAGACTAAAAAGTATGTCCAGATCGCCGTGGAAGATAACCAAATCAGCTCCTGGGAGCTTAAAAAATGGCCGCTAAAACAGAAATCTTACCTGTTTAATGAATTAATTAAAGATGAAATTAGTTTTCTCAAAAAAGCGGCTAAATCAGAGAATTTTGAATTGATTCCGGGCAGAGTTTAATACTTGAAATATACTTGAAAATTAATTGGTAAAAAGATGTTAAAATAATAACTTTTTTATATAATTTCTTTTTTTAACCAGTTATGGAATTGGAAGACGCGATTAATTCGCTAGGCCAGAAGTACCCCTTTTTTCCGGTAGCCCTGTCCGTTGTGGAAGAAAAGGCTAAAGAAGAAGCAGAACTAGAGTCTGTAAAACGGCCTAAAGATGAACTGCCTAGGGATGAACTGGAAAGAAAACGCATAGAGGGCGCTTCTGTGGAAAATGTTGAAAAGGCCGAAGACAATAATTCATTAAGCCAAGCTAACTATTCTTTTAATGAACTGATTCTGGCTCAGAATACTTATGGTTCCAAAGCTGTTTCTGTTATTAATAATTATGATGAAGCAAAAGACAGAAAATTAAGTTCCGGATTTGATGAAGAGAACTATATGAACCCAGCGGCTGCAGAAGACATTAAAACGGCTTTATTGGAAATCTCTGAAGCTAAAGAAATCAAGGAAAAAATGGAGTATGCCGCTTTATTTGGGACATCTACCACTGCGGCAACTAATACCGACCTTAGAGATATGAATTTATGGATTATGACCCATCCCTCAGAATGGCTATTAATTGAACGAGATTCTTTAACCAGAGAGGTTAATTACCGGGGATATTGAATCCTATTGCTAATGACTGAATCTCGTTGCTAATGACTATTGCTAAGATGCCATAATTTTTTTCTTGTTCCGGCGTATAATATGCATACATAGAATTAATAAATTCAGCTGTATCATAATTTACAGGACAGCCAAGTCCAGTAAGAGGTATAATGCCTAACAATTCCTTAAAAGTCTTAAACATTAACAGGCCCCTGATTTTAACCTGAACTTTTTCTTTTAAATCTGGCAATTTAAGAAAAGTAATTGTATCATTAATCTGTAACAATTTTCTTTTTTCATCAAGTAATCGGATCTCTACCGTTTTAATTCCAGCTTTTATTTTGTCAAAAGGCTTTTCTTTTAATTTCATAACATGATTCATAATCTAAAGTAAGAACGGGAAATAAGATTTAAAATTATTTGTACAAATCTAACAGCTCTTCTTCCATGAAATGCAATTTTCCGGGGATTATTAAACAATGAGGAGCTTTGCCAAAATCTTGCTGCTTAATTTCGGATAATCTGCCGGCTTTAATTAAATAATCATCTGAACCCAACCGAGCGCAGCCGACAACTAAAGTATCATCAGTAATTATTTTTTCTTTCTTTTTAAGCTCAATATTCTCCAGAATTTTAATTGCCTCATTGGCCGCCATAAACCTGTTCTCCTCCGGCTTAAGGTCTAATAAGAATAGAGTGTGCAATCCTAAGGATAAATTTTCTTTCAATACCAGGTATGGTGTTTCAAGATTTGGATTATCAAACGGAATAGATGTGATTTTGCCAAATTTATACAATTGCAGGCCGGTAATTCCCACAGCAGTTAAAATGGAAGCATTGTTGATTATTTTAACCTCAACGTTATTTTCTTTGGCCTGCCTGAATAATTCAATGTGGGTAGTAGCTGAGAAGGGATCTCCAACGATCAAGAAGGCTACCGTTTTTGTTTTGGCTTCATTAATTATTTTTTTAGTTTTCTGTTCAGTAAATTCCCGGGCAGCTAAAAATACTTTTTTGCCATAAAATTGCTCCAAACATTCTTTACTGCGTTGCAATAAGGAGGTATAGCTTTCTAAATAAATCAAATCGCAGGATTTAACTATTTCTAACCCTTTCACTGAAATATCTTTTTCATCAGCTAATCCTAATCCTATCAAATAAAGGGCCATATGGAATATTATTATTTATCTAGTTTGTATTTCTTATAAAAGTAATTAAATTATTTTTTTCATTCATTTTTTCATCATTCCCTTAAATTGATAGCGTCCATAGGCCAGCGAACTTTTATCAAAGAGATATCCCGCGGCATAACCCAGAGTTAATCCCGCTAAACCGCTGATCAAACTTATCGAACCCATTTGTTCCAAGGAGGGCCAGGTTCCCCGTTCCAGATACTCACGGAATGAAAAACCTAAAACTATTAAAGGAGCGGCTACGCCGACAATCTGATATAATTCCGGAAACGGAATATCCTGGTCAGCAGATAAAGGTGTCTCATAAGGACTGTATTCAGTCATCTTTAATCTCGCCTAATTTAAGATAGTTTACAATGTCTAGGGCAGCGCCAATAAGCAGGCCGCCAGCGCCGCCATAAGATGCGCCGAGAATAGCATCCAGACTGGCAGGAATGCCCTTAACTTCATGAAAATAAGGAGAGAGAGCATATCCAGCAACAAGCCCAGCCAGAGTTCCTATAGCTGCGCCAACATAAACATTGCTTAATATTGGCAGAAGGCTTCTTTTAACTATTCCTGCAGGCAGCTCTAAATCAACTGTAGGTGTTGCAGGCAGTTCCAAATCAGTTTTAGGAGTTTCGTAAGGGTTGTCGGAGGTCATTTTTGATCTAAAAAAGGATAAGTATTTAAATATTTTGTCCCTGTAAAGTAATTAACAATCCAAACTCTGCAATTACTTATAACATTTTCACCATATACGGCCCTTCCTTAACATAGCCTAGTTTCTGATAATACTCCTTAACCCCGATGCCGGAAATTACTACCATCTTATCCTTGCCGGACTGACCGATTATTTCTTCAGCTTTCTGCATTAATTTCCTGCCCCCGCCGCGATGCTGCACTAATCCTTCCTCTCCAATGGCCGTAGCTGCGCCGTAAACATGCAGCTCTCTAATTAAAGCGCTGGCAGGAGTTATCTCCGGTCTTAAAAATTCTTTAGGAAAGCGCAGGCGGCAGAAACCGATTAATAAATCATTTTCTAGGTCCTCAGCAGAAATAAAAAATTCTGTTCCTCCAGAAGCTCTATACTCCTTTACTTTAATTTCTACTTTGTTCCAATTAACTGTTTTTCCTTTTGGCTCTCGGCAGCGGATACAGCGGCAATGGACCTTAAAATTATCTGTAATATGCTGCCGCAGATTAGTTTTATCCACCCCCGCCGACCAATACTTAGTTGGCACATCCCGCTGCACCCGCTGAATGCGGCAGTATTCAGGAACTGATTTTTTCCATTCAGCAATGCGAAAAGCCGCCTCTGCAGTGGAAATTGGCTCAAATAATCCTTGTTTCCATTGGTAATATAAAGCCGTCCCGGGGCCAACCATGCAGGGATATATTTTAATCATATCCGGCTTATAGCCATCGTCAGTAAACAACTGCCCCATTCCAGCTAAATCGCGTTCCCGATCGGTTAAGGGCAGCCCTGGCATGTAATGAAAATTAATTTTAAATCCCAAATCACGCAGAATTTGGATCGATTTTTTTGAATCAGTACTATCATGGCCGCGATGAGTATGTTCTAAAACATCATCATATACCGATTGAATTCCTAACTCCACTCTGGTGCACCCTTGTTTTAACATTTCGTTGCCCTGCGCTAGGAATCCCCAGTCGGGCTTGGTTTCAATACATAAGGCGACGCATCTAACATTAGAAGTTTCATTTCTTAATTGCTCTTGTTCTAAAGAACTCTTGGTTTTATGTTTTAACTCTAATAACTTAGCTTGAATTCGTTTAGTTCTTTCGTGATCATAAATATCGCCAGGCAATTCAAAAAACTGTTTGAAGGCTAGAAAATTAAATTCATCATTGGAAAAAAATAATTCAGAAAAATCGTTCATTGCTTTGAACGCTCCCATAATAAATTCTTCCTGGTAATTTCGGTCTGTTGCCGGAAAAGTCCCGCCCATAACAATTAACTCAATTTTATCGAAAGAATGGCCCAGTATAACGTATTGTTCCAGCCGATTCATAACCTGGAGATAAGAGTTATAATTATTTCTAATGCCTCTCATGGTAGCCGGTTCATGGCCGCTATATGATTGCGGCACATCGCCCCAAGGCGAGTTTAAGCCGCCGGGGCAGAAAATGCATTTGCCATGAGGGCATTTATCCGGCTTAGTCATTAATTTTGGTTTAAGCCAGGGCAAATCTTTTTCTTCCGCATTTAACAAAACCTGAATGTTGGTGGGAATAGTTTTAAGCCTGCGCTGGGAAGCCAGTTCGCGCTTTTTTCTGGCCAATTGCTTCTCAGTAAAATTACTATCTTTCAGTTCAGTGATTAGTTCCAAGTAGATATTCATATTAAGCCTGCCAGATTTTTAATATTTTTATCAGCCACATAAGTATAAACCTGCGTGGTTTTCAAATCTTTATGGCCAAGAAGCTGTTGGATGTATCTTATATCCACACCGGCTTCCAGCAAGTGCGTGGCAAAAGAATGCCTTAAAGTATGCGGAGTTACCTTCTTATTAATCCTTGAATTTGCGGCAGCAGTTTTAACTATAAGTTCGATGCTTCTTTTATTATATTTTTTCCTTAAATTAGATAAAAATAACAGCTGGCCACCATTAGCCTTGTAAGCTTTTAATTGCGCAATTAAATTATCATGAAAAAAGATTATTCTTTCCTTTTCTCCTTTGGCTATTTTCAGATGAATTAATTTCCTGTCAAAATCCAAATCCGGCCATTGTAAATTCCTGACTTCATCCAGCCTTAAGCCAGCATAATAGAGAAAGGATAAAATAAGTTTATGTTTCAGGTTATTAGTAGAACCAAGCATTCCTTGGATTTCTTCCCGGCTTAACACTATAGGCAGCTTTTGAGCTTTTTTAACTAATGGCAATTTCTCTAAAAATTTTTCGTTTAAAACAGCCTCATAATAAAATTTTAAAGCAAAATAGATGCTTCTGATTGTAGCCCGGCTTTTATCAGAATAGTTCAGCATAA
>Ga0209211_10011151_pt1 | contig 11550 bp, 9 predicted proteins | sample RifGroA2_FD_183992 | JGI IMG/M metagenome (GOLD analysis project Ga0209211, IMG submission 183992) | Groundwater microbial communities from Rifle, Colorado, USA - Groundwater A2 (SPAdes) (version 2) | ecosystem: Environmental > Aquatic > Deep subsurface > Groundwater | place: Rifle, Colorado...
CATTGCCAAGGTCAATGGCTACCAGTCACTGCACACCACGCTGGTGGGGCCGGCCGGCATCAACGTCGAATTCCAGATGCGCACCGAAGCCATGCACGTGGTTGCCGAATCGGGTGTCGCCGCCCACTGGCTCTACAAGGTCAACAACCCCGACGATGCGTCCAATGACCGGCTGGGTACCAAATGGCTGCAGTCGCTGCTCGACATCCAGGACGAAACGCGCGATGCGGCGGAGTTCTGGGACCACGTCAAAGTGGACCTGTTCCCCGACGCGGTGTATGTGTTCACGCCCAAAAGCCAAATCATGGCGTTGCCACGCGGCGCCACCGTGGTGGACTTTGCCTACGCCATCCACAGCAATATTGGCGACCGCACCACGGCTGCGCGCATCAACGGAGAACAAGTTCCGCTGCGTACCGAGCTGAAGAACGGTGACGTGGTGGAAGTGGTGACCGCCCCTGTGTCTACGCCCAACCCGGCCTGGCTGGGCTTTGTGCGCACCGGGCGGGCGCGCTCCAAGATTCGCCACCACCTCAAGACGATGGCACAGACCGAGTCCGAGAGCCTGGGCAGCAAGCTACTGCAGCAAGCCCTGCGCGCCGAAGGCATTGAGCGCTTTCCCGACGAAGACCCTAGCTACAGCACGCTTTGGGACAAGCTGCTGCGCTTCACCGGCAACAAAACCCGCCAGGAACTGCTGACTGATATTGGCCTGGGCAAGCGCATTGCCAACATCGTGGCCAAGCGCATGGTGAGCCTGCTGGCCGACACGGGCGAGCGCCCTGACGCGCTGCTGCTCACGCGCGAGCGCTTCACCGCACACGAATCCACCTCGTTGGGTTCCATCACCCTGGATGGCAGCGAAAACGCCTCGGTGCAGTTTGCGCCATGCTGTCGCCCCATTCCCGGAGACACCATCGTGGGTTACCTGGGCCGTGGCGAAGGCTTGGTGGTGCACCAGCAGGACTGCCAAGTGGCGCGCAAACTCCAGAACAAAGACAGCGAACGCTTCATTGGTGTGGAATGGTCGGACGAACCGATTCGCCCGTTCGAAACCGGCGTAGTGGTAACCGTGAACAACGGCAAGGGCGTGCTGGCCAAGGTAGCCGCCGCACTGGCTTCGGCGGAGGCTGACATCCTGCACATCGACATGGGGCAGGACGGCGTGCAGGATGCCTCCGATCTGCGCTTTGTGGTGGCGGTGCGCGACACCGCCCACCTGGATACCGCGCTGCGCAATCTGCGCCGCACCCCCTCGGTGCTGCGGGCCGAGCGCAGCAGCAACACCGTCAGCGCCTAAGCAGGCTGGGGTGCGGGGTAAACCACCCGCAGCACCTCGATGGTGGCCACGCGGTCGGGCATCACCAGTTTCAGTTCGTCCCCCTCGCGCGCCTTGAGCAAGGTACGGGCAATCGGGGAGATCCAGCTCACTTCGCCCACAGCACTGTTCGATTCGTCAATGCCTTTGATGGTCACCGTGCGCTCTACGTCGACATCGTCAACATACGTGACGGTGGCGCCAAAGAAGATTTGATCGTTTCCGTGGTGCAAGGATGGGTCGGACACCTCGGCGATCTCCAGGCGTTTGGTCAGGAAGCGGATGCGCCGATCAATCTCGCGCAAACGTTTTTTGCCATAGAGGTAGTCACCATTTTCCGAGCGGTCGCCGTTGCTGGCAGCCCAGTGCACCACTTCCACGATCTTGGGGCGCTCGTTGTCGATCAGGTCGAGCAGCTCGTCGCGCAGCACGGCATAGCCTTGGGGGGTGATGTAGTTCTTGCCGCCCGACGGCAGTGCAGGCAGCTGCAGCTCATCGTCGTCTATGCCCGTGTCAGACTCTTTGGTAAAGGCCTTGCTCATGATTCCGTTCAATGCAGTCCACGGCACCCCGTGGCTGGTCTCATTCTATCGATGGCTGCCTATACGCCCAAACGGTTTAACACCTTGTCACTTGGCGAATGCGTAACCCGTTCGGCTGCGCTTAGCCTGGTACATCGCAGCATCCGCCCCTTTGATAAGAGACTCCACAGTGGTTCCATTTTTAGGAAAAATCGCAATGCCAATGCTGAGCAATACGCTGACCTCACCGGCACTGAGTTGGCACGGTAGCTGGATCCGGTCGAGAATCTTCTGGGCCAAGTTGGCAACCGACTGCTCATCCGTCGCCCCCATCAACAAGTACAAAAACTCATCCCCACCCAGCCGGCTGACGGTGTCGTCATCCCGCGTGTTTTCCTTGAGTCGCTCTGCAATCGTCTGCAACAGCGCATCACCCACGTCATGACCATAGGTGTCGTTGACTTGCTTAAAGCCATCCAGATCCAGGAACATTACCGCCAGCGCCAAATCATGCCGACGGGCTTGCGCCAGCCCATGCTCCAAGCGGTCGTAGAACAGGGTCCGGTTCGGCAATCCGGTCAGCGGGTCGTGCAGGGCAGCATGGCGCGCCACCTGCTCCTGCTGGGTGACCAAGGCAAGTGCCAGATCCATTACCTGGCGCTCACTGATTTCACCTTCCAGGGCCTGTGTGACCAATGCCAACTTGTCCGACGCGTCTTGGACCATTTCTTCCACTGCCTGGCTCTGCACCAAGGCCTGCTGTACCTCCGGCGAATGTGCTTCACTAACCTCTTGCCCCAGTACGGAGTTGACGGTCGACAGCTCCAGGACGCTCTGGTCCACCAGCGTCTGCACATGTTCCGCTTGCCCTAAAACACTGCTGAGGGACTCCGTAGAGATAGAGCTGGGCGGCGCGGGATTATTCATGATGGGTTACCTGGATGGGTCGTGCCCTCAGGCTAGCGGGCTTGACACCCGCGGTCTGTGCGGTGGCACACACTGACATCGCAGAAACGAAAAAACCCTAGAACATTGCTGTTCTAGGGTTTCACGTTTGGTGCGGCTGGCAGGAATTGAACCCACTACCCCTTGGTTCGTAGCCAATACCTGACCGATCCCACCTAGTCCAACCGCATACAAAATATAATGTAAATTCATTATAAATCAACAGGTTATAAAATTTTCAGTTTAATCAACACCAAACTCGTACAATTAAATTCAGCGAGAAACGGCAACCGAACGGTAACCAGACTACAGAGGTAGTACCCGAACGGCGGGAGCAGAAAGGAATTATGGGGATCATCACTGACAAGGAAATGGGGGCGAAACCAACCGGCAAAGATCAATGGTTGATCGACCCAGCTCCACGGGGTTCTGGACGATTTATGGGACGCATCACAGCAAGTGGTGAACGCACATTTTATTTTCGCTACACCAACAGCTATGGTCAGCGAGACACGCTGTCCATTGGTCCTTATGACCCCAAAGGTCGAGATGGCTTTTACACACTTGCAGCAGCAAGAGAGTTGGCAGCAAGCTGGGCAAAGCTCTACAAAGAAGGCGCACGCGATCTACGGCAGCACTTCGCCAATCAAGCCTCCGAAAAAATACTTCAAGCAGAAGAAGCTCGCCAAACCGCCATGAAGGAGAAAGTGGCAATCCAGTTGGCAGAAGAAAAGGTCGAGCTAGAAAAACAACGCAGACTGACGGTTACCCAGGTTTTTGAACGTTGGGCAGCAACCGAACTGAAACCACACATAGGTGGTGACGGCAAACGAATAGGCCGAAAAGACGGTGGTCAGTATGTACGTGAGCAGTTCGGACGCCGTGTCTTCCCGCAAATAGGTGATGTTGCTATTGTTGACGTTCGCAAAGCGGACGTACTGGCGATCCTTGATGCAGTGAAGGCAGAAGGCAAACTTCGCACAGCAAACATGCTTCTCGCCGATTTGAAACAAATGTTCCGATTCGCTGCAGAACGTGAAATCATCGAACACAGCCCCATTGAGTTGGTGAGTAAACGCAAAGTCGGCGGTAAGGATATCAAACGTGATCGCTTTCTAAGTGAGAAAGAATTGCAAGCGTTGATAAAACAACTCCCTTCCGCAAACCTAAACCGACGTACGGTACTTGGCATATGGCTCATTCTTGCCACCGGCTGCAGAATTGGTGAGTTGATGGGTGCTGTTTGGTCTGATGCGAAACCCGAGCAGACGATATTGCAATCCGTGGTTGATAAGCACAACCTTAAACAAAAATCTGGAGCGGTTCAGTTAGGCTTTGTCGACATCAAGGCACGCACTTGGTATATGCCAACGACGAAGAATCAGCGCGATCATTTGATTCATCTGAGTGACTTTGCCGCTAAACAGTTTGCAGAGCTACTGGAGTACCGGCAATCAGAAGAAATGACATGTACCCCACTTCCTTGGGTGTTTCCTGACAGTCAAGGCACTGGGCCAGTTTGCATAAAGTCCTTTGGCAAACAATTGGCAGACCGTCAACGTACCGCAGAAAAGCGCTTCGTAAATCGGACAAAGGCCGTTGATTCTTTAAAACTCTCCGGCGGTCTCTGGAGCGCCCATGATCTCAGACGCACGACATCTACGCTGATGAGCAAACTGGGTATCTCAAATGACGTTATCAACGAATGTGAAAACCATATCAAACAGGGGATGAGTGGTGTTTACATTCAAGATCGGCGTTTAGCTGAACAAGTAATCGCATTCAATACCTTGGGCGAAAAACTTGGTCAATTGATCACATCAGCATAGGGGCGTGTCTGAATTTCTGTGTGTGAGGCGGGGATACTTGCCCGTTGAAGGGGACAAGCGGATTTCATCTTAATTGAATTGTTTGGTAAATCTGTCGTCGTAGAGAATCGCAAACTGGTTCATGGCCTCCTTCCAATCTCTGCCTGCACGGTCCCAGTCCGCCGTGATGTTTCGCAGGGCCAGCCAGATCAACTTGGTGGCCGCATCGTCATTCGGGAAGTGCCCGCGTGTCTTGATGATCTTGCGCAGCCTGGCGTTGACACTCTCGATGGCGTTGGTGGTGTAGATCACCCGCCGAATGTGCGCCGGGAAGGCGAAGAACGGAATCACCTTGTCCCAGGCCCGCCGCCATGCGGCCACGACGGTGGGGAACTTCTGGCCCCATGGCCCCTCCTCAAATGCGTGCAGCTCGGCCAAGGCGCCCTCAGCACTGGGTGCTGTGTACACGGGCTTGATGGCAGCCGCCAACGCCTTGCGGTCCTTCCATGACGCGTAGTCCAGACTGTTACGAATCAGGTGCACGATGCAGGTCTGTAGCGTGGTGGCAGGGAACACCGCGCCCAGCGCCTCGGCCATGCCCTTGAGGCCATCGGTGACGGCGATCAGGATGTCACCCACGCCACGCGTCTTGAGGTCGTTGAACACCTTCATCCAGAATTTGGCACCCTCGGTGTTCTCGATCCACAGGCCCAGGATGTCGCGGGTGCCGTCGGGGCGAACGCCCAGCGCCAGGTAGATGGCCTTGTTACGCACCACGGCATCCTCCCGAATCTTCACCCGCAGGGCGTCGAAGAAGACCACCGGGTACATCGGCTCCAGGGCGCGTGCCTGCCAGGCCGTGACCTCGCTCATCACTGCGTCTGTGACCGTTCTGATCAGCTCCGGCGAGACCTCGGTGCCGTACTGCTCAGCCAGAAATCCCTGGATCTCGCGCACCGTCATGCCGCGTGCGTACATGGCCACGATCTTGTCGTCAAAGCCCGTGAAGCGGCGTTCATGCTTGGGGATCAGCAGGGGCTCGAAGCTGCCCGAGCGGTCTCGTGGCACCTCGATGCGCAGGGGGCCATCCTCGGTCAGGACGGTCTTGCCAGAGGCGCCGTTGCGATGGTTCTTGGCCTCAAGGGGCTTGTCCGTACCAGCGGCATAGCCCAGATGGTGGGTGAGCTCTGCGCCCAGGGCGCGCTCAATCAGCGCCTTCTTGAACGCCATGGAGGCGGCATTCACCGCCTCTGCGCTCATGGGGCCGTTGACAAACTGGTCAATGAGTTCTTTGGGGATGGTGGGCAGCACCGGTGCTGCCTTGGATTTGCGTGTCTTGCTCGGCATTCATGTTCCTTGGTGACATGTTATGCCTCACACACAAAATTTCTGACAGGCTCCAGCATAGCGAACAACGCCCTTCCTCTCGACTAATATCGGTCCGATATGAGCTCATATTGGAGGCCCTATGGACAGCAGATCTCAATCAATCAATGTGCCTACATTGGAAGAGCTTGGGAGGCAAGTTTTTGAAAATCTATGCCTTTGTTACCTCGACATTAACCCCGGAAAGACCCAGCAGGACTTTTTGGATGAAGTTTGGAATCCAGTTTGTTTTTCAGATACGTCTGATAGCGGCGAACTTCTAGACCGCCTCAACAAGATTCCTGGTTCTGAATTCACTTCACATCCTGGCCATCGTCCAATATTGATTGCAGTGTCATTTTGCGGGCTCACCCTCAACGCCTTGAGAGCAAATACACGTGAACAAGCATGGTATTCAATGGCCCAAGCATGCTATTGGCAAGGGGTTGCCTTTGCAAGCAAAGGTATCGAATATGCACGTCAAAACACAATAGTTGCAACGAGAAAGAATACGGCAGCAAAAGGGGGAAATTCGCGCGCAGCCAATCAACAAATCATCAAGGATGAAGCATTTCGACTTGCGCGGGAATTGCGACCCACCGAAGGATGGCCATCGCGTAGTCAAGCCGTGAAAGGCATCCAAGACGCTGTTTCGAAGTTTGCCAAGGAAAAGAAACGGCCACTCACAGTTTCCCATGGCCCAAAAACCATCGACAAATGGTTGTCCACGATGACAGATGCATCCATCCTCTTCCGAAGCAAAAAAAACAACGCTCCTGCGTTCGACAAGTAAGTGCCTTGATACGCGTTGTTATTTCGCCTCCCGTTAACTAGCAAACATAGGCGATGTGCTAGTTGACGGTATATGAAAAAATGACGTGCGACGAGAGACTGGAGACCTCATTAACTTTAGAGGTCCGAAATGTTTGTCAAAAATCAAGTGCGTCACATTTTGCGCTTGCGCTGCATGTGTGCAAAGCTTGCCGTGTCTCGTGGGACTGTTTACTCGTGGATGAACCCGAAGTCCCGGTATTTCGACGAGTCTTTTCCGAAGCCACTTCGCCTCGGGGTCAAAGCGGTCGGCTGGGACTCCGTTGCCGTGGAGTCCTGGATTGACAGTCGCGATACTGTGAGTCACAGCTCATGTGCTTCTGCAGGAGTGCAGAAATAATGCGCCGCATTATCGTTACACGTCACTTGAAAGTGCCTAGCACCGAAGGCCCGTCTTTTGCAAACACCATTCACTTGGTCCCCGCCTCCAGCATCCCGCCCGTGCCCATTGGGTGGATCTGGCCGTTCCATTTGGCCAAAGGGAAAGCCCACATTTTGGCCGGAGCCCCCGGCACAGGTAAAACGAACATCTCTATTTATGTAGCCGCGATCGTCTCGAATGGCGGCTCGTGGCCTGATGGAACATTTGCACCCGGCGGAAAGGTCGTAATTTGGACTGGCGAAGATGGGATTGCCGACACCATCATCGCGCGCCTCATTGCTGCTGGAGCGAACATGGACAACATCCTGATTCTGCGGGGTACTGTGGAACATGGGCGCGAACGTACCTTCGACTTCACCAAGGATTTTGATCTTCTGAAGGCGGAGATCGAAGCGATTGGCGATGTCGCGCTGGTAGTGATCGACAGCATCGCTCAGGTCGTGAAGGGTGACGCTAACAAAAACTCCGAGGTCCGCCAAGCGCTGGCACCGCTCATCGAACTTGGAGAAAAACATGAGTGCGCAATCCTTGGCCTTACTCATCTGAACAAGAACTCCAAGGGAAAAGAACCTCTCGATAGAGTCAATGGCAGCGTTGCCTACGGTGCCGTCGCTCGGATCGTGATGCTGACCGCCAAGGTGAAGACCGCTGATCCTGACGCCCCCACCACGGGAGTATTGGTTCGCGCAAAATCCAATATTGGCCCGAATGATGGGGGGTTCGAATACCAGATTCATCCGGTGACGTTCCTGCATGACGGAAAGACTTTCCACACATCGAAGGTCGTTTTCAACCCCGCACCGCTAAAGGGTAGCGCAAAAGAGATTCTGCAATTTGCCGAGTCTGGTGACGTTCTGGACAGTAACGGCGCAGTTGCACAGGCTGCGGAATTCTTGACGGCAATCCTTGCCCAGGACGGCATGACTGTGCAAGCGATCCAGGAGCACGCCAGCGCCGCCGGTATTGCTATGTCTGCCGTTAAGCGCGCTAAAAGCGCGCTTGGCGTCCGCTCCGAAAAACAAGTTGGCTCCGGACTGGCAAATCCACCCACCATGTGGGTGCTGCCAATCAAACCAGTCATTGGTCAACCTGCTGCCACGAACATGGGGGCACCGAAGTACTCCACCCCAGCAACCTTCCCGAGTCGCCACCAAAGCGACCGCCCTAGCATGTCGGAGGTATTCGCAGAACCGACCGTGCCGCGTCCCCTCGCTGCTGTTGATCCAGTTGATGCAGTTGCACCCGCCACTGCTAAGCCCGAAGCAGCGAATGGATTAAACAAACCTCTCCTGGATTTGTGCAGTGGGGAATGCCGGCGCCTTTTGGACCACGCGACAAGCAGTTCCGACGATGACGCGCTGAGCTCTGTTGACGAAATCGTTGAAGCTGCGATTAAACGCTTCGTTGGCGAAAGTGCGCCTGGCAACAAATTGATTGAGAAGTACCGCAACGCGTTGCGTCAGTTGGACATCTTCCGCAATCTCGAATAGTGCGTTTCTGGTGATGCATTTGTCTGGTCGGTCGCATTGAAAAGATGCTGATCCGACCAGGCAAGTGATCTGCCTGCCTTGCCCTAATCCGCACCATTCTGGTGAGCCCGTGGAGGCTAACGACCTGGATTCAGCAGACTTTGTACAAGGTCCGCGTAGTTTGTACAGAGACCCTAACTTTGTACATCACCCGCACGGCCCAAACCCATGCTCTGCCATCGGTTTTCAGAAATCAATGCCTGTGAAACCAATGCTTTTTAGCGGCGGCCATTCGGGATATTAATGTTATTAATTATTGCAACTACGTATGTATTGAGGTGGATGGCCCTAGCCAATCCACCGGAGGAACAAACATGAAAAATGACGACGACAAGAGCGATGACATCCCTAAGCGCGATTTGTATGAAGGCGCAGATGCAGATGCCAACACCTTTGAGTTCACCAAGGATGGGAAGACCATCACAGTCCTGGGCAGTGACTTCCAGAATCCACGTGTTTACATCGATGAATTCGTGAGCGAAATCATCGAGACCAAGGAGCTTGCCTTTGAAGTCACGCACGGTGAGAAGCCTGCCCCCACTATTCGGGCTTTGCCCTTGGGTAGGTACCTTGGACGCCTGAAGGGATTCATGCGGGCTGATCAACAGGGCGTTCTACACAGTGAAAAGGTTCGAGCCTTCTTTCAGGCGACCGAGCAGTTGGGCCTGAAGGATGAGCCCTGGAGCGGGAAGCCATCTACATACAACCCTTTTGTCAAGAAATATGAGGCTGAGTTGTTGAACGAGTTGATCCAGTTGATCCGCACGATCTGCCAGAGCAAGGAGTTCAAAAGCCGCAGCAATGCGCGTGTGTACAACGCTACACGCAACTTGAAGGGTTGCAAGGTTTTCCTCGACAAGCTGTTCAAGAAGCATTCACGCCTGTTGGTCATACGCCTAGACTTTGGCTACCGTCTTGAATACTGCAAGGAAATCACGATTGCAGAAGCGCAAATGCACCTCAAACGGCTGTTCAATAATGTCCGCCACAACAAATTGTTTGACAGCTTTTTGAAGCCAATATGGCGTCGGGAGCATGGCAAGGAAAAGGGCATCCACTTCCACGTGGTGCTGTTCTTCGATGGCCACCTGTCCGAGAAGGACGAGTACATTGCGGCCCAGATCGGTGAGTACTGGAATACTGTGGTCACCAAGGGCAAGGGCGTGTATTTCAACTGCAACCGCAACAAGTTCAATCGCTACAAACGCTTGGGTATTGGCAGGATTGACTACTTTGATACGGAGAAGCGTGCAAATCTGCTTGAGGTGGTTAGTTACCTGACGAAGAAGGAGATAGTGACAGGGATGACGGAAGAAGGCCGCTTCCGTGCATTTGGCAAGGGAAATATGCCGTCCGACAAGGAGAACGGCCCGGGGCGACCCCGCATGTATGGTCCGTTGAATGAGGAGACGGACGTCGATGAGCCTGATCTCTGCCCTGATTGACCCCTGCTAAATCAACCTAGTTGAGTCATGACACCCGTCGCAATACGGGAGCCAGTCACCATGTGTATCAGGGTGAGTCAGGCCAATCGCGCTCGAACTTTGCGATGTTATGGATAACCGCTTGTAACGTGCTGATAGCGTCACGGACAAAAATCGATGACAGAATCACATAGTGTTCGGTTGCATCATCAGCTATTCGTTGTATTTGGCGATGAAGACAAAGTCAAGTTTGCTGTAGCGGCCCTCAGCTTTGCTGCTAGAAGTCATTGGCTTAGGTACATATGCCTTGATGCCTTCGAGTTCGCACGCCCGTATCTCCGTACTCTTGAAGTAGCCCCGGTCTGCGATGGTTTCCAATGCGCCATTGCCAGTGGCCTCTCTCGCCTGGATTGCCATGTTGGCTCACTGCCGCTGGTGATGACCTCATGGGCAACGACTAAGTGATGCTTGGTATCTACGGCCGCTTGGACGTTGTAGCCCACCAGTCCTGTGCCAATGCGGCTGGAGACCATGGACCTGGCTTCTGGATCGGTTAACGAGATTTGACCATCTGGCTGCTGCTCCAGGCGCTTGCCAATGTCGCGTAGCTCTTGCATTTGCTTCTTGAGAAACGCAATCTTGTCCTGGAGGCGTTGTGTGTTCGTCTCCATCTCTGGCTGTTGGGTGCGGTCTGCAGTTTCGAGCTCCCCCAGGTAGCGCTCGATACTCGCATCGACTTGCTGCATGCGTTGCTCCAGCTTGTGCTGGGTGAAGTTCTTGTCGCGGTTGTTGACGGCCTTGAACTTGCTGCCATCGATGGCAACAATGACTTGGGAGAAGAGCTGGAGTTGGCGGCACATGGCGATAAAGCGTCGGCAGACATTGCGGATGCCTGTGCCGTTGTCATGGCGGAAATCTGCAATGGTTTTGAAGTCCGGTGCCAGGCGCCCAGTGAGCCACATCAACTCCACATTGCGCTGAGCCTCACGCTCCAGGCGGCGGCTGGATTGGACCCGGTTGAGATAGCCGTAGATGTAGAGCTTCAGGAGCATGGCCGGCAAACGACCGCAAGCCTGCGCAAACGGCTGTTTAAAAATCTTCCGAAGAAGGCGTAACGTTTATTAATTTTCGCCTTTTGTGATAACCAGTATTGAAGATAGTAATATGAGTGTTCCTCCGGCAAGAGTTACGTAGGTGGGTATTTCTTTGAAAAAGAGAAATGCGAAGAAAATACCAAAGACAAGTTCTGATAAAAGGACAATGCTGCCGGTTGCCGCCTTTACATACTCAAAGCCTTTGGTCATAACTAGCCAAGCCAGGAAATTGTCAATTCCAAAAAGAACGGTCGTTATCCACATATTTGCGGAAATGCGCTGAATCCCGCCTTGAAAATAAAATGATTGTTCCATCACAAGACTTAGAATGCC
>Ga0209211_10011152_pt1 | contig 11550 bp, 10 predicted proteins | sample RifGroA2_FD_183992 | JGI IMG/M metagenome (GOLD analysis project Ga0209211, IMG submission 183992) | Groundwater microbial communities from Rifle, Colorado, USA - Groundwater A2 (SPAdes) (version 2) | ecosystem: Environmental > Aquatic > Deep subsurface > Groundwater | place: Rifle, Colorado...
CCAATAACCGGGTCGAGTTTTCCTTTCCGGGCGAGGTCGTTCAGATCGCGACCAAACCTTTGGAGGGACTGGTACTTTTCCTCCGGCGTCTGATCGGTCACCCGTTGACTCCCCCGTACATCCTTGAGGGCTTTGTACACTCCCTCCTTCGTTACACCCTGATCGCGCAACAGCTTTCCTGCCCCGGACGATTTCTCGTCGATCAAGCCGAGCACAAGATGCTCCGTGCTGATGTACTCATCTTTGAGCGCTGTCGCCTCCTTCTGCGCCGTTTCAAAAACCATGGCAAGTGTCGGCGAAACATACTGGCTGGCAGCAGGTCCTTGCGTCTTGGGAAGCTTCTCCAGCACTTCGTTCACCTTGATCTTCAGGTAATTGACGTTTGCGCCAAGTTTCTGCAGGATGGGGAGAACCACTCCCTCAGAATCCTGAACCAGGGCCGCGAGCAGATGTTCTGGTTCGATGGCCTGGTTGTTATAGCTTGAAGCGATCTCTTGCGCGTTCTGGACAGCTTCCTGCGATTTGATCGTAAATTTGTTGAAGTTCATAGTTTTTCTTTCGGTGACCAGGAAAGCATTTTTTTCCGCTTTCCAAAATCGGGTCCGTATTGATTCAAACCTCTTTCTTTGCCTGCTTCTTCTCTCCGGTTTCCTGTTCCTCCATTTTCTTCCCTGCTTTGAGTTCGATCACCATTTCCATGGCCTTTTGTTTATCCTGCGGCTGGAGGTCGTGAAACGCTGTAAGGGATGCAGCCCCCGCTCCCTTCTTCGGTTCGCGAATCATATTGACGATTCCCGCCAGAAGAAGAGCAATGACGCCAAGTACAACTATCAGGGCCCAAAAGTCATAGGACATACGTTACCTCGCTTTGACGCAAAAGGCGAGGTTGAGCCTCGCCTTTTGTCGGTTATTCTTCCACCTCAGTATGAGGATCGAGACTATTTATCATCCACCACTTCATAGTCCGCATCCTCAACCTTCTTCCCGGCGTCCCCTGGAGGCGGCTGCTGTTGCTGTCCACCGGTGGGACCCGCTTGCGGGCCCGGCTCCTGCTGTGGAGCACCTGCCGCCCTGGCAGACTCGTACATCTTGGTTGAGGCTTCGTTCCAGGCCGTATTAAGGGTTTCCATCTTCGCCTTGATGTCGTTGATATTGCCCCCTTTGATCGCCTCGTCCAGGGCATTGGCCGCGGATTCCACCTTCGCTTTCGTCTCGGCTGACATCTTTTCTTCAAGATCCTTCAACTGTTTGCGCGTCTGGAAAACGAGGTTATCCGCCTGGTTCTTCGTCTCGATCTCGTCCTTCCGTTTCTTATCCTCGGACGCATGAGCCTGGGCATCGTTCTTCATCTTCTCCACCTCTTCCTTGCTCAGGCCGCTGGAGGAGGTGATGCGGATGCTTTGCTCTTTGTTCGTTGCCTTGTCCTTGGCGGAGACGTGTAGCATGCCGTTTGCATCGATATCGAACGTCACTTCGATCTGGGGAATACCCCGCGGCGCAGGGGGGATTCCGTCCAGATGGAACCGACCCAGCGTTCTGTTATCGACCGCCATCGGTCGCTCACCCTGGAGAATATTAATTTCGACAGAGGGTTGACTGTCCGACGCCGTTGAAAAGATTTCGCTCTTTTTCGTGGGGATGGTGGTGTTCGCCTGGATCATCGGCGTCAACACGCCCCCCAGGGTCTCGATGCCGAGGGTCAGAGGCGTGACATCAAGCAGCAGCACGTCGGTCACATCGCCGGAGAGAACGCCGCCCTGGATCGCCGCGCCGACCGCAACCACTTCGTCCGGGTTGACTCCCTTATGCCCTTCCTTGCCGAAAATATCCTTGACCAGTTTTTGAACCCGCGGTACGCGCGTCATACCACCGACAAGGATGACCTCGTCGATCTGGTTCGGTAAAAGCCCGGCGTCCCGGAGAGCATTCTCCACGGGAGTCATGCAACGCTGGATCAGGTCTTCCACCAGTTGTTCAAACTTGGTGCGTGTCAAAGTCATGTTCAGATGCTTGGGACCGTCGGCGGTTGCCGTAATGAAGGGCAGGTTGATCTCCGTCTGCATGAGCTGCGAAAGCTCCATCTTGGCCTTCTCGGCCGCTTCCCGGAGCCGCTGGAGCGACATGGGATCCTTGCGGAGATCGATTCCCTCCTGTTTCTTGAACTCGTCGGCAATGTAGTCGAGAATCCGCATATCGAAGTTGTCGCCGCCGAGATGCGTGTCACCGTTCGTCGATTTCACTTCAAAGACCCCTTCGCCCAGCTCGAGGACGGAAATATCGAACGTTCCTCCTCCAAGGTCGAATACGGCAACCTTCGAGTCCTTCCCCTTCTTATCGAGGCCATAGGCAAGGGCAGCCGCCGTCGGCTCATTGATGATGCGCCGGACGTTGAGTCCCGCGATTTCCCCCGCCTCCTTGGTGGCTTGTCGCTGCGCATCGTTAAAATACGCTGGGACCGTGATGACGGCATCGCTGATCTTTGTCCCAAGGTAGTCCTCCGCGGTCTGCTTCATTTTCTGGAGGATCATGGCGGAGATTTCCGGCGGGGAATACATCCGGTCGCCGATCTGAACTCTTGCCGTATTGTTATCCCCATGGACCACTTTATAGGGAACGAGCTTCATCTCCTCGTTCACTTCGTTGAAGAAGCGCCCCATGAACCGCTTGATGGAATAGATGGTGTTTTCCGAGTTGGTCACTCCCTGGCGTTTTGCGGCCGCGCCGACGAGTCTCTCTCCGGATTTCGCAAATCCGACCACCGAGGGCGTGGTGCGACCGCCTTCGGCGTTGGCAATAACGACCGGGTCGTTCCCTTCCATCACGGCAACAACGGAGTTCGTCGTTCCGAGGTCGATTCCGATGATCTTTCCTGGTTTTCCTGACATTGATTGGTACTCCTTTATGGTGATTTCGTCGGCTCAACGCCGGGCTGTTTAATCGGGAAGACCCGGCAGGTTTTCGAGACCGGCCGGCTGATACATTCTTTCAAGACAAAAGGCCGGGCCCGCCCACCGCGGACCCGACCACCAAGGTTTGGTTCAATTCCTCTATGAACGACCGAACCCCGGAATGCTTACTTCACCTTTACTTCGATCTGTTTCGGCTTTGCCTCCTCCGCTTTCGGCAGGGTGACCATCAGGATGCCGTCCTTGTAGAGGGCATCGATTTTGTCGCTCTTGACCGTCGTCGGGAGCGTGAATGAGCGCTGGAACGAACCGTAGGAACGCTCCACACGATGATAGCTTCCCTCTTTGGTATCCTTCTCCTGCTTCTTTTCGCCGCGGATCGTGAGCACGTTCGATTCCAGCGTGATCTTCACATCCTCCCTGTTGATGCCGGGGAGTTCCATCTTCACGACGTACTCGTTCTGCTGCTCCGCGATATCGACGGCCGGAGTCCAGAAGCTCTTGCCGGTATTTTCCTCCGCCTGCATTCCGCCGCGGAACACATCCTCAAACAACCGGTTGATCTCCCGCTGCATCCCGAACAGCCCCTGGGGCCAGGTCGTCAGTTCACGTGTTGGGTTCCATCGAATAAGTGACATGGTAGTATCCTCTTTTCATACGCACGATGGACGTTGTAAGAACAGCCATCGTGGTTAACGGATTGAAATGATTTTTGCTTTGACCGCATCGGTTTTCGGCAGGATGACCGTCAGGACCGCCTGCTCGAATTCGGCCCGTGCGGCTTGATGCTGAATGCCCTCACCGAGATTAAACTCCCGATAGTATGTCTTTACACCAATCTCCCTGAGCAACAAACTTGCCTCGTCCCGGTGTGTCGTGCCGGCCTCCCCCCTTATCGAAAGTCGCTCCGGTTGAATGGTGATGTTGATTTTCTCCTTCTCCACTCCGGGAAGGTCCAGCTTCAGCACAAACTCCTCCGCGGTTTCATAGACATCCGTTACCGGGATGATGATGTTTTCCAGACCTTCAGGACGTTTCATCAAAGACTTCGGGCCAACCCGCACGAGGGCAACGCGATTGTTGTTTCCCATAACCCTCCCCGTTACTTCACCTCGATCGTGCGGGGTTTAGCGGATTCCGCCTTTGGCACAACGATCTTCAGCATGCCATTCTGCAGATCCGCTGAAATCCTGTTCGCATCGACATCATGACCGAAACGGATCGACCGGTTAAATGTGCGCACGCGGTTCTCATTGATCAAAACACGGGCATCCTGGGGGATTTCGTACGGCTTCCGCTCACCGCTCAACGTGAGCACGTCTTCCTCGAATGTTATCTTCACGTCCTCCTTTTTCAAGCCGGGGAGTTCCGCGACGATCACCGTTTCGTTTTCATATTCCGCTATATCAAGCGCAGGAAAGGAACGGGTCGAGGGGGCCAACTCGCTGACAGCAAAATCCTCGAAAAGTGTATTGAGCGTGCGTGGGACATCAAATCGGACTAGCATGGTGTATCTCCTTTTTTTTATGGTTGTGTGAATCAACTACCTGCATCCTCTCTACCGCAATCGGTGTGCCAAAATCAATCCTACAGAAATCATTGGCTTTTTGAGGATCAGGGATTCAAAAGCCAAACCTCCACGACACCTTGTCATAATTGAAAAGACATTCTTTGTCCTGATTTAGCGTTGTTCTGTCATAGCGTCTGCTTTTTTTTCAGGAGGATGTCGCCTTGACTTTCCAGCCCATTTTCTGTATTCTTGTGAGCAATTTTTTCGATATCCACGTTCCCAATCAAAGACGAGGAGTTCCATGCGTCGAATTTCCTTCATCTTGCTTCCCCTGAGTCTGCTGATTGCCCAACCAAAAATCGACAAGAATGCTCTCCCTGGCTATGAATCGATCAAGGCCAACGATCTCAGTGCACACCTCCATTTCCTTGCGTCCCCTGAACTTGAAGGAAGGGAAACGAGCTTTCGCGGTCAGAAGGTTGCAGCACGCTATATCGCTTCTGCATTTCAAAAACTGAGCCTGAAGCCAATCGGGGATGAGGGGACATACTTCCAACATTTTGACCTTGAGGCAACGCGCATCAGCGAAAAGACCAGCATTGTCCTCTCAACGCCCGCTGGGAAGAAGGAATTCTTGATCAGAAAGGACTTTCTGACGAACAGCGCACGCGATACGGTTTTGGAGGCCCCTCTCATTTTTATCGGATTTGCCGATCAGGCGCTCGATAAGGAAGGGGAAGAGTTGATCAAAGGAAAAATCGTTGTCACGCTTGCCGGTACAAAGACGGACGCAGCTGGTACCAGCGCGAATCCCTTCAGGCGACCCATGGCTACGCGACCCCTCCCCGGAAGCGTTGCGACCTTCGTCATCCTCGACGAGTCCGGACCTACTTCCCTGGCTGGCCTTGCGAACCGGTTCAGCAACGCGATCGATAAGGGCACTTTGCGGCTGGTGGGGGGTGAATCGCGACGCGGCGCCTCCGCTTCGTCAATGTACTATATTTCTCCCGACCTCGCGCAAGAGTTGTTGCTGGGAGTCGGTAAAAGCTTACAGGAGGTTCGAACATCAGCCGCAGGGGATGGCTTCCCTCCCCTCGTGCTCGGCAAGGTTGCGGCACGGATCAACTCGAAAATAACAAAAGAGATCAAGCAATCCGAAAATGTTATCGGGATGCTGGAGGGGAGTGATCCGAAGCTGAAGAACGAGATTGTGATCTTAACGGCGCATTATGACCATCTCGGGGTCAACGCGGATGGCCAGGTCAACCCCGGGGCAGATGATGACGGATCGGGGACCGCCGGCGTCCTGGAACTGGCAGAGGCGTTTGCCCTCAACCCGGTCAAACCGAAACGCAGCATTGTTTTCATGACCGTTACGGGGGAGGAAAAAGGGTTATTGGGGTCGTACTACTATTCTCAAAATCCCATCATTCCCTTGGAAAAAACCATCGCAAACCTGAATACCGACATGATCGGGAGGGTCGATAAAAAGTACGAGGCGTTGAATAATCCGAACTATGTCTATGTGATCGGGTCGGACAAGATCAGCACGGAGCTCGACAGCGTTCTCAAGGTCTCGAATACCTCGTCCGAGAATCTCCTGTTGGATTACACGTTCAATGACGAGAAGGATCCGAACCAGTTCTATCGCCGGAGCGACCATTACAACTTCGCCCGAAACGGCGTCCCGGTCGTGTTCTATTTCACGGGCGTTCATGATGATTACCATCGTCCGACGGATACGGTTGAAAAGATCCTCTTCGAGCGCACAGCGCGGATTACCCGACTGATTTTCGTCACCGGTTGGAATGTAGCCAACTTCCCCCGAATGTTCACGAAGAACGCAAGCTCGGCGGCGTACTAATACTTATGCTTTCCAAGGAAGAAGTACAACGCGGCTTGAACACGCGCATCGTCGGCAAGAAGATGTTCGTATTCGAGTCCATCGATTCCACGAGCACCTGCGCCAAAGCCCTCGGCGATGCCGGGACGGAGGAAGGGGCGGTCGTTGTAGCGGAGCATCAATCACAGGGCCGGGGCCGTCATGGAAAGGCCTGGGAGGCCGAACCCGAGAAAAACCTCCTGTTCTCGATCCTCCTGCGCCCCTCGCTTGAAAAAGACAGTGCCGGTCTGCTCAGTTTTTATGCCTCGGTCGCCATCGCACGAGCCATTGAATCCACGACGGGAATCCCGGTGGAGTGTAAATGGCCCAATGACCTGTTGATCAATGGTAGGAAGTGCTCAGGCATTCTCCTCGAAAACTCCTACCAACAGAACGTTCTTTCCTACTCCGTGGTCGGAGCGGGTGTGAATGTGAACCAGATCGAGTTTCCCTCTGCTTTTGGCAACCGGGTTACCTCCCTCGCCCTTGAATGCGGAAATGAGTACGACCGGAAGCAGATCCTTCAGAAGATTCTCGGCGAGTTGGACCTTCTGTACCTGAGCGTGATGCGCGAGGATTTCAGTCGCATCCTGGATGAATGGTTGCGACGGTGCCGGATGTTTGGCCACGATGTCACCGTGCGCCATCACAACCAGGAAGTTCGGGGAACGGCGGTTCGGCTGAACGAGGATGGGGGCCTGGTGATCCAAACGAGCGGGGGCATCACGACGGTGTATGCCGGTGACGTCTCCGTCGTTCAAAAATAGCAGGAAAGAGAGTTCAACGTCTCATGCTTCTGGCAATCGATATCGGGAACACGCACACCGTCTTCGGCGTCTACAAGAAAGCCACACTGGTCGCCGATTGGCGGGTGACCAGCATGTTGCAGCGGACCGAGGACGAAACCGGAACCCAGATCCGTCTCTTCCTGACGGAGGCCGGTATTCCCCTGAAGCGCATCCATGGAGTCGCCATCTCCTCGGTGGTCCCCAACCTGACAGATATTTTCTCCATGATGGCGCGCAAGTACTTCCGGGTCGAGCCGCTCCTCATTTCCTCTGCCCTGGATCTCGGCAGAGCGATCCGGTACGACGATCCCAGTTCCGTCGGGGCCGACCGGCTGTGCAACGCCGTCGCGGGGTACACCATGTTCGGCGGACCGCTGATCATCATCGACTTCGGCACGGCAACCACCTATGATGTTGTGGGCGGCAATGGCGATTATCTCGGTGGCGTGATTGCTCCCGGGATCGAGACCTCGGCCGTGGATTTACACCGACGCGCTGCAAAACTGCCCAAGGTGGAGCTGCACTTCCCCCGATCAACGATCGGAAAAAACACGGTCTCCAGCATGCAGGCGGGAATCCTCTTCGGGGCTATCGATGCCATGGAAGGGATGGTACAACGGATTCAAAACGAACTTAAGAGTCAGCGGAAAAAAAAGGCAAAGGTCATTGCCACGGGGGGCTTTTCACAGTTCATGGCGGAGCATTCCCCCGTAATCGAGCAATGCCTCCCCTCCCTTGTCCTCGACGGCGTGCGGCTCATCTTTGAACGAGTCAACGGGAAACCGCACAAGCGAGCGTAGCGTACAGCTCCCCACCAACAGCAAAGCCGGCACAAATCACTGTGCCGGCTTTGCTCGTTGTACGATTTCCCTTCTACTCTACTGCTTTGGAATTCTGATCTGCTCCTCAAACGCCTGCTTGATTCTATCAATCTCTATCGCTTGCGGATGCCGCGCATAGACAAGCTGGTAGAGCGACAACAACCCCCGGATACCCGTTTCCATCACCCCCACCTGTCGTTGAAGATCGTTCATAATATCCCACAATTCTTTTCGCTTCTCCGGTGGAAGCCCGGCCATCAATCCCTCGACCTTCATCTCCATGTCGGCCGCAATCGTGCCCAGAGCGGCATTCAGGGTGGGGGTGATCGCGTTAATCACATCCCGCACCTTGTCCGTGGCCTCCCGATTCAGCACGATTTCCCGTTGTGCCTCCTCTTCAAAGACCTTCGCCACTCGGAATAAGTGCCGCTCATGGGTGGCCCTGATCAGGTTGGCAAGATGATGGAGATCGGTCAATTCCTTCCGAACATAGTCGTACGCACCGAGCTTCATGGCTTCCACGGCGATCGTCTCTGATCCGGCAGCCGTCAGCATGATGGTTGGTGTTTCATTTTTCTCTTCATGCATCCTTTGCAGGACCTCGATGCCGGACATCTCCGGCATCATGAAGTCGAGGATCATCACATCGAACCCTTGCTTCGATTGGAGAAGAAGCTTCACGGCCTCCCGGCCGGAATAACAGACGGTGATCTCAAACGTAAATTCTTCACGCAAGCCGTCGGCGATGACATTCACAAACGATTCATCGTCATCAACGAGCAGAACGCGCAGGATTGTCGGGTCCATAGTATTCGAAGTCGTGCGGTGTGGTGGGGGTTTCGACACAAGTATAAACAGTGCCGGGCACAAACGCAACAGCCTCCCTCGTTTTTTTTCACGGGAAGGCCGTCGTGCATGTCTTAAAATGAAACGCTAGCGAATACCAAACATCATAACCGACGCATTGGCAAGTTCCACCATGGGCGAATAGAAAAGGCCAAAGAAGAGCGTCGGGAGCAAGAGCAGCATCACAATCGCAAGCTGTGGCGTTGAAAACAGGATTGGCTCGGCATTTCCCTCGGGATCCCGAAGGAACATGTTCCGGACCACACGCACGTAGTAATAGAGCGATACGACGCTGTTCAGCGCCCCCACCACTGCCAGCCATATCCAGGTGGCATCAAGCAACGCGGCAAAGAGGAACAATTTCCCAATAAATCCAGCCGTGGGGGGCAGCCCGGCAAGGGAGATGAAGAAGATCACCATCGCGACGCTGACCAGAGGCGACCGGTGCCCGAGGCCCTTATACGAGTCGATGTCCTCGCTCCCCGTCTTGTTGGCGACCAGCATCACGACATAAAATGCTCCCAAGTTCATAAACAGATACACCATAAAATAAATCAGTACCGCCGCCAGCCCCTTGTCGCTCAGAACGACGACGCCCATCAACATATACCCCGCATGGGCAATGCTCGAGTACGCCAGGAGGCGCTTCAGGTTGTTCTGCCAGACGGCGACGAGGTTCCCGAGGGTCATGGTCAGGACGGAGAGGATCGCAACAATCTTGTTCCATTCGAAACCCTGGAGGGAAGTCCAGACCCCTGTCGGTAACCCGACCGCGTTCGCGTCGATAAACGAGACTTTGAAGAACCGCATCATCAGGGCGAACCCCGCCGCCTTGGAAGCAACCGAGAGGAACGCGGTGATGGTGATCGGCGCCCCTTCGTACACATCGGGCGTCCAGAAATGGAATGGCACCGCGGAAATCTTGTATCCAAACCCGACGAGGATCATGATGATCGACACCAAAAGGGCCGCGCTGTTCACACTTTCCTCCGTGAGGGCCCGATTAATTCCGTAAAAATCGGTGGCCCCGGTCAGGCCATAGAGGATGGAGATCCCGTACAACATCACCCCGGTCGAGACCGCCCCGTAGATGATATATTTCAGGGATGCCTCACTGGAATCCGACGCCTCGCGCGTATATCCGGCGAGGATATAGGAACTCAGGCTCGTCAACTCAATCGCCAGGACCATCATCAGCAGGTTGGAGGCCCCGGCCATCAGGAACATCCCCAACGCCATCGCGAGAATCAGGGCACTATACTCCCCCGCCCGGTGCAAGGTTGATTGCACCTCCGAGGAGTAGAGGGAGAAAAGCAGGATGAGGATCGCCGAAAGGCCGACCAGAAGCTTGAAGAAGACGGAAAAGGGATCGACCGCCACCATTCCGCTGAAGATGGTTTCGGAAACGCCCATCTGATCGAACGAAAACCACGTTGCAAGCACTAACCCGGCCAGTGCGACAAAAAGGGTCGCTTGCGATTTCCGGCCCAGGAAGAGGGAGACAACAACGGTAGTACAGATAGCCACCGTCAGGGTGGTTTCCGGCAGGAACCGGGAAAGGCTTTGAAGAAGTTGTTCAACCATAAAGGTGTGTCGGGAAAAACACGTTATGCAAGTGAACGATCAGGGAACGAGCGCCACCGGGGCGCCGGTCTTCACAACCTCCACCAGGTGGTTCAGGGACGACGTCATCACATCGATCATCAGGCCCGGATACACACCGAGGATGATCACGATAATCGCCAGGGGAACGAGGGCGGAGAGTTCGCGCCCATTGATATCCGGCAGGCCGGCCCATTTTTCGTTCGGTTGACCGAGGAACATCCGCTGCAAAGCCCAGAGCATATAGGCCGCCGTCAGCACAATTCCCGCCGTGGAGAGAATGGTAATGACCCGGTGTGTCTGGAACGCCCCGAGGAACGAAAATGCCTCCGAGATGAAACCGCTCAGCCCGGGCAACCCGAGTGCCGCAAAGAAGGCCACGGTCATGATGCCGGTGTACTTCGGCATGGTGATCGCAAGACCACCAAACGAGTCAATGTCACGCGTATGGGCACGATCATAAATCACACCGACGATCAAGAAGAGCATCGCGGTGATGGTGCCGTGATTGAACATCTGGAATACGGCCCCGACCATGCCTTGTGTGTTCATCGCCGCCATTCCGAGAAGAACCACCCCCATGTGGCTGACGGAGGAGTACGCGATCAGCTTCTTCAGGTCCTTCTGCGCCATCGCACAGAGCGCGCCGTAAACGATATTAATGAGCGCTAGGATCGCGAGAGGGACGACAAAGTAGTTTGCCGCATCAGGGAAAATCGGGTAACTGATCCTGAGGATCCCGTACGTCCCCATCTTCAGAAGGACGCCCGCCAGGATCACGCTGATTGCCGTTGGGGCTTCGACGTGGGCATCAGGAAGCCAGGTGTGGAACGGAAAGATGGGGACCTTGATGGCAAAGCCGATAAACAAGGCGACGTAGGCAATGTATCGCCACTGCGTCCCCACCCCGGCGAGCAACGAACCCGGCTCGAAATTGGCCGGATCCATCATCGCCAGCATGTTGAAGGTGTAAATTTTCTCCCCGGTGGACGGGTCCAGCACCGTGACGCTGAAGTAGAGGGCGATCATCGCCAGGAGCATCAAGACGCTCCCAAGCAACGTGTAGAGGAAGAACTTGATGGCGGCATATTCACGGCGCGGACCTCCCCAAACTCCGATCAGGAAGTACATCGGCAGCAGCATCACTTCCCAGAACACGTAGAAGAGGAAGAAGTCCAGTGCCACGAACACCCCC
>Ga0209211_10011153_pt1 | contig 11550 bp, 9 predicted proteins | sample RifGroA2_FD_183992 | JGI IMG/M metagenome (GOLD analysis project Ga0209211, IMG submission 183992) | Groundwater microbial communities from Rifle, Colorado, USA - Groundwater A2 (SPAdes) (version 2) | ecosystem: Environmental > Aquatic > Deep subsurface > Groundwater | place: Rifle, Colorado...
CCAGCGTCGGGCTCCTCCTCGCAGTGGTATTTTAGAGTATTCAGTGCTTTATTGCGGATAGTAGTTTGCGTGTGTCTTTGCCTTCTTTGTTCGTGCCTTCGGAGTCCGCCCTCGCACAACCCCCCTCCTCGTTTTCAATAGTGCCTTCGTGGTGTCGCTTCCGCTACTAAACTTCTGTATTGCAATAGAACGGCGACGCTCATCCGTAGCCCTGACGCCCTAGCGGAAATGCCCGAGGCGCTGCCGAACTGCGCTTGCCCCAACCCTCCCATGCGCGCGCAAACCCGCTCGCCTATCTTGCAAGAACAGGTGGGCGGGGCTCCCTCAAATTTAATCACGACCCGTTCCCTACGACCATAAAAATCCATTCAGAAGAAGCCTCGCCTTGTTTCCTTTCGACATTATTCATCTCACGGTTGTGCTTAATCGCGTTGCGATAATCCTTGAGATGCAGAAAGTGCTTTTCCACTTCTCGCTTTGAACCAAAGTCGTTCTCGAACACCGCCCAGTTTGCGAGAATAATTTCCGAGTAGTCCATGACGTCGCAAAAGCTCAAAAGCGAAAGTCCACTTAATTTTTTGTTAGCCGTGGTTGGTTGTCGTTTATTGCGTTGCGCAACTTTCTCTTTGGTTCGTTGCTTAACACCCGATGTGACTACGCTGTCCCAGTAGTTCACACCGACCTCACTGGTAAGTTTTCTGTTGATATACTCACGAATCTTGGATTCAAGCTCGTCAACCGCTTCGCCCGGGTTTTCTTCAATCGAATCGCCGACAGTACGTTCAACACCAAGCAAGTCTCGGACTTTCTTTTTGATGTTCTTTTCTCTCGTATCGAGAAAGGCATCAAACTCGTCTTTAACAAGAGCGTTATACGCATTCTCGTCAATGAAATGAGTTGCCAAAACTTTCTTAAACTCTTCCGCGTTTCCAGAATATTTTTCCTTAACAAACTCCGGAATATACTCCGATGGACGTTTTGCTTTCTTGCGTATGTTGGTATCTTTCGACAACCATGTCATGTTCAGCACGGATTCCAAGTGTTTATGCTTCGCAAAACCGGAAGAAGATGCTTTAGGGAAGATATGATCCTTGTCGTTGCTTCTGGCGAGTTCAAGCGATTGATTCTTCTCAAAGTCGTTTGCTCCTTCAAGCGCAACCAGTGAGAGTACACCTTTGTAAACCGCATTGCCACTTGAAGAAATACCCCTCAAGCTCAAAGTGTTGATATCCCTTCTCGCTTCCAATACGACTCGCGGCACTTGTGCATCATCGTCAAACCACAGACTCATATCAATATAGTCCGCCGTCATTTGCGTGTCCGCACCCGAAGAATAAGCGTTCGTGAATACCGCAGACCAATACCACTGTTGTATTTTCTTGTGGCAGTCCGCTTTGTTCTCTTTCTTTGAAGCCGTAACAATGAGTGCGGCCAATACGGGTATCATCGGCGAGAAAGGCACTTCGTTTTCCTTTCTCACACCGAACCCGCTTCGGAGATTTTCGAGCAACTTAATTGCGTCGTTGATTGCCTCAACGCTGGTATTCCAGAGTTCCGTAAATTCCTCACTTGTAGCCAAAGAAAGATTTTCGTAAATATTCAATATGTCCTCTCTCTTTGCGGAAGATGAAGGGTGATTAAGTAGCGAAATGGTCTGGAAAACGTAGACTTTCATCTTCTCCGATTGTTTCGCGTATTTCTTTATTTCAGATTTACTTTTCTCTACGCTCTCCCAAAGTTTTCTGAGTTGGATACCGTATTTCAGCAATCGGGCAATCAGGAGGTCAAACGTGCTCAACTGCTTTCCTTTGGTATTGATGCGCTCAAAAATATCAGCCACCTGCGGTAGCTTTAGGGTTTTCGGTAAAACAACATAAGGAACCTCGAACTCACGCCAGATATGTTTGAGTCTTTTTTCTATTATTCTCCTCAAACTCCTGACCTGATCATGCGGAGCACCCAGGTCTTCACTGAGAAGATAATCTTCCAGACCGTTGATCCATTCGTCATAATTTTCAATCTCGCTGAATGGAAACGATAGTTGCTCAAAGGATTCCGTTTCGTTCAACAGCTCGTCCCGGATTTCAATAATGGTTTCTGGGTTTTCCTGCTCAAGAAACTTCCGGAAATTGATGTAAAAATAACTTCGACTGTGCGAGTTGCCAAGCGAGAAATCTGGTGCTCGTACCGCATAATGCAATGCGGTCATTCTTTGCTGCCCGTCGAGAATAATATATTCCGTATCCTTGGATGAGTCTTTGACGCCCTTGATTGGAATCAAGTCTAACGGCGATTCCTTTTCGGTCTTCCATAGTAGAAATGCGCCAACATAGTAATCTAGAAAAATTGACTCAAGAAATTCTCGGACATCCTCCTTCTTCCAATCAAAGTACCGCTGGAAGTTCGGTATCTTCCACTTATCCTCGATATTATCTATCAGCTCGTGAAGACGTATACGTTCCGGTGCAGGTAGTGAGTGTGGGTCGAAACTATACTTAGAGAGGTCAAACCGCTCAAGAAACTGGGCGATGCCAGATTCTTCTTCATCAATGATATCGCTATAGTCTTCAGACTCAATGATTGTCTCGTAGTCGGCTTTGTCTATTTTTCGCACGCCACCTTGCAAGTACGGCCCCCAGTGCGCGACGTTTTTTATAAATGAGAGCTTCTTGAGCAAGGGTCTGATGGGTTTAGCTCTATCCCACACAGCCACATTTTCAAGATCGACTCGGTATGTACCAGCATTAAGAAACCACTGATCCGATTCGCCAGTCTTATCGAGATGAGCCGGCGAAGTAACGCTAGCGGTACCAAGAAAGACTTGCCGCCTTCCGCTAAGCCCGCCAAGATAAAAGACCAAGATATCGCCCTCGCGAAGCTTCGCACGGCTCGCCGTATTTGGGTGTAGACCCCACACGTTTTTTGCCATCAGGGACTTAAATATCTCAAGACCCTCTGTTTTCTGGCCTTTTTCGTCAACGTGATCAGCTATGATGCAGATATGATAATTCATGAAAGTAACCCCATCTTACCACTTTTGGCCTGAAGAATCAGGTTTAATAGCGCATGTGAGCTGGAAATGCTAAAATCGAAGCAAATGAAGAAAGTTAAATACGTCATTTTCAGATACCTTACTTCCGCCGACTTTTTTAATATATACAAACCATCAGGCACGGAGGAAGGAGGTGGTGGACAGTCATACATAGATTTTCCCGTCGAATCCATCTCCATGAACGAATGGGGAAAGTTTTTTGATGGTGCGGCGAGTGTCTTCTGTGATACTGGAGAAAAGGGGCCCTCGTGGACTTTCCCCATCAACAGTATCGGCCTATTGGACAGTCAGGATTTGAAGATTTATCAAAGACGACCGCAATCTGTCTGCATAGCCGCACAAAAGATTGCCAGCAAACAAGGGAATCGTGTGAACTCATGGAAACCCGAGAATGGATTCCCAGAACCGAAAGACCCGACGGAAAGAAGTACTGTTCCAGAGAATCTGATGATATTTATTGTCCGCACAGTGGACGATGAATTTTGGGCTGGATGGGCATTGGATCAGAGTCCGACAACTCAAGCGGCTGAGTCAGTACTCACGAAAATGCTTTCGCGGTCGCCCGAAGAAGGGTACGCTGGGTTTCTTGATGCAAAGGGACAGATATCGCTAGACACTTCTAACGCGAATCAGCCGTTTACGGCTTGATGCGCAGGTGTATTAAATATTCCGTCAAGGTATCTTTGAGTTTGCTTTGGTTACTGCGAAACCTTTTGTTCTCAATGGTACTTACAGCAACTCTGCCAAATTGTGAGAGAAAGCTCGTCAGCTCGTCGAGCTTCAAAAGACCGTCTTCGCTATAACTGATTAGAAAGTCTTCGCACTTCATATCGATAAATATTTTTCTGAACGAATCTCTGATTTTGGTTTTTGTGCAGAAATTGGAATACTGATCTCTCCACGGTCGCAATCCACTTTCGCCAACGGCTTTCGGACTGTCCTCCCTCGCAAGCGTTTCAAGGATGTGATAATTAGCGGCATATTGCCGCTTCATATAAGGCGGATCAATGTAGCACAGGTCACAGTCGATTTTTTTTGCCAGTTCTTCCGCGTATCCTTTCAGTATCTTGTGTCCGGTTGTATTAAAGGAAATCGTAAAGGGTGTCGGCCTGAGCTTAATAGGATCTGTTGCTCTCCCCGCAAGTTTTGATAGGTAATGGCCGTATGTGCCGGAAATGTTTGCGACATCATTCGCCGCCATAATCAAATCGTGCAACAACAACGAATGCTCAACGTTGGTGATTTTTTTCTTTGCGTGCAAGTTCTTTATCCAATATCGCATCGCGTCTATCTTCTTTGCATTAGCGGGTGAAAAATAATTCCGTGCTTTAGTGGCGTCTTTTGGTTTCCCCTCGACGCTAAATTCGTTCCAAAAATATCCTCGTCGTTCCGATACCAGATTTAATGCCTCAAGAATCCTTGAGTAGTTGTCTTGTCCTTCCGTGTATTTCGGTGCGTACTTGTCAATGAAATCTTTTGCATCACTAAAACGAGGTGCTTGTTTCAGTAAAAGGGCGACGCGAGCATGATGATATGGGTAGGTCATTATATCAACGGCAGTAACCCGAAAACCGGCAGATCGCAGAGCCGCCGCAACCGATGCCGTTCCTGTCATCAGGTCAACAACATGCCCCCGAGCGGGGGCTATTTCGTCGATCTTTTCCAAAACAGCGTCAAGTATTTTCGTTTTAGAACCGATGTATCTATGCCCCATATTTATTTTTGAATATAAAGATATCCTCTACCGAGACGCTTGCAAGCGCCTTCACGGGAATGAGACCCTGGGTGTCGCTTAGAGTTTTGTATATGACGCCGTAATCAGCCTTAGTCAGATTGAACAAGAGCGAAACAAGATACTCGATTTCTGCATCCACCGACTGCGGCAACGCCTCTTGCTTCTCTAAGTACGGTTTGAGAAGGTCAACAACTGCGGTCTGTGTTTTTTTCGCTTCGGGTGTAGACAGGTTAGTAATCGGCAAACCCAAAATTTGTGTCTGCGTTAGATATGGATGAGAACGCCATTCTGTTTCCCCGTATTTCTTCAGCAGATAGTAATACATCGCCCGCGAGTTCATGACAGCGAGAATAAACTCTATCGGGATTGGCTCGTCCGTGTCTGCTCTTTGCCTAAAGATGTAAACGACTTGGTTTGTAAATGCGTGAGAATAGTCAATAGTAGCGGTTATGCCCACACCTGTTTTCCGCACTAAAATTTTCGGTTCGTGGTACAACGAGATGCTTTTGTAATTGATTCCTTTATTATCTACCGCAATCCAGTAACGCGAGGTTATCGAATACCGCCTCACGCTTTCTCCTACCAGAATAGGCTTTGACCCCTTGAATCGTTTTTTGCTGATGATGGTGGCGGTCTCGACCCTCAATGAGTCTACTGCTGTCTGACAATGCGAACATTTTGGATGCTTTGATGATGGTAGGGGCGACCAAAAACCACACGAGGAGCATTTAAATACCCTTCCCGTTTTTGATAATTCAACACCGCGCGAAGAAGACACATAGTTGGAAAGTGTCGCGGAGCAGTCGGTGAGTTTATCTATTACTTCTCGATCTTCTTCTCTCGTGTCTATGTCGAATAAAAAGTCCGGGCTTCGCGAGAATCTTTTTTGCTGAATGTAATGTCCCAATCGCTCGTCTGCATGTTCAAAAGTCAACTCTCCCGAAAGAATCTGCTTCCGTGTTGTTGGATTAAGCCGCACACAACGAACCCTATTGTTCGGTTTTGGTTCGGCTTTCTTGCAGATAAGAACAACACACGCCCGATTGATGCCGCTAAATATCTTTTCTCCCAGTCGCCCAATAAATTTTATTTCTGTGTTTCTGGTCAACAGTTTTCGTAATTCTCTCCGTTCGAAGCCAAACAGTGAATCCGGAATAATGAAAGCAAAGTAACCGCCTGGCTTCACAACCGACAAAGCTAGTTCGACAAAAAGGTCTGATGTATCGTACTGACCCTTGAGCAATTCGAAGTCCGATTCTGACAACTTATCTTTATAGCTTGAAGTATCAGCGCCCCACGGAGGATTGGCGATGAGAATGTCAAAACCACTTTCTGCCTTGAAAGCTCGTTTGATTCCATCCCAATCAGAAATCCCAAGCTCACGATTTGCAGGCACAAGAGCGTTCGCGAGTAAAAATTTATTCGATGCTGAAGAACCTATATTTTCTATATTTTTTAGAAGTGCCTGTTGATCTATGTCGATGCCATAGAGAACGTCTTCCGTTTTTACTGAAAATCTGTTTCCTAAATTCTTTTCAAGAGCTCTTGCCGATGCAAGTAAAAGTTCCCCCTCGCCACAAGCAGGATCTATGATTTTTAGGTCGCTTAAGACAGCTTGTTTGTCTGACGATTTGTGTAAAACATCTTCTGACCATAGGCGCACCACTTTCCTCGCAACAAAATCGGCAAGTTCTGTTGGTGTGTAGACGACCCCATTTTCTCGATATTCAAAAGACTTAATTTTTTGTAGAGTCGCCATATAATCATTTTACCACTCGCGCGTCTCAAAGGACATCCCGAAATCATCTTTTCGATGCTCGAAAAAACGATGTCCTACCTTGGTTTCGACACTGGTTATCCACAGTCATTAACCAGAACCCCGTTTTCCGCCCATTCAATTTCAAAAAGAATCCCCCGCGAAAAAGAAAAAGCATGGAGAGCGGAAACGGGGCGAGGGCGGAGCGCCGAAGCGAAGCGGAGGCGCGGGGCGGCGTTCGAGTTACCACGGAATCGGAGCGTACGATTTAGGTTCGTATCACCACGCGCGCGGCGCGTGGGAATCAATCGAGATTTTTGCTAAAGTAGGTTCGAGCGGAGTACAATAGAGACTCAAGTATCAAACTCAAAGAAATCCCGCCACGCGCGGTACTCCGCGCGTGGCGGGATTCGGGAGATCGGAGCGTACTGTTTTGATCAAAGCTACCACGCGCTCGGCGCGTGTGAGTTAGTCGCAGTGCTGGCTAAAATAGGTTCGAGCGTGTTTTAATAGAGACTCAAGAATCAAACTCAAATTTTCCCCGTTCACCGCAACTGCGGACCATTCTTATAATATGAGTATGGTATGATACTTGGGTGGTTAATCCAAAAAAGCCAAGGACGCCGTGTCTGACATGCGGCAAAGAACCTGCGGGTGCGAGTTATAAGTACTGTAGCAATGTGTGTCAGCATGAGTACGAGTACTTGCAGTATATTGAGAGATGGAAAGCAGGACAGGAACACGGTCTTCAAAAGTTGGGAATAGTATCCAGCCATATCAAGAAATATCTCCGAAGGAAATATGGTAATAAATGCTGTCTGTGTGGATGGTCGCAGGTAAATTCTACAACGGGGCTGGTTCCGCTCGTCGCTGATCACGTAGATGGCAATTGGCGTAATAACGCTGAAAGTAATCTTAGACTATTATGCCCAAACTGTGATTCTCTAACGCCAACTTATGCGGCCCTGAATCGTGGAAATGGACGCAAGCATCGGGTTGTGAGTAAACGTGCACAGGAAGCGCGACACTTTATCGGTGTGTCGAAGAAAGCGAAGTAATATGTTATATTTTCGGTCGTTGAGATGCCGCCTTAGCTCAGTTGGTAGAGCAATATCTTCGTAAGATATGGGTCCCCGGTTCGAGTCCGGGAGGCGGCTCCAAAATCGTGTATACTAACGATGTTCCTTCGGGGTTGGGTGTAAGTCCTAATCGGCGGTATAGCCCGCCCCAGTTGGAAAGCGCTAGGCACTTCCAACGGGGCAAGCGAGTCCGCGAGTTCCGGTGAGAACTGGAGCACGACTGCGGTTAGATCCCGCGACCGACCGTATAGTCGGGATGAAAGAAGGAAGCCTGGTGTCGCATATTTTGCGACAGGTCAAACCCCGAGGAACTAAGGGGATTTTTTATTGTCTAATTATTACACTCATGAAAACACTTTTCTCGGGTCCGTTCCTAATTTTCATCGCGGCCATCCTTTGGGGTTTGGATGGCATACTGCGCCGCACACTCTTCGATCTGCCGCCAATAACCATTGTCTTTTTCGAGCACTTGATAGGACTCATCATAATCTCGCCGTTTCTTTTCCGCGCATGGAGGGGCGAAAGACTCTCGAAACATGAGTGGGGTGCGATAGGAATCGTCGCTCTGCTTTCGGGAGTACTGGGGACGTTGTTTTTCACGGCGGCGCTTCTCAAAGTGAATTTCATCCAATTCTCTGTCGTATTCCTACTCCAAAAGCTCCAACCGATTTTTGCCATCCTCGCCGCGTGGCTCTTACTGAAGGAAAGGATCACAAAACACTACTTTGTATGGGCGGCTCTTGCACTTGTCGCAGGATATTTCGTCACGTTCCCGAATGGCATCGTAAATTTCGCAGAAGGCGGAGCATATGTGACGGCCGCTTTATACGCGGTTCTTGCCGCGGCTGCGTGGGGCGCCTCGACTGCATTCTCGCGGTACGTGCTTCTGAACCACTCGCACACGTTTGTAACCGGCCTTAGATTTCTTCTAACGGTTCCCATAGCACTTCTATTAGTCTTCGCGCTCGGCGCGGCCCCTACTCTTGCGGAAATAACTACAGCCCAGTTTGGAACACTCGCCTTGATAGCTGTTTCAACCGGCATGGTCGCTCTGTGGATTTACTATCGGGGGCTCAAACATACTCGGGCGAGTATTTCTACGATTGTCGAGCTGGCATTTCCCCTCACGGCCATTTTCATCGATTACTTTCTTTATGGCACAGTGCTCGCGCTAAGCCAGTATGCAGCGGTCATCGTTCTCATGTTCGCCATGTATCGTGTTGCACTTCTCAATCGCGAGAACTTCTGAACGCTCTGTCTGATGGGGGGTATACCCCATGAGATAACCAATCACGGACGGGCATAGCAGGGTCGGAGTGTTTGGAGTCGGAGATTTCTTAGGAATATTTCGAGCGACCTATCTCACGGGGTATACCCCATGAGATAACCAATCACGGACGGGCATAGCAGGGTCGGAGTGTTTGGAGTCGGAGATTTCTTAGGAATATTTCGAGCGACCTATCTCACGGGCTCGCTATCTCACGGGGTATACTGTTCTTTATGCAAAAAGAGGCCATTCAAGCGCGCATTCAAGAAATAGAAACCGCGATGGGAGCGTCTGATTTTTGGACGGAAAAAGAAAAAGCCCAAGCCATACTTAAGGAATATCAGGAGTTAAAGCAAAATCTTGCGGGTGCAGGAGTATATGACAAGAGCGATGCAATACTAACTGTTATATCCGGCGCAGGTGGTGATGATGCAGAAGATTTCTCACGTATTCTTTTTGAGATGTACGGCAAATACGCCATCTCACGTGGTTGGAAAACTGCTCTCTTGTCATCCAATCGAAATCCGATGGGAGGGTATCGCAGTGTTTCTTTTGAAATATCCGGAACAGGCGCATATGGAGCGCTCAAGCATGAGGCAGGAGTGCATCGACTTGTACGTATGTCGCCCTTTAATGCCGCGGGTAAGCGGCAGACCAGCTTTTCACTCGTCGAAGTCCTTCCGAGACTTCCTGATGTCGGTGAGGCACATATTCCTGAAAGTGATCTCGACACCTCGTTCGCGCGTTCTGGCGGTGCCGGAGGTCAGAACGTGAACAAGCGTGATACTGCAGTGCGAATTGTACATAAGCCGACAGGCGTTAGTGTTCACGTTACGTCAGAGCGCAGTCAATTACAGAATAGAGAAAAGGGATTAGAAATGCTCCGAGGAAAGCTGTGGGAAGTGCGCGAAAAGGCGCGTGAGGCGGAAGAGAGAGGTCTTTCCACCGGTATTTCTACGAAAATAGAATGGGGGAGCCAGATACGCTCATACGTGCTTCATCCATATCAGCTCGTCAAAGACCATCGAACCCTACATGAACGCCGTGACGTGGAAAATGTTCTCGAAGGAGATATACAATCCTTCATAGACACCGAAAAAAATTTGGACTCTGGTGGAGGCACGGTATAATGGTGTTCGTTATGTATTTCCTAGAAGCTAGAAGCTAGAAGCTATTTCGGCATGATTTATTACGATAAAGTTACAAAAATGTATGGCGAAGACGGATATCCTGCCGTCGAGGACGTTACGCTTACCGTCGAACCAGGTGAGTTCGTTTCCATCGTTGGACACTCCGGTGCCGGGAAATCTACTCTTCTCAAGATGCTGTTTGCGGAGATCCGACCCTCTTCAGGAGTAATTTATTTCCGTTCTCGCGAGATAAACGGGTTATCGAGCGTGGAATTACGGCAACTGCGGCGCAACATCGGTACAATTTTTCAAGATTTTCGATTATTGCCTACAAAAACCGTCTACGAGAATATCGCGTTTGCGCTTGAGGTAGCGGGAAAGAGTGATGATGAAATCGCAGCCGATGTGCCCCATGTACTCGAACTTGTTGGACTTCCCGACAAAATGTGGAGTTTTCCGTGGCAACTCTCCGGTGGTGAACAGCAAAGGGTCGCTATCGCGCGTGCCATCGTAAATCAGCCCGATGTTTTGATAGCGGACGAACCGACGGGGAACCTGGATCCGATAAACACGCACGATGTCGTAGAGATTTTGAAGAAGATAAACGATCTTGGTACAACCGTTCTTCTTGCAACACACAACAAGAGCGTCGTCGATTCAGCCGGTCGACGCGTCGTCGTGATGGATCAAGGTCGAGTCGTGCGAGATGATAAAATGGGCAAATACGTTTTATGAGTAACTGGGTCAACGCAAAACGCATCGCACGATACGGCCTCATAGGCTTTATCAGGAACGGTTTTGTCTCGCTTGCTGCAGTTCTCATAATGACCATAACGCTCTTTGTTCTCGCTAGCGTCGTTATATTTGGCGCGGCGTTGCAATCAACACTCGAACAACTCACTGAGAACGTAGATGTGACAGTATACTTCCTCGCGGATGCTCCTGAGAAGGATGTCATGGATATAAAAACTTCGCTCGAGGCCCTGCCGGAAGTTGCATTGGTTACCTATACTACTAGCGAAGAGGCTTTTGCGGCGTTTCGTGAGCGACATAAGAACGATCGGCTGACCATTCAAGCCTTGGATGAGTTGGAGGATAATCCTTTGGGTGCTTCACTTGGTGTTCGCGCGAAGCAGACATCTCAGTATGAAAGCATCGCGACTTTTTTGGAGAGTCGGCAGGCGCTCGGAGATAGTGTCGGTGCCTCAATAGATAAAGTAAATTTCTCTCAGAATAAAGCGGCAATTGATCGACTAACGACTATCATTCAAACCTCGGAGCGTGTCGGTTACGTTGTTGCGCTCATTCTTGCTCTTAGCTCTCTCCTCATCGCATTTAATACGATACGTCTCGCAATTTACACGGCGCGCGATGAAATTGGCGTCATGAATCTAGTAGGAGCGGGACATTGGTATGTGAGAGGACCTTTTATGGTGGCAGGTATTCTCTATGGAGTAGTTAGCGGTCTTCTCGTACTTCTCTTTCTGTATCCCATTACGTTATGGCTCGGACCCGGATCTGAACGCTTTTT
>Ga0209211_10011157_pt1 | contig 11548 bp, 7 predicted proteins | sample RifGroA2_FD_183992 | JGI IMG/M metagenome (GOLD analysis project Ga0209211, IMG submission 183992) | Groundwater microbial communities from Rifle, Colorado, USA - Groundwater A2 (SPAdes) (version 2) | ecosystem: Environmental > Aquatic > Deep subsurface > Groundwater | place: Rifle, Colorado...
CGATAATGGCTCACGACTCGAAGTGCTATCGCCCGGATGGTGGAATTCTGAGGGTGGGCCTGATTTTAAACATGCAGAAATTCTCTTAGAGGGCAAGGGGCTTATAAAGGGCGATGTCGAGATTCATGTGTTTGCTTCAGATTGGATGAGACATCAGCACGATAAGCAAGACACGTATAATACGGTATGTTTGCACGTTGTTATGTGGAATGATCGTGAAGGTGCATGTATCAAGAATCTCATTGGACAATCCATTCCCCAGTTAACTTTGTCAAAATATTTAGATGCTGAACTGGATGACCTGGTTGATATGATCGACATTGAATCATACCTAAAAGGGGGAAAGGTAAATCCGGGACATTGTGACGAACGTATCCTTCAAAAGGCAAAAAGGTACGAAAAATGGATAGAAAGAAGCCCCTTTGAGCAAACACTCTACGAAGCCATTATGGAGTCGTTGGGATATAAGAATAACAAGGAACCATTTCTTAAGTTGGCCTCTCTTATGCCACTGGAAGATGTCCGATACTTGATTCCAGAGGATGTTCCAGTTCAAGAGAAGAAGATAGATATGCAAGCCCTTTTGTTAGGTGCGGCGGGATTATTACCGCAACAGGCGGATTTAAAAATAATATATGACGACGAAACGGCGGAATATGTAAGCAATATCGAACGTACGTGGAACGTAATCAAAACTAAAATAAGCAAAGCCCTTATGACAAGAAATGACTGGAACTATGCAGGGATCAGACCTGCAAATTATCCTGAAAGGAGAATTGCGTCTATAGCTAATATCCTCACGGAGTGTTCGTCTTACGGCGTTTTCCGATACATTTTATGTGTATTCGAAAAACTTGTCCCTGCCGATAAACAGAAAGGAGAAGGTTACAAAGAAGAACAAAAAATCATCCAGTCGTTAATTAAGGATATACAATCAATCTTCCTTAATGTTCAAGACGCATACTGGTCGTATCATTATACGCTGGGTGGGAAAAGGCTCAAAAAACCATTGAAATTGCTTGGGAATGAGAGGACTTCCACGATCTTCATTAACGTCATTATTCCTATCTTTCTTGTCTATGCAAGAAGGCATAACGACATGAAACTCGAAAAAATACTCCACCTCGTTTATAGAAACCATTACCCTCTGCCTGCCACGAGTGTGACGAAATTCATGGGTAGTCGTATCTTTGGGCAGGAAAAGGCGTCGAAGAAGATTGTAAATTCCGTCAGGCGGCAGCAGGGATTGTATCAAATCTACAAGGACTTTTGTGAGAATGACAATATGAGTTGCAACAAATGCGCCTTGTATCTGTCTATGGTTAAAGACTAAGAGATCACCGCAGAGGCGCAAAGAACGCAAAGTTTTTAAAAATGAAAAAGGAACAGAAAAGCAAGGATATTGAGATTTTGTTCCTTAGTTCTGGTATAGCTATTTTTTATTTTATGTTTTTCTTCGCGTTCTTTGCGTCTTTGCGGTGAGTTCCATTTCGTAAAAATTAAAAATGAAAAAACTAAAATTTTTGATCGTGGGGATTCTGGGCGCCTGGTTAATAAAATTATTGGCCTTCACCATCCGTATCGATGACGAACCGAAGGGGTTTAACGAAAAGGACAAGACCTATCATGCCATTTATGCCTTCTGGCACTGCATGATGCTCATCCCTGCCTACGTCGGCAGAAAGAGCAAGATACAGGTACTCATCAGCCAGCACTCTGACGGTGAATACATTGCCCGCGTTATTAAGAGGCTTGGTTTTGGTGTCATACGAGGGTCAACAACAAGAGGCGGTATGCGGGCAATCAAGGCCCTGGTTGATAAGATTCGGGAAGGGTATCCTGTGGCAATTACCCCTGACGGACCGAGAGGCCCCCGGTTCGTCGTTCAGCCTGGAAGCATCTATCTCGGCAAAAAGACCCAGTTACCCATCATACCAACGGTGGTCGGATTGTCCAGTTATTGGACGCTCCCCAGTTGGGACAAGTTCCGTATCCCCAAACCGTTTTCGCGCGCGTTAATGTTTTACGGTGAACCTATCCATATTCCGCCAAACCTGAGCGATGAAGAGATGGAACGCTACCGGCTTTTGTTAGAGCAGACCATGATCAGTATGGCGGAAAAGGCAGATATCTTAGTACGATAGTAACTGTTTAACTCACCGCAGAGACGCAAAGAAAAAACGTAATAGTTCACCGGAGGAAAAAGATTTGACAAGATAACAGGATAGACATGATATAAATCCGGTTAATCAAAACTATTTATCACAACCTGAAGGTGGTTATATGGAATACAAAAACGTGACTGAGACAATTATCGGCTGTGCTTATCGTGTTTATAATAAAATGGGGTTTGGCTTTCTCGAAAGTGTATATGAAAAATGCTTACTTATAGAACTACATAAAGCAGGCCTGGATGCAGAGTCACAAAAACCTATCACAGTTTACTATGATGATGAAATCGTAGGAGAGTTTGTAGCTGATATTATCGTTAATGATACAATTATTTTAGAACTAAAATCAGTTAGACGAGTGGTTAAAGCACATGAAGTACAACTGGTTAATTACCTTGTTGCTACGGGAAAACCTATAGGACTTATTCTTAATTTTGGGGAAAGCAAAGTTGAGGTTAAACGAAAGGTCAAGGATTTAGAGTAATAGATCTACAGGATGAAACAATTATCATGTTAATCCTGTTCATCTTGTCTAAGGTAGCTGAACTATTATGAAAAAACTTTAAAAAACGAGGACCTTCCAATACGTGAGGTTACTTACTCATATTATGGGCTAAGGATTGGAGCAACATTTCCGCATCACCCTTGTTTACCGAAAGGAACGTAATGCCGAGGATATTTCTTTCCAGCAAACAGGAGATATAGCGCTGGGCTTTGCCCTGAAAGATGTGAATTGCTCCTGACGTAGATTCTATTTCACCCCAGGAACGCCATAATTTTAGCACATCATCAAAGACAAGCCTTGCGGTATCGTTGTCAGGATATCTTATAAGCATGAGCTTAAAAGACTCTGAACTTGTGTTGGGTCTATATTCTGCAATGACTGCATCAGTTTTTTCACTGAGATGAAACACGTTCTCCTCGATATAATTGTCGGATATGTATATGTTGTCGAGAATAATCTTTTTATGGAAGAATATAGGACTATTTTGGGCAAGATGCTGTTGAGGCAGTAAAGATAAGATGAATGGCAAAGATACCTTTTTATAAGGCATTATATTGATAATAGATTTGCCCGCAAGGGTAACATCTTCGGGCAAAACATCTCCCTCCCTTGGCTCAATTCTTATAAAATATATGTCATTCCAGAGATAGAGATAATTATTAAAGAGCGCACTTCCGTTACCGAGTTTTATATCTGTACCCGTCCGATCTTTGCTGAATACCCCAAAGGCGTCTTCAGGACTGCCGAATTCCCAGATATCAACAAGTATTTTCTTGCCCGTTTCTTTTAGGTATTCGGCGTTAGAGACCCGAATAAAGGAATATGACAAATAAGGTTCTGCGCCGCCATCAATATATTCATAAAGCTTCTCCTTTCCTTCGTAAATATTTGGGACTGAAATTCTTTTCCAATCTCCAAGTGTTTCAGGAAGAAAATTTTTGTTTAAAATCTCTTTTGGACGTTTTACTTTGGTCTGGGGTTGTATTCCTTCTACAACAATTGCGGAAGTCCCCAGAACAGGACACACCTTTTCACAGAATCCACAGCCCACGCAGACGTCCTCTCGTACAAATGGTCTGCGAATTTCACGTCCCTGTGAATCTACGTAGGTATTAAAGTGAATGGCCTTTGTAGGCACAGGGCATACCTCTTCACAGACACCGCAATTGAAGTCCTGCCATTCCTTCTCTAATTCGGGAAGTCGTGCGTAGCCCACCCAGGGAATACAGCGATTATGGTCAATTCGCGCCTTTCCTAGTGCGATCTCACGTTTTTCCTCCAGGGGTAAGCGCCTGAGTGCGCCCGATGGACAAACACGTGTGCAGAGCACACAACCGTAATCACAGTAACCGATGCGTGGTATGAGTTTGGGCGTCCATACACCTTCAATTCCAGCCTCTAACAATACTGGGTGCAGTCCATTTGTCTTGCAGACCTTCATACACTCGCCGCACCGTATACAGAGTGTAAGGAAATCTTTTTCGTCGACAGCGCCCGGTGGACGGATAATAGACGTCTTTCCTTTGTTTATGCTCTTTGTATAGTTCAATTTTATAAAAGGTGTAATTGCCGTGCTGGTCAAGCCTGTTATGAGAAATGCCCGTTTTGAGAGGTCTACTTCATATCTTTGTCCTGCCGGTTGTTTGTTCCCAAAGGTAATGCTGTTTTCCGGACATATCTTCTGGCAGGTCATGCAGAGGATGCATTCGCCTGCCTTTGTGCCCTGTCCGTCGCTTTCGATTGCGCCCATGCCACAGCTTTCAACACACAGGCCGCAGCTTGTGCATGATGATGAAACCGTCCTCTTGAATATTGTCCATTCCGAAAAGAGCGCAAGAAGCGCACCCATAGGGCATATATTTCTGCACCAGTATCGCCTGAATACCATGCCGGTTGCAATTAACAAGACAAATACTATGAGAAGAATTCCATGTGCCCTGAAGAATGGCGCATGATAGGCAAAAAGTATTTCCTGGATAAATTTATGGATCAAGGTGAAGGAATACCCTATCAGGGGAATAGCGCTTAAATAACCAAAAAAACTATTGATGAGGTTGATGATATATGGATGGATACTTATTGCATAGACGCTGGTTGCAATAGAGAGGGGATCGAACCAACCAACGCATTGTAAGCCAAACAGGAGACCGATCAAAAGAAAGGCAAGGAGGTAATATTTAAACCTGCGTCCGTCGTAAAGGCTTTTTTGAGATTTCTTCCTTAAACCTGCAAAGAGACGATCGGTAATATCTATGGTAGTTCCCAGCGGACAAACCCAGGCGCAGAAGAAACGTCCGAAGGGAATCGTAAGAAATAACACAAGAAGGGCAGGCCAGTACTTCAGGATAAATGTCTTTGCAGCCATCATCGCCCCGATGGCGGAAAGTGGGCTCATGCGGAGAAATATATTACCCTGAAAATCCCTTTCCGTGAGCGGGTCTAAGAAGAGAAGTAAGTAAATAAAAAAGGAAAAGGCAAGGTATTGAACAACCTTGCGTGTATAATAAGGCCACTCGTTTTTGTTATGACTGCCTTGCATAGTCTCGTAAAAGGTAACAGTTTATTACAAAAAAACGGAGATACGAAAAAAGAATATAACTTTATTGTATAGGAAATTTCACTTTAATTAAGCGGTCTTCATTGCATATGTAATGCGTAAATCCCCCTTAGAAAAGGGGGCAGAGGGGGTTGTAAGCTTGTCCTCATGAAAATGGGGAATAACCACGGAAAAACACAACCCCCTGAATCGTTCGACTGAGCTCACGACGAAGTCCCCCTTTGTTAATGGGGACTCAAAAAGAATAACTTCGCCTTTGTAAAATATTATAAAAAAAGCCCCTCCTTTTATCTATAACTATTCGGAAATATGATGTTGCTTTTTCTGTAAAAGGTTAGTTTTTTTGTAACAATTTAGCTTTTTGAAAAATCTCAATAAAATCAGGCATTACAGATTTTTGTTGGGTCGAAGTAATTGTTGGCATTAAACACACCCCTTAAATCCCCTCTTTTTAGAGGGGACTTGTGCTCTCCCCTCTAAAAAGAGGGGCCGGGGATGTGTCTGATATCAGAAATTGCTTTGCTCCTACTGAAATACACTGCATGCAACAGATATTTCTTTTAAAAAACTAAATTGTTACATTTTTTTGAAATTAACCCCGTAGGGGTGAAATGTTTATAGAAAAATGCGATATACAAAATCTTAGCTCCATCGGAGCGGCATGTGAAACACAGAAACAACATGCCGCTCCGATGGAGCTTGATTGTGGTATGATGGTTTGTCTATAAACATATCGCTCCTAACGGAGCTTTTCAGGGTATTTTTAAAATACCAAAGTATTACCCTTTCTCTGTTGCTCATTGATTGTGCTGGTATTGACAATCTCATCCAGTTTTGTTATTTTTAGTCTTTGGTGAAAATATTATAAGACCTAAAAATTGCAGTCGGACGCGGATAAACCCTGATTTACAGCGATTTTTCGTAATAGTTCACCGCAGAGACGCAAAGGACGCCCTCCCCCATGTCCCCCTCCAGAGGGGGAGAAAGGGGGAGGAATGAGAAAAAACATCATAGGAGATTACCTTCTCCAACAAAACTACAAAGGTTTTAGGAAATTCTCATTCCTTACTTTCCAAAAATAATCCCTTTGCGAGCTTTGCGTCTTTGCGGTGAGCTGAACTGTATTTTATCTGTGCTTATCCGCGTTAATCTGTGTCCCATTGCAGAATTTAGGTAAGAGATTATTGTCTGGTGTTTTTTAATCAAGGAGTTGTGTATGTCTGAAAAAATGAAGCAGGAAGAAAGTTTTGAGTTTCAAGCGGAGATAAAGAAGTTATTAAACATCCTTTCCCACTCCCTTTACACGCACAAGGAGGTCTTCTTACGGGAGCTTATTTCAAATGCATCCGACGCCCTGACCAAGATGAAATTTTATTCCCTTACCAATACGGATTACGAAGGGAAAGATATCCCCCTAGAGATTAGCATAGATGGCGACGGGGAGAAGAAAACCCTGACAATTACTGACACGGGCATTGGAATGACGAAGGATGAAATCATCCAAAATGTTGGAACGATTGCAAAATCGGGGTCGCTTGAATTTATTGCAAATCTGTCGGAACAGGCAAAAAAGGACTCAAATATTATAGGCCAGTTCGGTGTAGGTTTCTATTCTGTATTTATGGTGGCTGATGAAGTCAGAATCAGGACGAAATCCCACAAAAAGGGTGAACCTGCTTATGAATGGCATTCGGATGGGACGGGGAAATATTTTTTAAATCCGATAGATAAAGAACAACGGGGAACGGAAATCATCGTCCACCTGAAAGACGAGGAAAAGGAATATACCGAAAAGACCAGGATCGAATCCATCATCAAAAAATATTCGAATTTTGTAAGCTTTCCCATTATGGTCTGCGGCGAAAGGGCCAACCAGATTACCGCTATCTGGAAAGAACCCAAAAAGGAAATCAAAGAGGAGCAGTACAACGAGTTTTATAAATTTATTTCAAACACAGAAGATACCCCGCTTTTCCGCCTGCATACCTCTGCCGAGGCCCCGATCCAGTTTTCCAGTATCTTGTATTGCCCGTCCACAAATTACGAAACCTACGGCTTCAAAAAATTGGAACATGGAGTTCAGCTATACTCCAATAAAATCCTGATCCAATCTGACTGCAAAATGCTTTTGCCTGAATATATGAGGTTTATCCAGGGCGTGGTAGACTCCGCCGATATTCCTTTAAATATTTCACGAGAAACCTTTCAGGACAACAGGATAATCCACAAAATGAAGAGCGTCCTTGTTAAGCAGGTATTAACGCTCTTGCAGGACATGGCCAAGAATGAGAAGGAGAAATATGAAACTTTCTGGAGACAATTCGGAAGGATTCTGAAAGAAGGGGTGCACTTTGATTTTGAAAATCGGGATACTTTAGCGCAGTTGATGAGGTTCAATTCCTCCACGTGCAAGAGTCCCGACGAGCTTCTTTCTCTCAAAGAGTACATAGACAGGATGAAACCAGACCAGAAAGAGATTTATTACATAACGGCGGTAAACCGTGAAACGATAGAAAAAAGTCCTTATTTGGAAATATTCAGGAAAAAAGACATAGAGGTGATGTATTTAACAGACCCGAATGACGAATTCCTCCTTTCCGGACTCCATGAATTCGAAAAGAAACCCATCCGTTCGGCTGACCAGGCAAATCTGGACTTGCTGAAGGATAGCGACAAGAAGATTGTGGACACTACGGAAGAGCCTCAGGACTATGAGGAGATATTTAAGCATCTCCTGAAGACGATTAAGGTTACCCTGGCGGACAGGACTATTGACGTGAAAGAATCGAACCGGCTGGTTGACAGCCCATGTTGTCTCGTAAACCCCGATGGGGTACCCAGCGTGCATGTGCAGAAACTTATCCAAATGGTGGATAGTAATTATAAGATATCCAAAAAGATCATGGAGATTAACCGGAAACATCGGATGATCCAGAATCTTGCCAGGATGAACGAGACCCCCAGCTATCAGCCCTTGATTGAAAAGATCGTAAACCAGCTCTTCGAAAATGCATTAATGCAGGATGGCGTCGTCTACGACCCCACGTCTATGGCGCCCCGGTTGAATGAGCTTTTGGAAGAACTGACAAAGGCGACGCTTGGGGAAGGGAAGAGGATTATTGTTTAGTACATAGCCTTCTTAACCATTATGGGAAAGGAATTTCAATGTTGTCACAAAGCCTTAAATGGGGTAAATGGGTGTATTATCATTGAAATTTTCAGAAAGAGATTGAAGTGTTAAAGGATCAATTAGTTATTGAATAATGAAGGGTGGCCCTGGTTTGTGACCCTCTAAAAGACTGTTCCCGTAACTCATGCTTTTATTGAGAAACTTTTTAATCCTTCTACCGTATTGAAATGCTTTAGGTTATTTGTTAAGACCGTGAGATTATAGTGTAGGGCTGTAGAAGCAATCAAGAGATCCATATCGCCAATCAATTGTTTTTTCTTTCTTAGGTTAGTTCTTTCCCTGCCAAATACTCTGCAAATATCCTCATTGATACCCAATACTTTTAGATCGGGAGCCAAGAATTCATCTAACAATTGCTGGCTTTTAGCGGGGTCATTGGAAGTAAAAACACCCTCATAAATTTCTGCCAAAGATATTATGCTTATAGCAACTCCCTGAGGAGCTATGTCTTCCAATTTCCGTGTTATTAGTTCATCACCCCGGAAGTGGTCGATTATCCAATCAGTATCGACCAGATATTTCATAGTTTCACCCCAGGTCTTGTACTAATAAGACGATCAGCATAAATATTTCTTTTTAGTTCCTCAGCATCGATCAAATCTTTCCATCCACCAGCTGTGGTTTTTAGGGCATCCCGAAAATATTTCCTTTTTGGCTTTTCAGGTGTTTCGTGAATAGTGACATTAAATTCTTCTCCCTCCGAAAATTCTACTTTTTCCAGAGGCTTGATTACGCCATGTGAAAATCTGACCCTGATTGTTTTTGCCATGGTTACCCTCTCTTTTTAAATGTTTGAAAATTAAGCAAAAAAATGCGACAAGAGAACACTTAATCGCTATTGTAATAATACAATAGAAAATATCAATATTTATTATTTAAGGTCCGACTGGTGCGGATGTATAATCCGTAACTAAAATGTTGAAAATACGGATGCGGTCAATGGGATGAATGCTTGTTAAACATTAGTATTATTTTGTTTGATAATGCAAAATATCTGCGATTTTTTGCTACGGAAAATCTTTTTCGCTTGACAAAAACCTTCTAATGGGCGACCCCATACACTCTGCGCAATGTTAGGCTTGTTTGAGGTTTTGCGTAGCCCACCCTACCAGACTTGATTGAAAAGATCGTAAACCAGCTCTTTGAAAATGCATTAATGCAGTACGGAGTCTTTACGACCTCACGTCCATGGCGCCCCGGCTGAATAAGCTTCTGGAAAAATTAACAAAGGCAACACTTGGGGAGGGGAAGAGGATTATTGTTTAAAAACCTGTTGACACATTCCACTGTTAAGGGTCTAATTGTAAAATAGATAAGTATTATTTTATCTTCGGTTGAGCCAATTTCTGCAAACGCAGAACAATTAGAGACATAAAAAAAGCCCCGCGCTTGTGCACGGGGCTTTTGGAGGCTTTCGCCCCCGAATGGTTTACCCCCTCAGGGGCTATCCTGCGAAGCTTTCACTTCTTATTGTAAAAAGCAAGGCAGGCATTTGTTTGGTATAATAATTCAAAGCTTAATCAAATTCCCTGAATTAGTCAAGAGAAAAAATGGAGGACAGAAATGGACAAACGAAACGATTTTACTCTTGGACTGGACATAGGAACAAACTCTATCGGCTGGGCAGTTATTGGATGTGTTGATGCTCAAGAGCAGGTAGGACTTATCGGCTGTGGAGCGCGGATATTCCAAGAGGCTGTGGATGTCAAAACAAAAACTCCAAAGAACCAAGCTCGCCGTGCCGCGCGCTCTGCGCGCAGGCTTGTTAGCAGACGCAAAATGCGGCGCAATAAAATTCTCAACATTTTATTGCAAAACAATCTGCTGCCGGAAGACGCCATTGAACGCGAAAAATTATTTACCGGTAATCAATTATACGATCCGTATGAACTCAGAAGGCGCGCCTTGGATGACAAGCTTAAGTCTTACGAATTCGGCCGCGTGTTATATCACCTAAGCCAAAGGCGCGGTTTTCAGAGTAATAGAAAGGCAGCATCAAAAGAAGACGGCGATGTAAAAAAGGCTATTACTTCTCTACATCAGGAGATGATTGATTCCAAAAGCCGAACGCTGGGCGAATATCTTGCAAGTCAATCCGTAAAACGCAACCGATACACGGATCGCGCAATGTATCAGGAAGAATTTGAACAAATCTGGCAATCCCAGCAAAAACATTATCCCGACCTACTCAACCCTGCCTTTAAGGTGGCTATTCACAATGCAATCTTTTTCCAGCGCCCATTAAAGATTCAAAAAAACCTTGTGGGTAAATGTACCTTTGAACCTGGCAGAAAACGGGCATCAAGGGCTTTGCTTGAGTATCAGCGTTTTAGAATGCTTCAGGACTTGAATCATCTCACAATCAAAAACCCGATTACCCGTGAATACCGTCCGCTCGAAATTGATGAACGAGAAGAACTCTTGAGGCTTTTGGAAAAACAAAAGACATTAAGCTGGAGTTCTGCCCGCAAGAAGCTAAAACTTCATGAAGGAGAGGATTTCAATCTTGAAGAAGGAAAAAAGAAAGAGCTTACCGGCAACCGCACCTCTTACACATTGCGCTCAATATTGGAAAAACAATGGGTTGAAATGACGCAAGAGAAACAAAACGGCCTTGTTACCGACATGCTTACAATTGATAATGAGCAAGGGTTTCTTAACCGCATGAAATCGCATTGGGGTTTTGATAATGACACAGCAGAAAAACTTGCAAAGACTGAACTGGAACAGGGATATGCAAGGCTTTCACACAAGGCAATATGCAAGATACTGCCGCATCTTGAAGATGGTCTAAACTATTTTCTCGCAAGCTTTGCCGCATATGATCCTTGCCCGCCTGACAAGAAGGCTTCAATTATTAGGTTGGTTAAAGATGGTGTGGAGTTTGATAAAGCCTGCAAAACCGTTGGTTATGACAAACTCACTAACCCGAAACCTACAGATGAACTCGGTGAGCCGCCATATTTGCGTAATCCGGTTGTGCAAAAGGCCATGTATGAAACACGGAAGCTTATCAATGCAATTATTCGGCAATATGGAAAACCAGCATCAATCCGTATTGAAATGGCAAGGGATATGAAACTCACAAAAAGGCAAAAGGAGGAATTACAAAAAAGACAAAACGA
>Ga0209211_10011159_pt1 | contig 11548 bp, 8 predicted proteins | sample RifGroA2_FD_183992 | JGI IMG/M metagenome (GOLD analysis project Ga0209211, IMG submission 183992) | Groundwater microbial communities from Rifle, Colorado, USA - Groundwater A2 (SPAdes) (version 2) | ecosystem: Environmental > Aquatic > Deep subsurface > Groundwater | place: Rifle, Colorado...
CCGCGTCCCGCTCGGTGTGCGTAAAGTGACCATTGCGTCATTGCGAGCCGAAGGCGCGGCAATCTCATATTATTTACAAAGTATTGCAATTGTGGTTCTATTTCAACGTTAACTAACGCTGTTTGAAATCAGAATATGAGCATACGTAGAGCGAATGTGCGGTTTTAGTGCCCCCTACGTCAGCTTTGATTTCAAATCCCCTATTTGAACACAAACCAAGGAGGCGGCATGAACAAGTCAACGATATCTAACTTTGACGCCTGGCCTTACGAGGCGCAGGACGAGATTCAAAGGGTCGCTACGGAGAAAAAGTTTGGGTGGATCATGGAAAACTTCTTTATATTTTTTGCTTTTTCCGCGGCGCGTAAATGTACCAAGGACTACATCAATGCCGTGAATACGGGCGAAACGAACATTCCCTGCGTCTGCGGTTACCATCCGTCGCGCCGAAAAATAAGAACGATAATTACCGAAGCGACCGTGCTGGAAGACCTGAAAAATATTGCCAAAAGGTTTTTAATTGCCGGTACGGATAACGAAGCAAAACGCTCCGCGCACATTCTGCTGGAAATTCTAAATACGGTGCGCGAAGAGCTAAAACAGCCCAAATTTCTCAGAATGCGGTATCTTGATTCCGAGGTACGCTCCGATAAGTTGCCCAGGTTAATGTTAGAAATAATAAGGGCTGTCTCCGACGGAAAAATTAGCGTCAAACGAGCGGACGATGCCCTAATCGAAATAAAGTTGCGCTACGAGACGGTGTTCTCAGAAATGGGAATCAACCTGACGTCTGCACAAGCCAAGAAGAAATAAGCGGCCAGCGCAACCAGCCCGTATGCCAAAAATAGAAATGAGGAGAAATAAAAAAGCGGGGGTAAGTAAAAACACCAATACCCGCTTTTATTTTTTTACCTAAAACTTGATGTTCGGATGCTTGGATATAAGTTTCTGCAAGTTGTCGGCATTACCCATCTTCTCTCCGGCTTCCTTATAGGCTGTTTTCCTTGCCTCGCCAGAGTCCGCTCAGGGCGGACGAAGGAGGGTGGAAAAGTGCCGCGAAAGGTGGTTAAATTGGGGTAAGATTGATGAAAATAAAAGATTTGCCAAAAGTAGATAGGCCGCGAGAGAAGCTTATTGCAAAAGGCGCCGAGAATCTTAAGGACTCGGAACTTTTGGCTATTCTTTTGCGGACCGGCAAGGCCGGGAAAAATGTCATTGAAATTGCCTCCCAGATTTTAACCAAACATTCCAAGAAGCGGCTTTTGCAAATGACCTATCAAGACCTAGTAAAAATAGGTGGAATTGATTCAGCCAAAGCCACGACCCTTCTTGCCGCTTTTGAACTTTCAAAACGCGCTTTGGAAGTTAACGATACAAACTTACCGACAATCAGCGATGCAAAAGACGCAGTGGCGCAACTGGCAGATTTACGGGACCTTAAAAAAGAGCATTTCATTGCCTTGTATCTCAATGCCAGAAATCAGCTGGTGCATAAAGAAACGATTTCAATGGGAACTTTGAATGCCAACCTAGTTCACCCTCGGGAAGTTTTTGAACCGGCCCTTAGACATTCAGCCGCTGGCATCATGGTTGCGCATAACCATCCATCCGGTGATCCAAAGCCGTCAGAGGACGATCTGGAAATCACAAAGAGGTTAGCGGAGGCCGGCAAGATGATGGGCGTTGAGCTTTTGGATCATGTCATTATCGCAACAAACAACCATTTTAGTTTTAAAGAAGAAAAATTGTTATGAGTCCTAATATAAAAGATTTAGAAAATAGATTATGGGAGGCGGCGGATCATATGCGTGCCAATTCTCCATTACGGCTCAATGAATTTGCCGAGCCGGTTTTGGGTTTGATTTTCCTGAAATTTGCCGGTGTTAAGCACAGCAAAACAGAAAAGGAGGTAGCCGAAGAGCGAAAAAATAAAATCAAACCCCATGGCGGCGCCTCGGTTTCTCGCGAGCGGCCGGTGTCAGCTGCCGATTACCATGCTCGCAGTGTGCTGTTTGTTCCGGAAAAAGCTCGGTTTACATATCTCATAGAGCTGCCGGAAGGAATAGACATGGGCAAAGCCGTTAATGACGCAATGAAAGAGATTGAAGCGGAAAATAAAGAGCTTGCCGGCATTCTTCCAAAGACATTTCAAAAACTTGATAACCGATCTATCATCGCGCTTCTCAAAAACTTCAATCAAATCCCCGATGACATTGAAGGAGATGCGTTTGGTAGAATTTACGAATACTTTCTCGGGAAGTTTGCGCTTGCGGATGGCTCGCGTGGGGGCGAATTTTTTACGCCGACAAGCATCGTAAAACTCATTGTAGAAATCATTGAGCCGTATCAGGGTAGGATTTACGACCCGGCTTGCGGATCCGGCGGTATGTTTGTGCAGTCGCATGAGTTCGTAAAAAGGCATCTTGAGAATGGACAAAAAACACGGGCTTCGCGTGAGATTGCGGTTTACGGCCAAGAAAAGACAGACCAGACCGTTCGCATCGCAAAAATGAACCTCGCTATCCATAGCCTTTCCGGGGATATCCGCGAAGGAAACACTTACTACGAGGATCGCCATAAGAGTTTAGGAAAATTCGATTTCACGATGGCCAATCCTCCCTTCAATGTGAAAGGAATTGATAAGGAGCGCATCAAAGACGACCCGCGGTTCTCTTATGGCATACCTCGAGCAGACAACGGCAATTATCTTTGGATTCAAATTTTCTTGAATTCTTTAAACGACAAGGGCCGAGCCGGGTTTGTCATGTCTAATGCGGCAGGTGATGTGGGTCATAGCGAGAAAGAAATTCGCAAGAAGTTAATTGATGACAAAATTATAGATGTGATGATAGCCGTAGGACCGAATATGTTTTACAATGTGGCCCTTTCTGTGACATTGTGGTTTTTTGATAAAAATAAAAAGCAAACTAATCGCAAGGATAAAATTCTCTTTATTGATGCCCGTAACATTTTTACTCCGATTCCCAGCGATAGGGTGAAGCGATATTGGACCGATGAACAAATAGAGCAAATCGCAAGCATTGTCCGAAGCTATCGCGGCGACCCCAGTAGTACAGCAAAGCTGACTACGGGGCAAGGAACTGGAAAGAAATACCAGAATATAAAAGGCCTTTGCAAAGTAGCGACAATAGACGAAGTAAATAAAGCCGGCTATTCGCTAAATCCTGGCCGCTATGTCGGCGTTACTGACAACGGCGGCGGAGACGATGGAAATTTCGGAGAAAAAGTTAAAAATCTTCACAACGAATTTAAGGGATTAACCGACGAAGCGCACGATTTAGAAAGCAAGATTTTTGAGAACTTGAAAAAACTAAATATATAAATTTTATGCAAGACAAAGACATTGTAAAAATATTTTTAGATACTCAAGAATGGCAAACTTTTGAATGCAAAAGAGCTGCCATTAAACCAGCCGATCTTTTGGAGGCAGTTGTCGGTTTCGCCAACGCCGATGGCGGTTTTATCGTTGTTGGCTTGGAAGACCCAGCTAAAGCCCAAGGAGATAAGCGATTTTTAGGAATTAGTGAAAATGCGGATAATGTTTCTGATATTCTTAAGCTAATTGATAAAGAAATTGAGCCGCCACTTATTCTTTGGGGTAAGTTTGAGTTGGATATTACTAATGCCAGCGGCCAGCCGGACAAGCTATTAGTGCTCAACATCAAAAAGAGCAACGATGTTCACTCGCTTAAACGAGGAGATACATTTGTCAGAAAAGGGAGACAGAATGTAAAAATCGGCTCAACGGAAATAATGCGCCTTAAGTACGAAAAAGGTGCGATTAAGTTTGAGAGTGAAAAATCAGGTATTGGTTCTCTCGAAAATTTAGACCATGAACTTCTCGCTCAGTATAAAAAAGACACTTCGAGCACTGGTTTGGATGATTGGCAGTTCTTGAAAGATAACGGTTTGGCAATAGACGATAACGGCAAATACGAACTTACGAAGGCCGGAGTATTGCTATTTGTAAAAAATCCCTCGGTTGCCTTAACCAGTAAATACGGAATAAAAGTTTCCCATTATTACGGGACAAAGCCGACTTACACCGGCAAGCCGAATTTTGTCGCCAGGCCATTCACTATCGAGGGGCCTTTGATGAAACAGATCGAACAGGCCATAGAGTATTTTCGCGGCATCGTAAAAAGTTCGCCTCCCAAATTAAGCGGAGCTTCATTTAATCCTACTTTTCTAATACCGGAGTGGGCATTTCAAGAAGCAATAACCAACGCGGTCATACACAGGAACTATTTCGTTCAGGATGATATTCAGGTTAGGTTTTTTGATGATCGCGTTGAAGTTGAAAGCCCCGGAACATATCCCGGACATATTACTGTTGAAAATATCCGAGCGGAGCGTTTTGCTCGCAATCCTTTAATCTTACGAACACTGAACCGTTTTCAAACGGCACCAAACCTTGATATTGGCGAAGGGGTTGATCGTATGTTTAGAGTGATGAAAGAACAAAATCTATATGAGCCGTTATTTTTCCCTCCGACATTAAGACCAAATACAGTTTTGCTGTTACTTCTCAATATGCACAAAATTGAATATTGGGATACAGTCAGCAAATATCTTGACGAAAACTATCGCATTATCAATAAAAAAGCGCGAGAAATAACGGGCGTACATGATGTTTTAAAGATGTCTCGACTACTGCGTGGCTGGGTAGAAAAAGGGCTGCTAGAGAGGGTCGGTAAGGCAAAAAAGGATAGATACTACCGCAAGCCCGGGCAAGAGGTCCCCAAGGGTTTATTTTCAAGGGGGGTTGATAATAAAATCAGTAAGGGCAATTTACCCTCTTAAATGGGGCAATTTTCATATACTTTATTTTCATATGCCAAAAGTAACAAAGAAAACCAAGGTAAAAACCATAAATCCGCCATGCGGGTTATGCGGGAAATCAAAAAAGCCGAGATACAAAACAGAATGCTGTGGGAATTGGGTGTGCGGTGATGAAAGCGAATATGCGCTGTTTTCGTACTCGCGCGATATTTGTTCGCGCAACCATAGGCGGTTTACGCTTTGCGGTTTTCATAATACAGAAGAGCATAAAGGCGATTGGAAAACCTGCAAGAAATGCCGCGAGGATTTTGAGCCGGAAATGTATGTTTGGTACGGCATGAATGAATATAATTTTGAAAAACTGCCAAACCCGCCCGCTTTTAAGCCGACCTACTGCTTCAAATGTGGAGAAAGAATCGTTTTACCCGATGGCGGATTTTCATCGCTCTGCGGAGTATACCGTTGTGATAATTGCCCCATCACGGAAAAAGAACGCGAAGAAATTATTCGGGAGTATAAAAGTAAACACGAAAATAAATAATTTGAACTATGCCACAAACACAATCACAATCGAAAAATTGGCGGAAGGTGAAGTTGGGAAGAAAAATGTATGAATAATATACAAATTGAACAATTTGAAGATAGACTGAAAGAACTCGGGAAATTCGCCAAGAGGGCGGACGGGAGATATTCGGAGCCCGAAATAATAGATTGGGTTTCCGAGTGCGTCGGTGTTTTTTACGAAATCGGCGTTGATGCGGTAATCGTTCGTATTTTCTTGGATTATTTTAGTTTTGGGATCGTGGAAGTTGAAGATTATGACGACTATTATATGGTTACGAGAAAGCCGGAACTTTATAAGGTAAAAACAATAGGACCCTTTCACGAGAAAACACATCAACAGAGCGGTTTCTCTCGCCGGAGGGTTCCTTCGGGGTATTACGAGCTTGTGGGAAGTTTCTACTATGCAAAAATTGCTTTTTCATCAGCAAGAAATACATTGAAAAACAAAGTTGAAGAGAGGCGCATCGTTCCATTTTGGTTGATCGAGCAAACATCTGCCGATGATAGTATCAAGCATTTGTCATCATCATTAGAATTGATTGAGAATAAATATGAAAACAAGGATACATACGGCCTTGTCGCCGAATCTATCACTTTGCTTGATAGCGTCTTGAATTTAGACGCAGATTTGAAAACAAAAGACAGTATAGGAGGTAAATTAAACTCACTGATTGAGAATGAACCAAAGCGGCAATCTTTTGGTGTAAGTAGAGATTTAGTTGCAGGTCTTAACAGTGGCCGAATCTTAAGAAACGAAAAAGTGATTCACAAAGAAGCACCGTTGAAGTACGAGGTTCCCTTTTTAATTGCCACGAGTTTTGCGTATTTGATTTTGTTTTTTGTGGAATGTGCCGTCTTAAATGGAAAAATTATTCACTATGAAAACTGAAACAAAAACAACTTGGCAAAAGGTGAAATTTAAAGATTTTGCAGACACATCTCAGTCTGTAAAACTTGAGCGCGGGAAGGAATATCCATTTATCCCAATGGATGTTGTTGATGGCCAATATAAGTTTCCGCTTGAAGTGAAGCATAAGAGGTTTTCGGGCGGCGGAGCCAAATTTGCCAATGGAGACACTATTTTTGCCCGCATTACACCATGTTTAGAGAACGGAAAAATTGCGATGGTTAAGGGTTTAGAGGAAGGGATTGGTTTTGGCTCAACAGAGTTTTTTGTATTTCGGGGCAAGGATGGAGTATCTGATTCCGATTTCGTTTATTATCTTTCACGCACAGATACTATTCGGGACCCGGCAGTAAAAAGTATGGTGGGCGCTTCCGGCCGGCAGCGAGCAGACAAAACAGTTGTAGACAATGTGCAGATAGTAGCACCGGATTTACCGCAACAGAAACAAATAGCCGATATTCTTTCCACCTACGACGATCTTATTGAGAACAACACGAAGCGGATTAAGATTTTGGAACAAATCACGCAGACGATTTATAGGGAGTGGTTTGTGTATTTTCGTTTTCCCGGCCACGAAAAAGTAAAAATGGTTGACAGCAAAACCGAATTCGGCAAAATTCCGGAGGGATGGAAAATTGGGAAGCTATCTGATTTGGCGAAAGTAATAATGGGTCAGTCGCCAAGTTCTGATTTCTATAATGAAGTCGGAGAAGGTTTGCCCTTTCATCAGGGTGTAACTAATTTTGGATTCCGTTTCCCGACAACCTTTATCTACTCAACTGCGGGTACGAGAAAGGCAAGCACAAACGACATTTTATTCAGTGTACGGGCACCAGTCGGGAGAATTAATGTTGCTAATAGAAACATTATAATCGGTCGCGGCCTCGCCGCTATTCAAAGTGTTTCCGGCCACCAATCACATCTCCTATACGACTTGAAGCATATTTTCCAAACAGAGGACTTAATTGGCGGAGGGGCTATTTTCGCCTCCGTTACAAAAGATGATCTGAATAATTTTCCGGTAGTTGTTCCGGAACTCGAGATAATTGAAAGATTTGAATCTGTTGTAAGGCAGATTGATCAGCTGATTTTAAATACCTCGCGCGAACTTTCAATTTCAAGGAGTAGCCGCGATCTTCTTTTGCCGAAATTAGTAACCGGAGAAATAAGCGTATGAGAAATATTCAAATTCAAAAATCAAATAGCAACGAGCAAGAAACCATATCAATTGAAAAAAATATGGTTATTGTTGGCGCAAACGGATCGGGTAAAACACGATTCGGCTCAAAACTTGAACAGATAAACAATCCAACAAAAAGAATTTCGGCACAGCGATATTTACAATTGAGTGAATTAGTCCAAAGGCAGGATTTTGAAACTGCAGATACGCAATTAAAAAATAGTTACAAAAATCAAAGTCCTATTCAACCTCAAAATGATTATCAGCAGGTATTAATGTCTTTATTTGCTGAGGAATCCAGGAGAAATGAGAAGGCTGTCGATGACATTAACGCAAAAGGTAGCCTCAAGAAAGAAGAGCTTCCAGAATCCGCAAAAGAGCAAGTGATTAAAGTTTGGAATTTTGTATTTCCGTATAGGACACTGAAACTAGAGAAAGACAGAGTGCGAGCCGTAAATGATGTAAACGAATTTTCGGGTACGGAAATGAGCGATGGAGAGAAAGTCGGGCTATACCTTATTTCGCAAATTCTTTTAGCAGAAAAAGATTGTATTCTAATCGTTGATGAGCCTGAACTGCATCTGCATAAAGCGTTAATGGTTAGATTATGGAATAAATTGGAAAAGTGTAGAAGTGATTGCACTTTTATTTATATAACGCACGATCTTGATTTTGCAGTCAGTAAACCATCAAGTAGACTTGTTTGGATTCAGGGCTATAAAAACAATTTATGGGAATGGAAAGAAATTGACCCAAACGAAGTAATACCAGAGAATCTTTTCCTTGAAATATTAGGTAGCAGAAAGCCAATTTTATTTGTAGAAGGAGATAGGGGTTCTCTTGATATCCAAATTTATCAGACATACTATGACAATTTTACAGTGATTCCTTGTGGCTCTTGCGAAAAAGTTATAGAAGCAGTGAAGGGGCTGAAGGCTCACTCTGATCTTCATGATAAAAAAGTTTATGGGCTTATAGATAGAGATTTTCGTACCAAAGAACAGTTAAATTCATTAAAGAATGATGGCGTGTTTAGCATCTCTTTAAATGAAATTGAAAATATCTTTCTTATACCAGAAATAATTGAAATGGTTTGTGAGTATTTGTCTAAAGTTGATAAGAAAGAAGAAATTATTTCGGAAATAAAGAATATATATGCCACTAACAAAGAAGGATTAGCTTTCGCCACCTCCAAATATAGAATGAATCGATACCTTGGAGAAAAGTTTGGGTTAATTAAGGGAAAAAACGATTATGATAACTTCAAAATCTCTATTTTTTCAGAACTTGATCAGATGCTCACAATAGAATTACCTGACAATGATGTTGAGGTTACGGAAATATTAAAAGTATACCCTCACAAAGGTCTTGTGAATCATGTGCAGGCGAAAATAGAATTATCAAAAAATGGGTATAAAAATTTGGTGCTCAGTTTTCTGTCTTCTGATAAAAGGCAAGCTGTGATGGACATTTTAAAGATACATTTTCCTGAAGTAACAGAATAAATCTATGAACGAATTTTCAGAAGATAAATTAATAGAGCAGACCGCCATAAAGATTTTTGGCGAGCTTTGGCCCGTCTCCGCTAAAGCTATGGCGGGTAAAGGCGCCGATAATTTTGCCAATGCGTATTCCGGTAAAATGGACGCGGAATTCGGGCGGGAAAACCCTGGGGAAGTGGTGCTGATGAGCTATCTCAAAATTGCTTTGGTGAAGCTCAATCCCAATGTATCTACCGAGGCCTTAAACCTCGCGATTGATGAGATTATAAAAGACCGCTCTGCATTGAGTATGGTGAACGCTAACCACGAAGTATGGCAGCTACTTCGAGAAGGTGTAAAAGTTGAGACAGAAAATGAGAAGGGCGAACGGCAAATTGAGACGGTCAAAGTAATTGATTTTGAAAACCCGAAGGAGAATCACTTCATGCTTGTGTCCCAGCTTTGGATAACCGGCGAACTGCATAAACGCCGGCCGGATTTGATTGGTTTTGTAAACGGCATACCGCTTGTTTTGATAGAGCTTAAAGCATCGCATAAAAATCTTCGCAATGCCTACAGCCAGAATATTCGCGATTACAAAGATACGATTCCACAGCTCTTTTGGTATAACGCCTTTATTGTCATTTCTAACGGCATTGAAAGCAAAGTCGGCACGCTTACCGGCGCATACGAACATTTCAACGAATGGAAGAAAATTAAAGACGAGAAAGAGGTCGGGAAAGTGAGCATGGAAACGGTTATCAAAGGAACATGCGAACCGGCGCGACTTTTGGATATTGTTGAGAACTTTATTCTTTTTGACGACTCTCGCGGAGAGCGTATTAAAGCGATTGCCCGCTATTTCCAATTCTTCGGCGTGAATCGCGCCTTTGAAGAAGTTAAGAATAGAGACAAAAACAAGGGCCGCCTTGGTGTATTTTGGCACACGCAGGGATCCGGCAAGTCATATTCAATGGTTTTCTTGTCTCAAAAAGTGTTTCGCAAATTGACCGGCAATTTCACTTTTGTCGTGGTTACAGACCGCAAAGAGCTTGATAGGCAGATATACAAAACTTTTGCCGCTTGCGGCGCTGTCTACGAAAACGAAGTCCATGCCGATTCCATAGAACATCTTCAGCAATTACTTAAAGAAGATCATCGCCATGTTTTTACGCTTATCCATAAATTCGCCGAGGCAAAAGAACTATCCGCGAGAAACGATGTGATTGTCATGGCCGATGAAGCGCACCGCACGCAATACGACCGCATGGCGGCCAATATGCGCATTTCTTTACCCAACGCGTCGTTTATCGGTTTTACCGGCACGCCTTTGATGGCGGGTGGCGAGGAGAAAACGCGTGAGGCGTTCGGTGATTATGTTTCTACCTACAATTTTGCTCAATCGGTGGAAGACGGCGCCACAGTTCCTCTTTTTTACGAGAACCGCGTTCCGAAGCTTGAAAATGTAAATCCGGATATTCAGAAAGATTTGGAAAGGGTTATGAATTTTTATGATCTCGCGCCGGAGGAGGAAGAAAAACTGGAACAGGAATTTTCAACTTTCTATCACCTGATTACCCGCGAAGACCGCTTGAATAAAGTCGCGGAGGATATTGTCACGCACTTTACCGCTCGGGGATATAACGGAAAAGCAATGGTGGTTTCTATTGATAAGAAAACAGCCATTCGGATGCACGCCAAGGTCAAAGAACAAATGCAGCGTCATCTGGCGAAGCTGAACATCGCTCTATCCAAAGCCACCGACGAACACGAAAAGGAAAAGATTCGGCAAACCATAGAGCAATACGAAGGCATTGATATGGCGGTAGTGGTAAGCCAAAGCCAGAACGAGATCGCCGATATGGAGGAATTTGAGATTGATATGCGGCCGCTCCGGGCCCGCATCCAGAACGAAGATTTGGAGACGAAGTTTAAAGACCCGGATAGCAACTTGCGCATCGTTTTCGTTTGCGCGATGTGGATTACCGGTTTTGATGTTTTGAACCTTTCAACGCTCTATCTCGATAAGCCGCTCAAGAACCACACGCTGATGCAGACCATCGCCCGCGCAAATCGGGTATATCCGGGCAAAACCAACGGACTCATTGTTGATTACATCGGCGTATTCAGAAATATTCAGAGGGCTCTCGCAATTTATGCTACTCCCGAGAGCGGCGCGTCCATTGACGACATCATCAAAGAAAAAGAAGAACTCGTGGAATTGCTGGTTTCAACCGCCAAGCAAACAAGAGAATTTCTGAAAAAACTTGATCTTGATGTTGACGATCTGCTGAAAGCAAAAGACGCGGAAAAGATACGCCTTGTTGATGTATTCACGAATCGTATCCTGCAGGACGAGCAAACGAAAAAGAGATTTCTTGATCTTGCGTCAGATGCCTATCAACTTTATAAATCTGTTCTGCCAGAGCCAAAGGCGGAAGATTACTATCATGAAGTTACGGCCTATAAGGTGATCGCATCTCGTATCAAAGAGGTTATTGAGGAAGAGGCCGATGTGAGTCAGGTTAAAAAAGACCTTGAGGATTTGCTTGACCGTTCCATCAAGGCGGGAGAGTTTGTAATCAAGGAGCCGAAGTTGAAGGATTTAAGCCA
>Ga0209211_10011161_pt1 | contig 11547 bp, 16 predicted proteins | sample RifGroA2_FD_183992 | JGI IMG/M metagenome (GOLD analysis project Ga0209211, IMG submission 183992) | Groundwater microbial communities from Rifle, Colorado, USA - Groundwater A2 (SPAdes) (version 2) | ecosystem: Environmental > Aquatic > Deep subsurface > Groundwater | place: Rifle, Colorado...
ATCGGCCCCTTGAAGCCATACCGTATGGACACCTGACCGGCAGCCAGGTTGATCAAAAAAGACGGCACGGTGAAGGGTGACAGACGACGCGGCCCACGCTGGTCGGTCGTGCGTACCGCCTCGGCAATGGCCGGGAAGCCGCCAATACCCGACGCAATGACGGTAGCCGTTCGCTCCTGGTCGTGCGACGACTGGGCTGGCCAACCCGCTTGCTGCAAGGCCTGATCCGCAGCGGCGAGTGCGAGGACGATAAAACGATCCATTTTTTTCTGCTCTTTGCCCGACACGACACGATCCATGTCCAGCCCCGCCTCGGCATCTTCTTGCACGGTCGGAACGATGCCACCCACTTGGGCCTCCAGCCCGCTGCAGAGTGCATCAGGCAAGCGCCGCAGCCCGCTGGCACCAGCCACCAGGCGTTGCCACACCGTATCGACACCGCAGCCCAGCGGTGACACCAAGCCCATACCCGTCACGACCACACGTTGTTTGTTCATTCAAGTAGCCTCTTTGTTTATGTACCGATTGGTAAGTATATGATGCATTTGCGCCAAGCCATGCAGCCAAGAGATTGACCTACCGAAAGGGTTGAAAATGGCTTTCTGCAAAAGGAGACAAGACAATGGCTAAGGGGCGACCACGAGGATTTGATGCTGACGAGATGCTGGACAGGGTCGTCAATGTGTTCTGGCAACACGGTTATGAGGGTACGTCCATGGCTACCTTGATGGCGGCCACCGGCCTCAACAAGCCCAGTTTGTATGCGGCTTTCGGTAGCAAGGAAGCGTTATTTCGTGCTGCGTTTGAGCGCTACTGGCAACGCCAGGGCGAACTCACTCGAAAACACCTGGATGAGCCTGATGTGCGCACCGGTGTGGAGCGCATGCTGCTGGCGCTGGTGGACATTCAAACGCAGCCAGGCTTGCCGCATGGCTGTCTGGCGGTTCACGGTGGTCTGGTGGGCAGTGCGGCCAGCGCCGCGATCAGAGACGAACTGCGGGCGCGCCAAGCTGCGATGCAAACCATGGTGCAGAACCGCCTGACTCGCGCTCAAGTCCAAGGCGAGCTGGCCGCCAGCGTCAATGTGGCCGACTTGGCCCGCTATCTGACCATCGTGGGGCAGGGCGCAGCGGTACAAGCCGCTGGCGGTGCAACCCGCGAGGAGCTGCGCCGTGTGGTTTCCGTGGCGATGCGGGCTTGGCCAGCGGTGAATTGATCAAACCTTGATGCGTTTTGTCTATGACTTTGAATGCTTTTTTGGCAAAACCCCAAGTCCATGCCTGTAGACCAGGTAATGCTTGCGCAAGAAGCTATTAACTTAATAGCGTTTAAAGCGTTTAAAGAAAGCCGCACAGGGCAAATCATCAAGCAGGAATAATTTCAACCGATGCCAGATCGCGCTCTGTAAGCGACTCAATGATGGCCTCCCTGTTTTCCAGCAGCACCTTCAGCGTGGCAGCCCGGGACTGATTCAAGGTTTTGAGGCGGATGACTTTGGGCGGCTGGCCCCAGACCAGTGACAACTCCTGAAAGTCCGCGTCGCGGGTGACGATCACATAGCCGTCATCTTTCGCTTTTTGCCACACCTCTTTGTCTGTGGCGGACTCCATGCCAAGCAGTACCACCTGGCTGCTGTCGGGATAGTCATGCTGCAAAAATGGCACCAAGCGCCTTGAGAGGTTTTCGTCAAGCAAGAGTTTCATTGCGCTCTCAGCGAGACAACCTGATGCTCCCTGTCAGCCGCATACGCCAGCACGGCAGATATGTCTTCCGCTGTCAACTCCGGGAAGTCATCCTGAATTTCTTGTTGGCTCATCCCACTCGACAGCATGGACAGAACGTCATACACCGTGATGCGCAGCCCACGGATGCACGGCCTGCCGCCGCGTTTGCCGGGTTCCAGTGTGATTCTGTTCATCATGTCAAACTCCAAAATGATTTGCTGTGAAGATTCATTGTGCCGCACTTGGCAACAAAGTGGCACTTCCTTTGACTTGAATTCATATGCTTTTTAGGCCTGTAGCCATGGTTCTGCTTGCGCAAAATGCTATATTGTTTATAGCATTGATTGTGCGGGTCATGTTGGATCAGTCGTTCTCTGATGCTGGTGGTGGACCGGGGTTGGGGCATGGGGTGATGGTGCTTTGGGGCTCGAAATCTTTGCTGAATGCGGATGCCATGACCGGTTGCGTCTTCTGAGAACATTTCCCGATCAGGGAACAATTTCTTGAATCGGGCTATCTGGGCCAATGCGCCCTTGTTCCGTAGGACTGGCGATACGTCGCCAATGTCAGTCCTGTGGCTTTCTTGAAGGCGCGATGCAGGCTGGCTTCGCTGCTGAAACCCAGCTCATCGCTGATCTGCTTGATGGAGGCATTCACGTTACGCAAGGCTTCGCTTGCCTGGCGCAGCTTGATCAGCCGCAACCACTCCCCTGCGGCCAACCCTGTCACACCTTGCACCTGGCGACACAGTGTGCGCACAGAGAGATTCAGGTGACTTGCCGCACCGTCCAGATTCAAATCTTGTGCCGCTGTGCGCTGCGCAAACAACATCAGCTTGCGCAGCCCGGCATCTTGCAAGGTCAGCATGTCAACATCGCGAAACACATCGTGGCGCACGCACGGTTGCGGCAGCATCAGCACCTCAGTCACCTCGCGCATGACTTCCTCGCCATAGATTCCCGGCAACTTGTCCAGCATGAGCGGCAGATAACCGTTGGCACCGGAGGCGGTCACCATGCGCCCATCGGTGACCACGCTTTCACTGCGCAGCCACTGCGTCTTGGGGAAGCGCTCGCGCATGCCATCACACAGCCACCACGTCATGGTGGCCTGTTTGCCCTCCAAGCTTCCGGCAGCGGCCAGCAGTGTCACCCCGATGCAATAGCTCCACATCTGGGTGGCTTTGGGCAAGGCGCGCAACTGCGCGATGAGCGCCTGCTGCTGTTGCAGCAAGACTGGCAGTTCCTGCACTGAGGTGAGCCACAAGCCGGGTACCAGCAATATGTCGCAGTCAGACGCAGCGAGCGTGACCTGCGCTTGCAGCGTCGGCCCATGTGCAATGTGGATCGGCTTGGTATCAAGCCCCACCCACACCAGCGAGACGCGCTCCTGGCCGGTGCGCAAGTTGCAGGCGCTGACCATATCGGACACAGCAAACAAGCCCGCAGGCAAGCAGTTGGGATACAGCAGCAATCCCAAACGTATGGGAGCGGCAATGCCGTGTTGACCATTTGGCATGATTTGTTATAAAAAAGGCAATAGTTGCCATTGTAGGGAAGTGGCTTCCCTGTCGAGAATGGCGCATCTCCATTTTTGAAAGCTCTTAGTGAAGGTCAGTCAAATTCGCAACGCAAGCCTTTTGCTCGAATTCCAATCGGGGGCGCGCAACATCGGCCTGTTGGTCGACCCCATGCTTGCACCGAAAGCGACGCTCCCGTCGCTGAAATATTTTGGCGTGCGACGACAACGCAATCCGTTGGTGGAACTCCCGACCCATACGCCAGAATTTTTAGCGCGGGTGACGCATTGCCTGATCACCCATTGTCAGCGCGGCCACTTTGACCATCTGGATCGCGCGGGGAAAAAATTTCTGCGTGATGCCGGCATTCCCGTGATCTGCATGCCACGCGATGTGGCCTATCTGTCGGCACGCGGGATCTTGACGCAGCCTTTGCTCGGAGAACAGACACAGCCCTTCTTCCATGGGCAGATCACCCCTGTTCCTTGCGTTCATGGCCGCGGTCTCATTGGCAGTTTGATGGAGCACGGGCACGGCTACTTCATCGACTTGCCCGGCGAACCCAGCATCTATATTGCTGGGGATACTTTGCTCACCAACGAAGTGCGTCGATGCCTGATTGAACGCCGGCCGCAGTTGTCTGTCCTTCCGGGGGGTGGTGCGCGCTTGGATATCGGCAGCAAAATTTTGATGAATGCAACGGATGTGCTCGAAGCCTGCTCGCTCACATCGGGCATCGTTGTGGTGAATCATTTGCAGGCATTGGATCATTGCCCGACAACACGCGCCGAGCTCACGGACGCTGCCGTGAATGCGGGGTTGATGGACCGCATGCGCGTTCCGCAAGATGGCGAAACGCTCAGCTTCAATTTGTAAACCCAGACGACCTTCAGGAGAAAATTTTGCGCGGACTTCAAACCTTACTGCTTCGAAAAATCTATATCACCTGCCTTTTCTGGTGTTTACCTCTGTTGCTATTTCCTCGTTCATGGTTCGTCGCACTCGGCATGCCTGCGCCTGAACCGCTGGTCTTCGTGCGCTTGCTGGGTGCGGCCTACCTTGCCTTGCTGGTGGGCTACTACCTGGGGATGCGTGGACTGGATACGGGAGAAAGTCCTGCGCCCGTCATTGACATGGGTATCACGAGCAATGGCTTGGCCGGTTTGCTGCTGCTGTATTTCGGTGCAACAGGGGCATGGTCAGCTTGGGGTGGCGCAGCGCAGGTCTTCATGTGGGTCTCCATGTTGGGTGCGCTGGCGATCACATGGCGTTTGCTGGGATTGCGGCGGCGTTGGATCTCTCAAAGTACGTCGCCGGAAAATGGCTTGAATTTGAATTGACCGCGAATGAAACAAACCGCCATGCGAATCACCGTGATGGGCAGCCCACGGATGCACGGCCTGCTGCCGCGTTTGCCGGGTTCCAGAAAGCATCTGACTTGGTTCAAAGCCATCCAACGATGGTAACTCAACACCACCGGGTCAGTCGGCCTGCAGTAACTTCACCCCAGTGGCCAGCAAGCTCTCGCGCAAACGTGCTGGAATGCTGGCTGGCACAACCAGCGCCGCAAGCGCGTTCAATGGAGCCACGGTGAAAGCTGAGGCAGCACCGAGTTTGTCGAGCGTGGCCAGCACCACGGTCTCGGCGGCACGTTCGTGCAGCGCACGTTTGACGGCAGCTTCTTCAAAATCGCCGGTGGTGAGCCCCGCTTGCGCGTGGACACCGGTAACACCCATCAGGTACAGGTCGGCCCGCACTCGGGTCGCCCCTTCAATCACGCTGGCGCCCACGTTGACCATGGAATGGCGAAACAAGCGGCCACCCAGCATCAGCACCTCAATGTGGGGGTGCTCGGCCAACGCCACGGCAATGCTGGGGCTGTGGGTCACCACGGTGGCGTGCAGGTCAAGCGGCAGATGCTGCACCACTTGCAATGAGGTGGTGCCACCGTCAAGGATGACCACCTGTCCCGCTTGAATCAGGGCGGCACCGGCACGGCCCAGTAGGCGTTTGTCATCTGGGGCCAGTTGCGCCCGAACGCGCATATTGCCCACCGCCGCAGACGCGGGCAATGCGCCACCATGCACCCGCTGCAACAGACCAACGGCTGCAAGCTCACGCAAATCGCGCCGTACCGTGTCTTCGGAAATACCCAGCTCTTCGCTGAAGGCTTTGGCGATGAACTGGCCATCTCGCTTGAGACGGCTCTGGATGAGTTGCTTGCGTTGGGTGGTGAGCATGGTGTGAGGTGCTTGATGTTGCCCAGTTTATGATTGCACGATATTGCATCATAATACTTGATATTGCACGTTATTTTTTGGAGTTGCCATGCCTGTTGCCAACATTGAAAACAAAGAAACGCCCAGCGCCGAGCATGTACGGCTGTTGGATATGAAATTGCTGTCTGACAACTGGTACGTGTTGCGCAAGTTCACGTTTGAATTGCGCCGACGTGATGGCAGCTGGCAACGCCAGAGCCGTGAGGCCTATGACCGGGGTAACGGCGCGGCCTTGCTGTTGTTTGATCCGCGCCGCCGCACGGTGGTGCTGACCCGGCAGTTTCGTTTACCCGCGTTCGTCAACGGCTGCGCCGATGGTCACCTGATCGAGGCCTGTGCCGGGCTGCTGGACGGCAACGACCCAGAAACTTGCATCCGCAAGGAAGCCGAAGAAGAAACCGGCTACCGCATCCGCGCCCCGCGCAAGGTGTTTGAGGCCTACATGAGCCCAGGGTCAGTCACGGAAAAACTGCACTTCTTTGTGGCCGAGTACCAAGCCGAAGACCGCATCCACGCAGGTGGCGGCTTGGCGGATGAAGGTGAAGACATCGAGGTCATCGAAATGCCGCTGGCCGAGGCACTGGCTGGCATCGCTACCGGCCAGATTCAGGATGGCAAGACGGTGATGCTGCTGCAACATGTGGCGCTCAATCCGTATGCTGGCAGCCAGGGTGAAGCCGGTTCTGCCTGATGATTTTGGCTTGTAGCCCCTATGCCTATTGCGCAAGAAGTTACAAATGTAATAGCAAAGATCGGTTTCTCTTACGCCTGGGTCAGGGTGTTGCGGAGGCGGTAGATGCGGGCTGGTTCTGCAGGCGCTGTGCCATGTCGTTTTTCCGTGCAATCATCTTGTCGGCCAATGACGGGGAGCCGCCGTTGCCGAGGATGCACTGGCGTATCTGCGCGTTGGGGATTTGCACCACCTTCATGATGGCCTGATGGATTTCAGCCTGCCCCATGTCGGCAAACAGTCTGGCCGCGTGGGGGTTGTCTTCATCGGTGCGCAGTGCGTCGAGTTCGTTCACGCGGGTGCCGAAGGCTTTGCCTTTCGGGTCGCCATGCGCCCTGAAGGCCAAGGCACCGCCCACGTCCAATGTGAGCACCTGACCGTTGACGATGGCCTGGTTGTCGCCATCAAAACCGGCGGCATCCCAGTTGGCTGTCCAGGCATGCACGCCCAACCATTGTTGTGCCTGCCTGCGTTCGCTGGCGTTGAAACGCGCGACGCATTTTTTGTCCAGCACTACCCACAGGGTGGCAATCTGGTCTGGCGCTTGGGTGGGCACATAGCTCAGGGTCGGCGCACCGGCCAGTTGGTAGAGCCTGGCCGCGATCATTTCGTTGCGTGCATGGGCGGCGGATTCCAGCGTCTTGACGTAGTAGCGCTGCCCCGCGTCGTCCTGGAAGATGCCGGCGGTGTTGCTGCCCAGTTGCCCGCCGACGCGTTGCAGGGTGGTGGTGTCGATAGGTGCGGTGTTCATGGTCATGGCAGGGGCACGGTGCGTCGCACCAGGGCAAGTTGCGCAGGCGTTTCGATCGCGCCCTTGCGCACGTGGCGCACGGCGTGGATTGCCGCTTCGGGCTCCATGCCCAGCTCCACCAGCAGCCGCGCCGCCATCATGCCCGCCCGGCCCAGCCCGCCTTTGCAGTGCACCAGCACATCTTCGCCCTGGCGCAGCAGCTCACGCACCGCATGGCCTTGCGTCAGCCATTGTTCTTCGAACTTTTTGCCTGGAACGGAATAGTCGGCAATGGGCAGATGGCACCACTGCATGCCCCGGCGGTGAACCTCAACGCCGAGCATCGGCACTTTCAACGCAATGAGCTCCGCGGGCGCCACCAGTGTCAGCACCAGTTTGGCCCCCCACGCGGCGATCAGATCCAGATCGATGCCAAGGTCGCGCTCCCAGGCCCCGGTGTGCGCGAAATGGTCATGCTTGCCAGGGCAAAAGGTGATGCCGATGCGCCCATGGGCCGGGCTGGGGCGGACTTCTGCGATCTGCAGAGGGTGGGTTGTGCTGGTGCGTACGTGAGCCATCGTCGTCTGAGTTGTTCTCTGAGGTGTGTGGTGGGGGTACTGGTGCTGCATGCTACTTGAGGATGCGCAGTTTTTGGGGCTGCCAGGCGCTGGACGGTGCGTTTGCTCTGCACGTGGACAAGCATGGAGTCTGCCGGGATTTGAATTTGTGTGATTTTTTGGGCTGTAGCCCAGGCAATACTTGCGCAAGCAGCTATTAATTCAATAGTGATGGTTGCAGGCAGAGAGAACTGCATATGACCGCCGCTGGCTTGGGCAGGGTGACGGTCATCTCAACTTGCGTGCTGTGTTGCACCTGGCCCAGCGTGCCGCCTGCGGCTGGCTGTTGGAGTCAATTTCCGGCAAGGTGGCAACACCAAAGCCAATGCGCTTGATGAGATCCTCATTGCGCCATGATCCAGTCCCGAAGGCTGCGCAAGGCCGGGTCGATCAAAGTATTTGAGGCGTGTCGCACCTGCCCCTTTAATGCCGCCGCGCCGGTGCGCACTGCTTCGCCGGGCACCGGCGTGATCCATCAGACCGACGCAGCCTCACGGGTCACGATGCGTGCCAGAACATCGGTCATGGCAGCACGGGCGGTGGCAATATCAAAGTCGGTTTGAAGCCCGGCCCAGAACTCAACGCTGGTGCCAAAGTACTTGGCCAAGCGCAGGGCGGTATCTGCCGTCACCGCACGGCGCTCACGCACGATATCGTTGATACGCGGCGCAGGGACTTGCAGTGCCATGGCCAATGCGTGTGCAGTGAGTCCAAGCGGTAGTAAAAACTCTTCGCGGAGTATTTCGCCAGGGTGAATCGGGCGCATGCCATTTGTCAGGTTTTCCATATATTTCTCTCAGTGGTAGTCAACAATTTCAACATCGCGTGCGTGACCATCAACCCACGCGAAACACAGGCGCCACTGGTCGTTGATGCGAATGCTGTGCTGCCCTTTGCGGCCACGCGTCAAAGCTTCAAGCCGGTTGTTGGGCGGCACACGCAAATCATCAAGACAGATCGCACGGTTGAGCATTTGCAGCTTGCGCTCGGCCACGGCCCTGATGTTGGCAAACCGTGCAACCGTCTGGCCAGCAAACATGGCTTGAGTGTCTTTGCACTTGAATGACTGAATCATGGGGGTCATTATTTAACGTGTTGCGTTAAATGTCAAACGATATTACAAGGCATAAAGTTGTATGCATTTCTAGCCCGTAGCCCAGGTACTTATTGTGCAAAAAGCTATCAAATAAGTAGCAATGACTGCATGCACCAGACCACCGGCATCCAGGTTCAGGCTGCTGATGTTCGTTCCCCAGCAGCGCCCAGCACACATGCGCCGCCGCCGGGTGCTGCGAGCGCAACGCAGCCACCACCTGCTGCGCCGCTGCTCGATCCGCCACGGGCTGCACGCAGCCGATGAAGCGGCTCTTTTTGATCAGCACAGCAAGCCAGGGTATTTTTTGCTCCGCAGTTCCGCAATGGCCTTGTCTGACAGTTTCCAGTCATCCCCCTTGATGTGCGTGATCAATTCCTTCCAGACACGCTCAAAGGCTTGCAGGGCATCGGTATCGTCAAATCGCACACCTGCTGGGAGCAAGGGGGCGATGTCTTCGGTCAGGCTGCGGGTGAGCTTTTCCAGCATGCGCTGCTGCGCTATGGCGCGTGAAATGGGTTTGGCTTCCAAAGCCAGGTAATGCTCAAAACACGCCATCAACTTGTCTCTGTCCAGATTGAGCTGACACAAGCCATGGCTCAGATCAAACAAGTCACGGTTCTTGCGCCGTTGCAGCAGGGCGCGTAGCTTGGTTCCAAGCAACTCTTCAGCTTGAAAAGAGACGATCTCGGTACTGCCTTGATACCAGTCGCTCTGCACAGAAAAGGGATAGGTCTGGTAACCCAAAAGCGTTGCGTGTTCCCGGGTATTGATCTCAACCTTCAATTTCAGAGTGGTCTGCGGATCAGCCTCTGGCGTGAATTTGTACACCATGTGGATGGAGTGGCCCGCCTGCTCGGTGCTGCACTTGCCCAGCCACGACAAGGCTTGACGGATGGCATCAACGGTTGCGCCGATGGGCTCTGCACGGGTCTGCACCAAATCGATGTCTTCTGAGTAGCGCAAGGGCTGCTTGAATGACAACTTGTTGATGGCCGTGCCACCACGAAAGGCCAACTTGCCCCTCAGGGCCGTGGAGTTGAACAAGTCGCACAGCGCCCGGCTGATGATCAGGTCTTGCTCTACTTGGCGTGAATCTGGCCAGGGGGTCTTGGCACGCCAGGCCTGGATGAATGCACTGGGGATCAAAAATCCACCTCAATCGTTTCGTTGATGATGAGTTTCCATTGGGAGTTGACCTCGCCCGCTTCGCCCATTGAGGCGATCAAGGGTTTGACTGCAGGGTCCAGCGCTGCCACTGTTTTGGCCTTTTTGACAAACGGCTCCAGCGCAGTGGCCATGCGTGTGTGGCCCACACGTTCCAACAGGTAGCCCAGACGGCGCACGCTGGAGTTCTCATACAAGGTGGCCAATTTGGCAAGCAAGCGCGGGTCGCCCTTGGCACCGATGTCCTTGGCAATTTGCGCCACCGCATTGATGCCGCCAGCTTGGTGGAAATACCGGGTGCAATCCAGCAGCGTGAGCTCAACGCCGGCCACGGTGGCAAAGCCGGTGTCGCTTTTGATTTGCTCAAGCGCTTGCGCCTGGTTGGCCTGCGCAAATAACTTGGGGGCTTGGTAACTGAACGCCAGCCGATGGCGGCCGATTTCAAAATCGCGCAATTGACGCGGAACAATCACCTGGAAAACCATGGCCGCCTGATGGGACGCACCATGAAAAGCCGCCGCACGCAGCAAGGCCACGCGGTAGTCCAGCCCTTGGTATTTCATCAACGCGTCGATCCAGCGGATCGGGTCAGGAGCCCCGGAAATTCGATCTTCAGGACGCAGGATGAGATAAAAGCCATGTCGCGGGTTGGCCAGCTTTTGCCTGTTGACCATGCGCGTGATGGCCGCTGCCAACGATGGCGGCTTGAGGGCAAGCGCGGCCAAAGCCTCTTCACGCGAGAAGCTGGAGCGACCCCGTGCAAGCAGGTCATCGGTGAATTGTTCAAGGGATGGCATTACCCAAATCATATGCAATAACAAACAAAACAACAAGAGTTTTGAATATGAATGGGTAAATCTGATGCTTGCTTGCTTGCTTGGCTGGCGCCTTTGGCTTCATGCCAAGCTGAATCGCACGGTGATGGTCAGGGCAATCATTCTGAGAACTATTTTGGCAAAACCCCAAGTCCAGGCCTGTGGCCTAGGTAATGATTGCGCAAACAGCTATTGAAATTATAGTAATAACTGCATACAGAGAAGACCGCACCGCGCCGCATTCCCGCGACAAAGCCCAGACGACCGGCTCCTAAGCCGCCGCATCCACCTCAAGCCAACACATCTGCTCATAACCCGCCTCATTGTGCTTGGCTACCAGCGGGGTCGCCGCTGGCTCGCATCGACCTTGGGCCATTCTCCAGAACCTCGACCAACTTGGCTACGGCACGAAAGTTTCAATGTGCAAACCACCAATGGGCCTGAAGTGTTTGGTGTTGGCGGTCAGGACGGTGAAGCTTTATTCGAGTGCGGTTGCGGCGATGAGCGCATCGCCCAATTGCAAACTGTGTGACAGAGCATAGGTGTCAATCAATTGCATCGCCTGATCCGAGACTGCGGCGCTGAGCGGCAGAATCTCGGTTTGGCACATCGCCAAGCCCTTTTTAATACGCATCAACTCGTCTTTGTTGCGGCAACCCTGCACCAGTTCCATGTAGGTTACGGCCGAGATACGCCACGGCATCATGGTCTGCAGCTTGGCCGCCGCGCCCGCATGACCGCGTGTCATCCAGATCAGCACATCGGTGTCGATCAACACTTCTTACCCCTCGTGGCGCGAACCATCCACGTTGAATCGAGGGGTGCGCAGCCCACGCGCATAAGCGGCAACATCGCGCGTGTCTTCGCGATCCT
>Ga0209211_10011162_pt1 | contig 11547 bp, 12 predicted proteins | sample RifGroA2_FD_183992 | JGI IMG/M metagenome (GOLD analysis project Ga0209211, IMG submission 183992) | Groundwater microbial communities from Rifle, Colorado, USA - Groundwater A2 (SPAdes) (version 2) | ecosystem: Environmental > Aquatic > Deep subsurface > Groundwater | place: Rifle, Colorado...
CGAGCTCCCTCCGGTCTATGTTGTTGCCGAAATCTTTTCCGATATTGTACGGGGGATCGATTATGACTGCGTCAAAAAATGATTCGGGAAGAGTTTCCATAATCGGAATGGCGTCGCCGCAGAGAATTCGGTTGAGTTTGGGGGCAAGTGCTTTTCTCGTCTCCTGTTTGTCGGCTATCGGTTCTTGCTTCTGCGCTTTTATCGTCTGCACGACAATTCCCTGAATTGAGATGGGGGTATCAGGCCCTACAATAATCGGGTCATATTTCTTATTTGCCGGTTGCAAACGTATTTCCCGTGAAGTTTTATAGAATCTTTTTAGAGTAACGTCGGTATTGTTGAGAAGCGCAACCACGCGATCGCCATTATTTGCTGTTTCCTGTTTGCGGACGACAACAATATCGCCGTCTTCAATGCCCTCATCAATCATACTGTCGCCGGAGACGCGGAGTGCGTATGCCTTATCGAAAAGAGGAAGCTGCGTTTTTGACACGAGTATAGTCTCCTTATTTTCTAAGGCCTCAATGGGCTGACCGGCGGAGATTATCCCGAGTAGGAGAATGGGCACTAATTCGGACGAATGATTACTGGTTACAATCGCGCGGGCAAGCCCGCGCTGTCTTTTAAGAAAGCCTTTTTTCTGCAACGCGGCAAGGTGTTCGTGAACGGTGGCGACAGAAGATAGTTTGAATCTGCGGGCGATTTCACGATGAGTGGGCGCAACTTCTTTTTTGGCAATTTGTTGCTCAATGTATGTCAATATCTGCCTTTGCTTCTGAGTCAGCATCTGATGATTGTACCAATAATACCCGAACAAAACCCGAAAGTTATCCACAGGCATAACTCACGCAGAATCCATCTTTTCTTATGCTAGTGTTTTGCAAAAGACTGCAATAAGAAAAAGGGGTGTCCCACAAAGTGGCTTAATTGAGCCACCCCAAATGGCTCATACCTGTGTGAGCCGATGGGATGGGCATCGGCAGGTCAAGCCACGAAGTCTGCTGATTCGGGCCAAGCCACGAAGTCTGCTGATTCGCCTGTGTGTGGCTGTTGACGAGCTTGGATTTACTGAATGGAATCAGGGGGGTTGGGTTATATGCTAAATACGGCGAAGGAGTACAATGGATGATAATTCATACTGAGCCTGTCGAACGTACGTTTTTGAGGTTGATAAATATATGGCAACAACCACACTTTTACAATTAATATCTAGCCCAAACATCTTTTCACCGCTAGTTTCTGGTGTTATCGCCGCTCTTGTTGCTTTAAGTGGGCAGTATTATTTTTCATGGAGAAATCGAGCGGAAGAAAAATACCAGAAACTTTATGGACCACTTATCTATCATTTACTCCAAATGAGATTATTGACCAGAAACCGAGAAGAATTGACAGACGAGATTAAAGATACTTTCAAAGACGCGTCATTAAGGGTTAACGAGCTTGAAACTCACGGCAGGCCTTTGGTTGCCGAGTGGATACAGCATAAAGAGGGCATTGAAAAACTCTTGGAGGAATATCCTGGATATATCAAAAAAGAAGATCTGCACCTGATAAGCGATTTTCTTGACGGTTGCATCAAACGAGGAATAACCGAGGACGGAAGAAATACATACACAACCCAAGAGAGAACTAAGAAATTATTGGAGGCAATACGAGCCATGCAAGTAAAACTATTACCATAACCAATAAAATCAACGAAGATCCGCTTGCGGAGTAATCGCAGTTCGCTGGTTTTCCAAAGATTAATATTGAGGCCCTATATCGAGTTATAAACCAAAAAAAGAAGACAAATGCGGCTTGTTGGTCTATAATTATTGAATGACCATGTTGGTACGACCTGTGGGGGGCCGCAAGGACGCAGTACGCGCTAAAAGTGAGAACCACTTCCCGTACCTGAATAAGGTATTTTTTAAGGATTCGAAATCCATGAAAGAGTTACCTCCAAACTCTGTCCAGCTTATAGTCACAAGTCCACCATATTTTAATATCAAGGACTATTCACTGGACGGATATCAGGAGAAAAAGACTTCTGAACGCATAAAGGGGCAAATTGGTGATGTCACAGATTATCATAAATACATTGATGAAATGTTGCAGATCTGGAAAGAATGCCATCGAGTGTTGAGGCCGAACGGGAAACTTGTGATAAACACGCCGTTAATGCCGATGTTTAAGAAAGTCTTAAATACTCATCATAATAGACATATCTACAATATTAATAGTGACATAGAACATTCCATATTAGCCAATACAGATTTCTATTTACTCGATGTATTTATATGGAATAGGACAAATCCAAGCAAGCGACTAATGTTTGGAAGCTACCCTTTTCCTCGAAATTTTTACGCCCAAAATACTGTTGAATTCATTACCGCTTACGTAAAAGATGGTATTCCGGAAAATGATGTGTCACGCTCGATAAAACAAAAAAGCAGGCTTTCTGAGAAAGAATGGACGGATTTCACGAAGCAAATCTGGGACATACCAATTCCAGGCAAAGGAGACATGGCCTTTGGAGAGCACTCGGCAATTATGCCCGAGGAGATCGCCCGTCGCTGCATTAGGTTGTATACTTTCCTAGATGACCTTGTGCTGGATCCATTTACGGGATCAGGGACGACCCTAAAGGTTGCCAAGGAACTCGGGCGGAATTTTGTTGGTTATGAAATATCAAAAAGCTATGAACCCATTATTCGGCGCAAACTTGGCAGGACCTAACTTTTCGGCTCGGGACGTGGACGAGCGCTTGGACCTGAAAACGAATCAGGTTTATGAAATGGACTGCTTTGATTTTCTGGGGCGTGTGTCGAATACATCGATTGATCTCGCGATAGTTGACCCTCCCTACAATATGCACAAAGCGTCGTGGGACAGCTTCACATCAGAGCAAGATTTCTTTAACTTTACATTTAAATGGATTGATGCACTCATTCCAAAACTAAAGGAAACTGGAAGCTTGTATATTTTCAACACGCCTTATAACTCTGCTTTCATACTCAGCTATCTGGTGAATAAGAGAATGATATTCCAGAATTGGATAACGTGGGACAAGCGCGATGGAATGGGCGGTGCGAAACGTCGTTATAGCAACGGACAAGAAACGGTATTATTCTTCACTAAAAGTGATAATCATTTTTTTAACTACAATGACATTCGATTACCCTACGACTCAATTGCGAGAATCGAGCATGCGAAGGGTAAGGGAATTCTCAAGAATGGCAAACGCTGGTTCCCAAATCCAGGAGGTAAACTTTGCGGTGAGGTTTGGCATATCACGAGCGAACGTCACAAACACAAGGAAAATGGCAAAACACCTAAATTAGTCCACCTGACGCCCAAACCTCTAGAGATGATCGAACGCATCGTTAGGGCAAGCAGTAACCCCGGTGATTTGGTACTTGATTGTTTTGTTGGAAGCGGAACGACAGCTGTTGCAGCGAAGAAACTGGGTAGAAATTTTCTCTGCTGTGATGCCGACAAGAAGTACGTTGAATTAGCTCACAAAATCTTAGCTTTGTATGACAATTAGTAACATTAATCAAGGTAATAAAGCGCTAGAGTTCGTAGAATCTAGGATTAAGGACGAGAAATACCGAGGTTCTCGTTCTTCGCAACATAATCGCTACATAATGCAGCAGGTTGTAGATATACTAAGACTTTTTGATCAATACGCTCCGAATCAGAAACTTATGCCAATTCGTACTACCGATATTTCAAAAAGACCACAGAACACGGCAGAAGAAGCAACATATGCCCAATTTTGTAATGATGCAAAAGAAAAGACGAAGGGCATAACGAGTAAAAAAGGAATAGGAACACAAGATGCCATGAGAAAGAACCTTTTCCCCGATTTACACAGAATGGGGCTTATTGTGAGATATGGTAAGGATAAAAGGTCGACAGACCCATTTGCCAAACAAAGCGTTAAGTATGTATCGATAAGTGACCAGGGATTAAAATTGATAAATGCAAAAACTATTCTTGATAAGTACTTTATATTTTCGAAAGCAATAGACAGCTTACTTGGCGGATATATTGATTTGATTTTGGATATACTGAGAGACAAGGAATATGAGATGGATAACCTGAACATTTTCGAGTATATGTTTTTCGTGTCGGCGATAGGTACAGAATCAAGTTTTAATATTAATACAGATAATGCCGTTGAATTGATAAAAGAATACAGAAACTTAACACCGACACAAAGACAGTCTGTGATTGAAACTCTAAAAGTTGAACTGAATCCTAAGAAATTTCAAGGAACTAAAACCAATAAAAGAGATTTTCATAATTGGCACAATAAAGCCGTGCAGGTTTTCTATCTCCTAAATCAAACCGTTTATTTTGAAGTAAGAGGAGAAAAATTGATTCTAAGGGAAGGAAAGAACAGTTTTAATGAGAAAGAAACGATAAACACAAGACTTGACAGATCACTAAACGAAAAATACCAGTATTTTGTAAGAAACGATGTTGGAAAGATCTCAGGGTTTGAACTTCATCACGTCGTTCCATTAGCATGGTCAGAAAGTACTCATCATTTCAAATTATTGGATAAATGGGAGAATATGGTCTATATAGATGCGTTCAATCACGCAAAAATTACGCAAAATAAAAATCGTAATGTTATTATGGATTTTATTAATGATGACATGACACTAACTGACCATTCAAAACATCAAATATACCTAAAGGTTCAAGAAAACATTGCGTACAAACCAACGAACAAGACCACGATGAAAAAATACAATAATGAATTACTCAATACTATTACTGATTAAACGGAGATAATCTTTTGTAGCTGAGACATTATTATTCCTGTCTATATGAACCGCTTTCTAGAGTAGAATTAAAGGTATGACCCAAAACAACTTCGCGGAATCAATGCTTAAAGGTCGGATGGCGGAAACCTTGTTTGAGGAGATGATGAAAGCGTCGGGAAATATCGTGTACCGCTTCGGCTATGAAGCGATTGTGCAAAACATGACGCAACTTGCTGAGAAATTTGATCGCTATAGTAAGGTCGGCGAGAAAATACGTTCAATTCCCGACTTCATTGTGCTGGACAAGAAAGGCGAGCCGCTATTGGTTGAGGTGAAGTTTCGTTATCGGCCGGAGGCGCATAAGGGCGACTTCGAACGATTCAACAATATCCAAAAAGAGTGGGGCGCAACGCTCGTACTGGTTAATTGCTGGGAGCAGCCGTATTTTCGCATGGCGAAGCCGCCATACTTCGGCAGTAAGAGGCAGTTGCAACTCAAGCCGCTTACGTCGGCTAGCGAGTGGAATATTAAGGAGGGCGTGTATAGGGAATACGAATCGCTTGTACACAAGTATCTGACGCCAACTTTAGTTCCGCATAAAAAATAATTTCATGCGATTACGAACCTGATACAATAATTCATATGAACAGGCGGTACTTGGGATTTTTGGGGTTCCTTGGGTTTTTGGGAGTCGGGCCGATTTTGCGCGGGGATTGGCCGGGGGCGCTGTGGCTTTTGTGGTTCCTCTGGTTTTTATATTTTGTTCGTGCTTCGCCGCATCCTTCGCCGAAGGCCGCAGATGGGCACAGCAACGTTTTGAACGACGCGCGGACGGAGGCGCGGAAGGACGCCGTGGAAAAAGTGTTTGCGGAAATACAGCGGAAGGGAACCATCCGGAACGATGATGTGCAGGCGCTCCTCGGAGTCTCCGACGCGACAGCGGAGCGGTATTTGCAGGAACTTGAAACGGAAGGGCGAATCGTGCAGGTGGGCGAAGCCGGAAAAACAGTGTCCTACAAAGTGGCTTAGATAAGCCACCCCAAATGGCCCGTCTACAGGTGCCGATGCCCACCCCATCGGCTCACACCCCGTCTGAGCCATTTGAGGTAAACGGTGTCGGGCACTTTTTCTGCGTTAGAATTAGGCCATGTCAGATTCAGAAGTATCGGGAGAGCCTGTAGCCGGTAGACCGGAACCTGTAGCCAGAGGGGTGCAGAGGTCGGTGATAATATGGATATCCTTATTGACAAATAACGGATAAAGTGCAAATATAGGTAATCATACTTACAGATATGAAACAAACCTTCAAGGCAGGAACATACAAGCAACAGTTGGAATATAAGAGTTTCAGTCCCTTTCCCATTAATAAGTCGTTTGAATGGGGGGACAGGAAGATAGATATCTTGCTTGCAGAAGCAATGCGGCTTTTGGGCGAGCTTAATGCCTATTCAACACTGGTTCCCGATGTCGCTTACTTTATCAAGATGCACGTCGCAAAAGAGGCGATTACTTCCAGTCGCATTGAAGGTACAAGAACTGGTATTGATGAAGCGCTATCTCCTAAAGAAGATATTCAACCTGAACGCAGAGACGACTGGAAAGAAGTTCAAAACTACATTCAGGCAATTAACAATTCGATAAAGGAGTTGGACGACCTGCCGTTGTCAATGAGGCTTCTCAGATCTGCTCATAAAATCCTTCTGTCGGGCGTGCGAGGAGAACATAAAACTCCTGGAGAAATACGGACGAGCCAAAATTGGATAGGAGGTTCGAGTTTGAAGGATGCCTTTTTTATCCCTCCTCATCCAAACGAAATAGGCGATCTTCTCTCTGATTTGGAGAAATTCTGGCACAATAAACAGTTAGAGATACCACTATTGCTAAAAATAGCAATGAGTCATTATCAATTCGAAACGATACACCCATTTCTTGATGGAAATGGAAGAATTGGACGCCTCTTGATTACCCTTCAATTGGTCGACGCGAGAGTATTGCGCCGCCCGACGCTCTACTTGTCGGATTTCTTCGCGAGGAATAAAGGTTCGTACTATGATTCACTTACCCTCGCACGTTCATCGAATGGTATCGAACAATGGATAAAATTCTTTTTATCGGGGGTCATCGATACCGCGGCTAAAGGAAAGGAGACCCTGGAGAAAATAGTCATTCTGCGTCAGAAATATGAAAGACATATTATGGCGATGGGAAGACGAGCCGAGCTTGGACAGAAACTTCTGCTTAAACTATTTTCTCAGCCAATCATGGGGGTAAATCAAATTGCCTCAGGCCTTGATGTTGCGTTTGTCACGGCAAATCGACTGGTAGAAGAATTTGTTGAAAGAGGAGTTCTCTATGAAAAAACCGGTTTTTCAAGAAATCGGTCGTTTGAACTGCGCGAATATGTAGCCTTGTTTGATAAGTAGTTTTACGCCCGATGAAACCCCAGCTCCTGCGTCGGAGGATACGGACGGGCTGCGGTTGTAATATAATGAACCCAAGATGAATATTCGCCCTGCCGCTTTACTTCTTTTGGTTGCCGTGATTTTTGCCGGTGTTTATTTTTATACATCAACCCCAAACAATGAAGCGTCTGTAAGTACAAAAATTCCAGTGCCAGTGGAAGACAAGAGCACGGAGATGGTTGCAGAAGAAAAACCGGCGGCCACGGGGTCATCCGATGCCTCGGCACCGGCGGCTTTACCAAAAACTTCCCCGGTGCTTCCGGAAGTAAACCCCGTTAGAAGCAGGACTTCTAACGGGGTAAAGCAACCCGACCCGCCTGCAAAAATTGCCCAAGAGACGGCTGTACCATCAAGCCCGGATGAGCCACCTCTGAAATTAAAGGGTATCGGAGTTAATTTTGAGGATTTCAAATTTACGAAAGAGAAACTTCCGTTTGACCGCCTTTTCATGGATTTTGGTTTTGTCATCCCGGGAAGCAGCTCAAGTTCCGGTCAGAACAAATCAAATCCCCAGCCGACATATGTCGTGCCGTTGGGGACACCGGTACGCTCACTCGTTGACGGAATGGTAGCCGCCATACCGACGCTTTGGAGCGGAGATTATTCCATTCAAGTCACCGCGGACGGGAAAATGCAGAAATGGGTTTATGAAACGGAGCACATCATAAATCCCAAGGTCAAAGTTGGCGATAGAGTAACCGCCGGACAGATAATCGGAGAGGCGAGCACTTTTGACCGAGGGGCACCGACAGGGTACGGGACCGTGGAAATCGGGATTTTAAAAGGAGGCCAAACACCCGAACATGTCTGCCCGTTCGCGTATCTTGACGATTCAGTGCGGGATGAAATCTTCTCCAAGATGAGAAATTTGTTTCAGACGTGGGAGGATTACACAGGGAACCAAACGCTGTATCCGGATTCAGAAATTCCCGGATGTCTCACGACGAGCTCCATTGAAGGCTAAGAGAGGAGAAAGCCGCCAGGCATCTTTTTTGCGTTTTAGAATTGAGTTATAACCTCAAAGCCCTCAAGCGACCCATTCTCCATCAGGCGTTTTTGGCAAATGATGACTTTTCGGCACAATACTAGAACGCGCCCTAGCGGGCCGCGCCCTGGTGGTTTAAAAAGATTTAACTAAGTTCCACCTCTTTACCTAAGACGTGAGCAACACGGCTTAATGTGTCAAGAGAAACGCTATGCTCACCGCTTTCTAGACGCGCAATTACTGATTGTGGCATTGCGGCCTTTTGCGCAACAAACTCCTGGGTCAACTTCTTGCCGACTCGTATTGCACGAATCCTCCGAGCAAGTTTGATTCTCATCATTTCCTCCCGATATCCTTTTTGGAATTCTTTGTTCTTAGATACTTTGCCAAAGACCTCCTCAAGGGTATGCCACTTGAGGTCTTTTTTTGTCAGCGGAATCTCCACCCCATGTTTTCTTGTTTTCATAAGAATTTGTTATTTCATTAACATATAAACTTGCTCAGCATACTCAATTTCCTTTTTCGGCGTTTTCGCGCTTTTCTTCGGGAAACCACGTACGAAATACAGCACGCCTCTCATCACGAAATAACTGATGCGATGTCTGCCGACAATGAGTTCACGAATCTTGCCCTTGAGCGTCTTCGTATAAACCGAATCGTAATTGCCGAATTTCATTGCGTCAATATCGGCCCTAATCGCACCCTGTTCCGATTCGCTCAGGTTATCAATGTACCTCCGTGCGGATTCCAAGACGAGTGCTCTATATCGCGCATTTTCCATATCGTAATAATACTATGGAAATCAGTCTGCGTGGAAGTATAGCAAAAGTGCTATATTCCTGTCAAGGTGATATCCACAAGGGGAGGTGAGAGGGAGTTTTACACAGTGGGGGTTGACGGATACCCCCTAGGGGGTATACTGGAAGTACGTTAGCAGATTAGTAACATTAAGTAATTATTTCTTCTATGATGTACTACTATGGGAATTATGACGGTTCATTCTTACCTTTTCATTTTATCGGGGTTATAGGAATGATTGCGTTTTGGGCTCTCGTTATTGCGGGAATCGTCTGGCTCGTGCGAAACGCATCTTCCGGTGCGGGTAACAACTCACGCGTTTCCGCGCATGAGTCGCCATTGGATATACTCAAGACGCGTTACGCAAAAGGCGAGCTCACGAAAGAGCAGTTTGAAAGCATGAAAAAAGATATTCACGCATAGCCGCAACGCCATGAAAGAAAAAAACAAAATTGTTCAACGCTTGAAGATTATTGAGGGCCAAATTCGCGGGCTTCGGGACATGATTGAAAGGGGGGATTATTGTATTGACGTCATTACGCAAAGTTCTGCGGTGAAGCAAGCGCTCTCCAACGTGGAGGATATGATTTTAGAAGAGCATCTTTCAACCTGCGTCGTGAAGCAGATACAAAGCGGAGGCGAGAAAAAAGCGATTGGGGAAATTCTTACCGTCTACAAATTAAAGAGAAAGTGATATAGGCTAATTCGCGCGAATTAGCCTATAGTAGTAAGCCTGATAAATCATTTACAAAACCATCGCAACTATATGACCGATAAAAGTTTCAAAATCCGGGGGATGCACTGCGCCAGTTGCGCGGCGATTATTGAGAAAACTCTCAAGAAGGTTGAGGGGGTGAATTCCGTGGAAGTAAATTACGGGATAGAAGCGGCGAAGATTTCATACGACGAGGCGAAAACAAATCCGGAACATCTTTCGGAAAAAATAAAACCGCTCGGCTACTCGCTTATCGTCCCCAAAAATCAGCCTTCCCACGGAGGCCACGGCGCAGGCATGTCTGCGGCATCTATGGGCATGTCGGAGGATGAACATGCGGCGCACCTCGGACTTAACCAGTCAAAGGAGGAAAAACTGGACGAGCTTGCGGATATGAGATGGAAAGTTATTTCCGCCGTACCTCTCACGGTGTTCAGCGCCTTTGTTTTGGGCTGGGAAACCTTCGCGCAATTTAATATCGCTCCGGCAGTTCCGTATTTTTGGGAAGAATTCTTCCACCACCTGCTTCCCCTCATGGCAACATACGTTCTTTTTGTCGTCGGCAAACCCTATCTACTCGGCTTTTATCGGTTTCTTCGTTCTGGTAAGGCCAACATGGACACGCTCATCGGGTTGGGGACATCAGTCGCATACCTTTACAGTTTTTCCGTTTCCGCGTTTGAGGAGTCGCTCCGACCATTTATTAATGTTGAACAGTCATATTACGACGTGACGATTATCGTCATCGCTTTTATCGCGCTCGGGAAATATCTTGAGGCGCAGTCAAAATTAAAAACCGGTGACGCGATAGAAAAGCTCTTGAATTTGCAGGCAAAGACGGCGCTTGTTCTCCGCGCCGGAAAGGAAGTTGAAATTCCCGTGGACCAAGTCGTTCACGGTGAGCTTATTATCGTAAAACCGGCGGGGAAAGTCCCTGTTGACGGCAATTTAACCGAAGGCGAATCTTTTGTAGACGAATCAATGATTACGGGCGAGCCGATGCCTGTCAAAAAAAAGGTGGGCGATTCTGTCGTTGCGGGGACGATCAATACCAGCGGTTCATTCACATTCAAAGCAACGAAAGTCGGCTCCGAAACTATGCTCGCTCATATCGTAAAGATGGTAGAGGAGGCGCAGGGAAGCCGCGCGCCGATTCAGGCGCTTGCCGACAAAATCTCTAGTGTTTTTGTACCAATCGTGCTCGTCATTGCTTTTGTCGCGCTTGCTGCGTGGCTCGCTATCGGCACTCAATATCTGGGGTTTTCGCAGGCGCTTTCTTTCGGGCTGGTTTCTTTTGTCGGAATTCTCGTTATTGCATGCCCGTGCGCCTTGGGGCTTGCAACGCCGACGGCGATTATCGTCGGCGTCGGAAAAGGAGCGCGGGAGGGGATTCTTGTCAAAGACGCGGCGACGCTTGAAAAACTGCACAAAGTGCGCGTCGTCATAATGGATAAAACCGGCACTATTACAAAAGGAAAGCCGGAGCTCGTGTCGCTCAAGAACCTGTCCGGCTGGAAAGATTCCGAAATCGTCGCAATTCTTGCCTCTCTTGAAAATAAATCCGAGCATCCGATTGCGCACGCGATTGTTTCGTATGGGAAAGAGAAAAACATCGCGTTTCTGCCCGTGGAGAAATTTGAAATGGTAAAAGGCAAGGGAATCGCAGGCAGAGTCGGCGGCATAGAGTACCACATTGGAAGTGCCAAATTCGCAACGGATCACCGACTTGGGGGTGAAACCCCCAAGTGGCTGGGAGATATAGAGAAGGAGACGAAGGAGGGAAAAACGCCGGTTATTCTTGTGGCAGAAAATAAAGTCCTTGCCGTC
>Ga0209211_10011163_pt1 | contig 11546 bp, 14 predicted proteins | sample RifGroA2_FD_183992 | JGI IMG/M metagenome (GOLD analysis project Ga0209211, IMG submission 183992) | Groundwater microbial communities from Rifle, Colorado, USA - Groundwater A2 (SPAdes) (version 2) | ecosystem: Environmental > Aquatic > Deep subsurface > Groundwater | place: Rifle, Colorado...
CGCCCGGATCGCAATCGGGCGTATGGTCGGGCGCATGGCCGCGGCCGGAGGCGGCACGGCGTCGGTGGGGGGGTTGCGGCGCACGGGGGTTGAAGGTGCTGAAGCGTGGGCGAGACTGGTCGGGTCTTCTCTCCCGGAGTACGTCATGCAACCCCTGATGCTCACCCTCAAGGGCTTCCGCGGCATCCGCGATGGCCTGGGCCTTTCCGAACTGACACTGGACCTGGAGCGCCTCACGGGCGACGCGCAACTGATCGCCATCGCCGGCCCCAACGGCAGCGGCAAGACCACAGTCATGGACAACCTCACCCCCTACAACCTGCTGGCCAGCCGTGTGGCGGCCAGCGGCCCGGGGGGCTTCTCCTACTATGACCACGTCTACCTGCCCGAGAGCACGAAGGATCTGGTCTGGGCCCACGAGGGCCGCAGCTACCGCTCCCAGATCGTCATCCGCCTCAATGGGCGGCGCAAGACCGAGTCCTTCCTGCACCGGCTGGACGACGATGGCCGCTGGCGCCCGGTGGTGCTGGAGGACGGCACCGTGTCCGATGGCCGCATGGAGTCCTATGCGGCATGCGTCGAGCACATCTGCGGCAGTGCCGAAACCTTCTTCACGTCGGTGTTCGCCCCGCAGGGCAAGCGCCAGCTCAACACCTACCGCAATGCCGAGATCAAGAGCTTGCTGGCCGACCTGCTCGGGCAGGAGGAGATCCGCCGGATAGGGCAGCAGGCCGGCGAGACAGCGCGCCTGCTCAAAGCCGGGCTCGCCTTGCTTCGGCAGGAACAGGCTGCCCTGGAGGCGGAATCCGACCGCATCGGTACCGCCAGGCTGCGGCTGGATGGCGCGTCTGCGCGGGTGGGCCAGGTCGAAGCCGCCAAGCGGGCGGCGCAGACCAACCTGGATGCGGCCCTCGAGCGGCATGCCCGCCTGGCGGCCGAGTTCGAGCAGCAGCGCGCCACCGAGCAGCGGCGCCGTCAGTTACAGGCGGACCGCCAGGCCGAGACGGAGGCCAGCACGCGGTCGATCCGGGCGCTGCGAGCGCAGGAGACGGCCGAATCTCAGCGGCTTGAGAGGCTGGAGCGGCGCGTGCAGGAGCGCCAGCAGCGGGAGCAGGCACGCCGGCAATCCCTCGTGCAGTCCCGGCGTCGATGCCTGACGGAGCTTGCGCAGTCGCAGGCGGTGGCCCGTGCGGCGCGACGGCTTGCGCTGGCGCAGCGGGTGCACGAGGCGCGCCACGCGATCGCCCTGGACGGCCGTGCGCAAGTCCAGACGCTGAGCCAGGCAGGCGGTGCGGTGCGCCTGGCAGAACAGAAGCTGGCAGCCATCGAGCGGGAGGCCGGCAAGGCGGTGCTGCGGACCGAGGAACTGACCCATCGATTCGGCTTGACGTCCGAGGTGCCCTGTGCCGGGACGAATCTGCAGGGCCGCTGCAAGCTGCTGGGGGATGCCCGCGAAGCGAAGGCCCTGCTGCCCGACGCGCATGCCCTGGTGGCAGGCTAGGTGATCTGGTTCTCGACGATCTGCGGCGCCTGGCCCGGGTAGGTGGTGCGGATGATGACCTGCACGTCGGAGAGGTCGGGCAGCGCATCGAGCGGCGTCCTGCCCACCGACCAGACGCCCCAAGCCGCCACCATCACCGTCGCCAGCAGCACCAGGAAGCGGTTGGCGATGGACCAGCGGATGAGCTTGGCGATCATGGCTTCTGCTCCATGGCGCCTTTGGGCTCAATGCGGGTCAGCACCGGCTGGCCGTCCGGGTTCATAGAAAAAGCGAAGTTCACCGACTGACCGGGCTTCAGGCCGGGCGGCAGACCGGTCGTCGGTATGCCGAAATCCATCGTCATGGCGCCCCACTGTAGCGACGGAATGGGGCCGTGGGAAAGCGTCACGGTCGCCTTGCCGATGGCTTCGATCCGGGCTTCGCCATGGTGTTCGACGGGGGGGTTAACCGGCGCTGGGGAGTTGCCCTCCATGCGGGTGGTTGTGGCCTTGAGACTGGCCTCGGAATCCACCAGAAACTGGCCTGAAACCACGACCTTCTGGCCGGCCGCCAAGCCGCGCTTGATCTCGGTCTGGCCGCCCGTCTCGATGCCGATGTCCACGTCGATCGGGCGGAACCTGCCGTCGGCCTCGGCCAGCATGACCACCGTGCGCTTGCCCGTCTGGATGACCGCCTCCGTCGGCACCATCAGCCCCTGCTCGGTCCGGGCACTCAGGGCGATGCTGACGAACATCCCCGGGGCCAGTTGCGTCCCGGGGTTGGCCAGTTCGACCCGCGCCTTGAGCGTGCGCGTGGCCGGGCTGACCTCGGGCAGGATGGCCTGCACCTTGCCCTTGAATACGGTGCCCGGCAAGGCGGGCGAGCGCGCTTCCACGTTGGCGCCGGGGCGCAGCAGGCCGGCTTGGCTCTCGGGAATTTCAGCGTTGGCCCAGACGGTGGACAGTCCATTGATGCGGAACAGGGTCGCACCCGGCATCACCGTCATGCCCTCGCGCGCCATCAGTTCGACGACCACCCCGCCGACCGGTGCCGTGAGGGTGATCCGTGGCTGCACCTTACCGCTGGATTCGACCCAACGGATCTGTTCGTCATTCATGCCGACCTGGCGCATGCGTTGGCGGGCGCCATCGACTAGTACTGCCAGATCGCTGCCCCGCATCCGGCGTAGCGCCAGAAATTCTTCCTGGGCGGCGACCCAGTCCGGCACGTAGAGATCGGCCAGTGGCTGGCCCTTGGCCACGCGATCCAGGGTGGCGCGCACGTAGAGGCGCTCGACGTAGCCGGTGGCGCGCGCCTGCACGAGGGCTTGGTCGCGCTCGTTGAAGGCGATGCTGCCGGCGGCTTCCACCTGCGGCGAGAGCGTGCCGCTGACAACCTCGGCGGTGCGCACACCCAGGTTCTGCTGCACGCGCGGGCTCACGGCGACCTGGCTCGAATCCCCCTCGCCGTCGGCATAGACCGGCACCAGTTGCATGTCCATGAAAGGCGACTTGCCGGGCTTGTCGAATTTCTGGCCCGGCACCATCGGGTCATGCCAGTACAGCACCTTCTTGCCGGTAGATGGGTCGATGTCGCCGGCCTTCGTCGGCGCCGCCGCGCTTGCCGTGCCGGGAGCGCCACCCACGGCGCCGTTCGCTTGGCCCAGGCCGCGTTGCAGACCGAGCGCGTACAGGCCATAGCCGCCGGCAGCGAGCACGCCGGCGGCGACGAGGCCGATGACGAGGGGTTTAAGTTTCATGCGCGGGTTCTCCAGGGGTTGGGCTTATGGATTCAATGTCGCCACGTCGTGGTCGGCCGGGATCAAGTAGTTGAGTTGTGCCCACAGGCGTGCGGTCTCCATTTCCAGGCGAACGCGCTCCATACGAACATCGATTTCTGTGCGGCGCGCATCGAGTACGGCGGAAAGGATGGCCGTGCCGCCCCGGTAGGCGGCAAGGGTTGCGCGGGTACGATCGGCGGCGAGCGGGATCAGGGAAGCGTCGTAGCGCTTCAGGCGTTCTCGGTTGCTCTGCCATTCCTCCAGCATGGCCAGCGCGTCGGCCACATGCTCGCGCGATACCTCCTCGCGCTGGGCGCGCATCTGCTCGGCGGTCGCGAGCTTGGCCGCCAGCTCGCGGTCCTGGCGATTCTTCCGATCCCACTGCAAGGGGATCGAGATGTTGACCGAGACCATGTTGGAGTAGGCGGGGCCACGCTGGCTGTACATCAGCTCCGCGCTCCAGTCCGCCTTCCTGTTGGCGCGTGCGAACTGCACGTCGGCTTCGGCCATTTCCTCCTGCTTGACCATCACTGCGATCTGCGGGTGGTGGGCGAGTCGCGTTTCGAGGTCCGCCGAACTCAGGCGGACGGCATCGGTGGCCGGGGGAGCACCCAAGGGCTGGGTGGCGGTATCGCCGACCCAGCGTGCCAACTGGATCTTGGCGGTGGCGACCTGGCGTTCGGCCTGGGCGATACGATCATCAATTTGCGCGACCGCTGTGCGTGCCGCGAAGACGTCGGCCTGCGATCCCTTGCCACCGCGGTAGGCGGCCTCCGCGGCGTCGATCTGTAGCCGAGCTTCATCGCGCTGGCTGGTCAGCACCTCACGCAGGCGCTCCTGGTAGTGGCGATCCAGCCAGGCGATCGCCGTGTCGCGCTGCAGCTTGGCCAGAGCCAGGGCGCCGCCGGCCTGGGCCGCCTCGGCTTCGCGGTCGAAGCGCGCCGCACGGGCCTTGCGCTTGTCGGCGCGGGTGAATTCCTGTGCCAGCCCGATCGAGCGCTGGGTCATGAAATCGCGGGAGAGGCTGAACTGATCCGGGCCGTTGATCGGCAGGTTGTCGATGCCGGCCTTGAGCGTCGGATCGGGCAGCTGCCCGGCAGCCACCGCCATCTCGCGGGCGGCCGTGGTGGCGGCCTCCTGCGCCGGGAGTTGGCGGGAGCGGCCTTGAGCCAGGCGCAGGGCCTGGTCGAAATTCAGCACATTCTCGGCCTGGGCGCCAAAGGCTGCGATGGCCAGGGCCAGGGCGAGAACGAGGCCCTGCCGATGGGCGGGGCGGACAGCGTTTGGAAACATGAGACCTCCAGACAAGGAAACGAATCAGTTCGGGCGAAGTCCCGATGCGAGCGAGCCTAAGGGCCGCAAGCACGGACGAGCGGAACCGATGCGCTGGATCGACCGCTCGGGTCGTCAGCGCAGCGTCGTCTGGAGGATTAAATGCGGAAGCAGCAGTGCAGGATGGCGTGCGGCGGGGAAGCCGCAGCGAGAACGCTGGCCGAGGCCGCGGCGGCCCGGGTGGGCTCCGCAGGTTCGGGCACCAGGGAGACGATGTAGAGGCTGGCCAGCAATACTGCAGGCACCGACGGTATCTGGGTTTGATCACTCTGCTGGCCGAAGTGGCTATGTTCGGCGCAGAGGTTGGGGTTGTCCGGGTCCGGCTGTTCCATCCCGTCGCAACACGCTGCCATGTCCATGATCGGGTTCGCGGCGTCGGACTCGGCCACGCTCGCGTCCGAATCCGCTGGGTCGCCCTCCGAGGCCATCGCCGGTGCTGCTGACGGTTGACTGAACCCTGCCGGCGACAGTTGGGGGCAGGCATAGGCCGCGACCGCCATTTGCGCGAACAGTAGCACGCCGACCAACAGACGACAGACCAGTTGTTTGAGGCGCCGCGTCATATCAGCACGCCACCGCGTCGGGCTGGCGACGCCGCTTGGCACCGTGTGCCTTCTGATGGGGCTCTTGGGGTTCGCTCAGTTCCCCGGCGGGGTCTGTCGCCAGGGCCGCGATAATTGGACAGGACAGCGACTTCGGCGCGCAGGCGCAACGCTCGGCAAGACTTTCCAACGCGGAAGCCATTGCGTCGAGGCGACTGATGCGCTCGCGAATCTCGGCGGCGCGCCGCCGGGTCAGTTCGCGCACCCGCACCTGGTCGCGCTCGGCGCTCAAGGACAGGAGTTCGGCCACATCGTCGAGAGCAAACCCCAGTTCCTGCGCCCGCTTGATGAAGCGCAGACGCTGCACATCGTCTGCCGAATATTCCCGGAAGCCGCCTGCCACGCGCGGCGGCTCGGGCAGCAAGCCGCGCCCTTGGTAATAACGCACGGCCTCCACCCCGACACCGGCGGCGTCGGCGAGTTTGCGGATGGTGAAAGCGCGCGTGGGCATGGGTGGTGGGTAAAACGTCATAACTCAGTTTGATACTACAGAGTTTAGTTCAGGCAATCTCTGGTGTCCACCGAAAGCCGCCCTACGCAATTCGGGCGGCACGATATCCGCCACCAACGCATCGCGCACCACGGATGCCGTGGCCAACCCGGGCGATCAGCCCGGGTCTACGGCAGCGTCAGGTCGAAGCTCTTGTCAATCGGCGGATAGCAGACCCCGATCCTCTCGTTGCAGCCCTGGTAGCGGGCGAGGAGGGTGAGGCTTTTCGCCTTGGGCGTCCGGTCCAGGGCGATTTCCGCCTTGATCGACTTATGGTACACCTCCATCTGGCCGAAGTTTGGATCGTTCTTGATCTCCCCAGCCGGCAGTTGCACCTGGCGGATCGTCACGCCGCTCGCATTCTTCAGGGCAAAGATGACTTTGTTCTTGTACAGGTAATGCTCGGGCGCCGGCGCCAGTTCGGCGATCAGAGTGTTCGGGCCGCGAACCGAGACTATCAGCTTGAAGGCCTGGTCGGGCGGCAAGGGTTCCGCCGCCAGGGCTGCCGATGGGGCTGCGAGCGGCAGCAGCGCCAGCAGGAAAGCGTGCAGCGTCAGTTTCGTCATCGTGTGAGTCATGCTTGGTCCTCTTGTGTGTGGTTCAATCGTTACCCGTGTTTCAACCGGACGCAGCGGCCGATTCGAGAAAGGCTCGCAGCTTCTCGAAATCGATGATGCCGACGGTCTTGGAAATGCGCTTGCCCGAGCGGTCGATGAGAAAGGTCGTCGGCGTGGCGCGCACGCCCTCGAACTCCCGCGCCAGCGCGCCGTCCCGGTCGAATACCACCGGGAAGGGCAGACTGTGCTTCGCCATGTAGGCGCGAATCTGTTCCGGCTCGTCGTAAGACATGGCGACCGCGATCACCTCCAGGCCACGGCTGCGATAGCGGCGCCAGGTGGCGATCAGGTCGGGCATCTCCTGCAGGCAGACACCGCAGCTCGTCGCCCAGAAGTTGACCAGAACAAGCTTGCCGCGCAGTTCGCCCGGGCCGATTTTTTTCCCGTCCAGGGTCGTGAACGCGGGGGGCTCTGGCGCGGCTTGCACGGGCACATGCCAGGGCATGACCAGGGCGAGCGCCAGCAGCGCCCAAGGCAGCCTGCGCCCGAGCATCCTAAACCGTCCCATTGCGTGTATCCGCGACGATCCGGCCGTCCTTGACCTGCAGCACGCGTTGGGCGCGCGCCGCCACCGCCGGGTTGTGGGTCACCATGAGGAGCGTCTTGCCGGCCTGGTGCAAGCCGTCCAGCAAGCTCAGCAGTTCGGCCTCGGCGGCGGAATCCAGGTTGCCCGTGGGCTCGTCCATGAGCAGGATGTCGGGCTCGTTGGCAAGTGCCCGGGCGATGGCCACGCGCTGCTGCTGGCCGCCCGAGAGCATGCCCGGCAGGTGGTGGGCCTTGTCGCCCAGGCCGAAGCGCTCCAGCAACTCCAAGGCGCGTCCGTTGCGTTTGGCCGCACCACCAAGCCAGAGGGCGATCTCGACGTTCTCCAGCGCGGTGAGATGCGGCATCAGGTTGAAGAACTGGAACACGAAGCCGATTTTCCGGCCGCGCACCGCCGCGAGTTTTGTGGCGTCGAGGCTGCCGATCTCCGCGCCGTCCAGCACGACGCGGCCGGCGCTCGGGCGGTCCAGGCCGCCGATGAGTTGCAGCAGCGTGCTCTTGCCGTGGCCGGACGGCCCCATGATCGCCACCCAGGTGCCGCGCGCGACGGTCATCGAAATATCCGAGACCGCCTTCGTCGTGGCGGCGCCGCTGCCGTAGGTCTTGCTGACGTTTTCCAGATCGATGACGGCCTCAGACATGGCGCATGGCCTCCACCGGCGAGAGCTTGGCGGCCCGATACGCCGGATAGAGCCCGGCGAGCAGCGCGAGGCCCACCGAGAACGCCAGCGTGAAGAGGATCGTCGCCTCGTTGAGCGCCAGGGTCGGTGACTGGCGCAGGGAGGCGGTAAAGGCATTGTCGGTGAGGGCGGGGCCGAACAGGTAGGCGCCGAGGACGCCCAGAGCCGTGCCCAGGAGCCCGCCGAGCAGGCCGTAGAGCCCGGATTCGAGCATGAACGCCAGGAACAGCGTACGTCGGGAACTGCCGAGAGCTTGCAGGATGCCGATCTCCCGCCGGCGCTCGTAGACGGCGGTGAGCAAGGTATTAACGATGCCGAAGGCGGCCGCCAGCACGCCCACGGCCGCCACCGCCTGCATCGCCGCGCCCACGGTGCCGACGATGGACAGGATCGATGCCAGCAGTTGCTTGTCGGAAACCACCGCGACATTGGCGACTTCCTGGATGTTGAGGCTCACCGCTTCCATCTGTTCGAGGTCGGTGACCTGAACCGCGATGAACGATACCTTGTCCTCCACTTCGTAAATCTGCTGGGCGACGGGCAGCGGAATGAAGGTGGCGATGTCGTCCTTGGTGCCCGCCTCGCGCAGCACCCCGATCACCGGCAGCGGCTTGCCGCGCACCATGAACTCATCTCCCGGTTTGAGTTGGAACTGTTTGGCGATGGCCGCGCCGATGACGGCCGCGCGCTCATCCGGCGCGTTGAAGTAGCGTCCGGACTCGACTGCCCATTTCTGCAGCGTGCGCATCGGCTCGGGCCAGATGCCGATCACCGGCACCGGCTGGTTGCGAAACGCGGTCTTCTCGTTGAGGTAGGGATCGGCGCTCCTGACCCCGGGCACGGCGCGAATCTTTTCCAGTTCAGCCATCGGGATCGCCTCGGGCAGTTGCTCTCCGGTGAGCACCGAGATTTGTTCATAGGCGCACCAGCCCTTGGGCGTGACCACCAGATTGGCGCCCAGTCCCTGCGCCTGTTTCTTGATCTCGCCGGTCAGGCCCTGGCCGATGGTCATCAGGGCGACAAAGGCCGCCATACCGACGCTGACGCCAGCAAGAGTGAAGATGAAACGCCCGCGTCGGCGCAGCAGGTTGCGCCAGACCAGTTTGCCAAGGTTCATTTCCGGATCGGCCCCAGGTTCTCGACCGAGTCGGCCTGAAGATAGATGAGTTTCTTGGCGGGATCCTCGGCCATCGTGCCGCGCACGTTGAGTTCATCCCAGGGCTTGAGCTTGGCGTCCTTGACCTTGATCGGCAGGTAATATTTGGCGCAATTGAGATCCTGGCAGACCCTCGCCTCGCGCGAGTCGATCAGGGCGAACAACTGCGGGTCGTAGGGGGAGACCTTCGCGACGACACCGCGCACCAGGATGCGATCGGTATAGCCTTTCGGATCGGCCTCCAGGTCCTACACTTGCAACGCGCCCTTGGGCAGCGGCCGTTGCGCCTTGCCGAACAGGTCGGGCAGACCGGCATAGGCGAGATGGTTGCCCGTCCAGGGCGCGCCGCCTGTCAGCAACACGGCGCACACGACGATTGAAACGATGACTTGCTTCATTTTCTTGACTTCTTTCATGTTCTTATCGGACACCTCAGCGGCTGCCAACCGGCGCGTTCCACGGGCGCCTCGGTGATCTGCGACGCCAAGGCAGCCGGCAGGACGAACGACCCGGCGAGCGCCTGCACCGTATCCTGATAGCAACTGCAGCGATGGCACTTGGTGGCCGCGATCGCGCTGCCCAGTTCCTGCCGCACGACTTCCAACGCGGGGTTTTCGACGGCTGTGGCGCTCACGCGAGCCGCTCCTCCAGCAGGCAGCAGTCGCCCTTGAGCGCTTTGAGCAGACCTTCGCTGTGCAGGCGGTAATAGACCATCTTGCCGTCGTTGCGCATGGCGAGCCAGCCCTGATCGCGGAGCAGCTTCAATTGATGGGAAGTCGCTGCCACGGTGATCCCGAGCACGTGGGACACGTCGCACACGCACAGTTCGCCTTGGGCGAGTGCCAGCAGGATCTTGAGCCGGGTAACGTTGCCCAGCAGCTTGTACAGTTCGGCGAGCTGGGGCAGCAGGTGTTCCTCTTTGGCCAGTTCGGCCTTGATGCGCGCGACCTTCTCCTGCTCGAAGCAGGTCACATTGCAGACCGGGCTGACGATCACTTTGGGGGAAGCGGCCATGTTGGAAGCCTCATTTAGACATTTGCGATAATGATAAATCGAGAACTGGGAACGCGCAAGCAGCACGTAGATAGGGCGAGTCTCCGGCGTCAAGGGCGACCCCCGATTTATCCGAAGAAGGATTTCAGTCTGAGCAGATCCTCGGGCCAAAGCTTCCATGGCGAATCGCCAGCGATCATCATGAAAAGGCCCGGAGTAAAAAATGCGGTGAGCGTCAGCTTCGCCAAAGAAAAACCCCCACAGCCTTTCGGCCATGGGGGTGAAATCAACTCAAGCGGCTTGTCGTGCCTCTTCGGCGTCGACCTTCGCGCTACCCGCTTCATCCTTGTCCAGGTCGAGTTGCTTGAGCAGTTCGCGTTGCCGGACCAGCAGGTCGGTCAGCCGGCCTTCATGCTCGAATGAGCGGACCAACTCCAGCCGGAGGTCTTCCAGCCGCTTGCGGCGAGTTTCCAACAGGATCTCGGCATCGGCGTGATGCTTGCCCACCGATTCCAGCGCACCCAGCAAGGCGGCCACCAAGGCCGGCCCTGTTTGATAGGGCTCGGCGTTGTACAGGCCGTGCCCCGCCAAATACAGGTTCGGCGTCTCGTCGCCGCGGGCTCCGAGGATGCCGAGGTCGAAGCCGCCAAACCGGCCGACGATCCGTTCGATCATCCGGCTGGCCGTGCGCACCTCGTCCTTGGCGCTCCTCACCAACCCGCGTAGCGCTTCGCCCACCGCATCAGGGCCGACGATCCTGCGCCCCGCCAGTTCTATCGCGATGCCCTGCATGGTCTGCGGCTCGATCCGGGCCGCATCCCGTGCGTACAGTGCAACCTTCTTCTCCAGCGCCTCGATCATCATCGGCAGCCGGCCCACTTCGCTTTCGTTGGCATAGCGCTGGTTGCGCCACACCGAGAACAGCGTCGAGAGCTTGGCTACCTCCGCGTCCACGCCGGCTTTCTCGATCACCAGCGGATTGCCCGACGCCAAGGCCTTCACCTCGGCATAGGACAGCGCCGCCAGTTCCACATCCTCCAGCGACCGGATGCCCTGGTCGCCCTTCATCACCTGGGCGATGAAGCGCGCCTTGGTCTCCAGCGTTTGCCACATGTAACTGTCAAAACTGCCTTCCGTGACATACCGGAAGACTTCCACTTCCTCGCATTCGTTGCCCTGGCGCAGGATGCGCCCCTCGCGCTGCTCGACGTCGCACGGACGCCACGGCGCATCGAGGTGATGCAGGGCCGTGAGAAGCGTCTGCACGTTGGTCCCCACCCCCATCTTGGCGGTGGAGCCCAGCAGCAGCCGGACCCGACCCTCGCGCACCGCCTTGAACAGCGTCGCCTTCTGGACATCGGTCTCGGCATCATGGACGAAGGCGATCTCCTTGTCGGGGATGCCTGCACCGATGAGCCGGTCCCGCAGGTCGTCATAGACGCTGAAGCTCTTGCCGCCCTTGGGGGACGACAAGTCACAGAACACCAACTGGGCGCCGCGAAACTCCGCCGTGCGTTGCCAGATGGCATAGACCTCCCGCACGCAGGCGGCCACCTTGCCGTTTTCGTCGAAACGCGCCAGCGGCGCCACCAGCCGGAAATCCAGCGCGGCTTTGCGGCCGTCGGTGGTGATCGCCAGCATGTTGTCTTCGTTCGGCTTGACGTCGCCATTGCGAATGGCTTCCGCCCGCTGGACCAGCGTCTGCACGAAGGCCTTCAGCGCGGGACTCGCCGGGCAGGCGACGATGCGCGGCTTGCCGCCGCGCAGCTTCGGCACCGGCAGGTCCAGCATCTCCGCCGTGCGGATGTCGGCCACTTCGCCGAACACCGCCATCAGCTCGGGCACGTTGATGAAGCGCGCGAAGCGCGTGTGC
>Ga0209211_10011169_pt1 | contig 11542 bp, 12 predicted proteins | sample RifGroA2_FD_183992 | JGI IMG/M metagenome (GOLD analysis project Ga0209211, IMG submission 183992) | Groundwater microbial communities from Rifle, Colorado, USA - Groundwater A2 (SPAdes) (version 2) | ecosystem: Environmental > Aquatic > Deep subsurface > Groundwater | place: Rifle, Colorado...
ATCATAACCAATTGGTACAATTAGTTCTATGAAACAGCTTAGAATGAATTTGGATTTATCTGGTCTTGACGGTAAAACCCATATTTGGTTTCCGTTGCCACAGCGGATAAGCGGAGGACCGAAAGAATGGCTAAATCCAATAGACTTTGAGATTGCAACTGACAAAAAATTTGGAAACCAATCAGCATATTTTAATTCAAATGAATCCGAATTTGGATTGTCAGCAGTCTTTCCGTTGTTAGACAAAGTGGAAAATCGAAATATTAATCAGGAAATATTTTTACAATCGAATTCCATGGTTCAATCTGATCATTCAGCTATTAATAATATCGCCAATTCTTTGATTTCAGAAGCCGGCAATGATAGCGAAAAAGCCAAAAAGTGCTTTGACTGGGTGGTTGGCTATTTGGAATATGCCAATCCCATCAGGGGGCTTTACTCGTCAATTCAGGCTTTGAGCGATAGAAAGGTGGATTGCGGAGGGTTTTCCACACTGTTGGTAGCATTATTGCGGGCGGCGAAAATTCCGGCGAGATGCGTTTTTGGCTGGGCGATTAAATCAAAGTACGGTTATCACGCTTGGGTGGAATATTTTGATAATCAAAAAAAATCTTGGGTGCCATGCGATCCGTCTGTTGCCAATTTAGGAAACAGGACAAGACTTGACGCCGGTTTTGGATTTATTAATGATGACAGGGTGGTATTTTCGGTTGGCGAAGATTTGAATTTGACAGGAAATAATATTGAATGGAATGTTCCGTTATTGCAGTTGCCGGTAGTCGTGTCGGTTGATAAAAACGGAATCCCCACAAGGTTTTCTGAAAAATTAAAATGGAGCGTTGGTTAATCTGGGACTGGTTTCATATCTTCGCTCTTCGTGTCATTCTCGCGAAAGCGGGAATCTATAGTAATAATAATTTGTATAGATTCCGTGTCAAGCACGGAATGACAGCGGATAGGATTTGGAGTCATTGATATGCCAGGCGTTTTTTGTCCCAGAATTTTCCCCGGCGGCAGAGGCTCTCAACATCTAATTTATTTTTTAACAAAGCTTCAACCACAATTTCCAGGAAGATAGTGTTTTGTGATCCTTTAATAAGAATAATTTCCTTGCCTGAAAGATTCCCTGTTAAATAGTCCGCTGCTTCTCCGGCGGTAGAAAACCATTCTACCGGTATTTTTGATTTTTTAATTATCGGTAAAGCGTATTGTTTCATTTGAGGCCCCACCAGGACAATTTTGTCAGCTGACGTTATTGCAGTATCCGCAATTTTCTTATGTTCGATTTCAGCCTGCGAGCCCAGTTCGCGCATATCCCCCAAAACGGCGATTTTGGCTTTATTGTTTCCAATGTCCCAAAGCATTTCTAAACTTCCGATCACTGTTTCCCGCGAAGCGTTATAAGAAGAATCGATAATTACGGAATTATTAATGCCTGCAAAAATCCGACCCCGGCCTGGGGAAAGTTTAAAATTTCCAGTCAGAGCTTCGGAAATTGTTTTGACCGGAAGATCCAAAGCCGTTCCTACTGCTACTGCTGCGGCAATGGTCTCACCATAATAATTAGGGAGAACAAGATTTTCGAATTTTAACTTCAAAAGGTTACACCTTAAAAGGTGTAACCTTTCTGGAATTTGAAAATTGATTTCAGTCCCTGATAATGACGTGATTATAGAATCGACAATAATATCGCAATTCTTAGTTCCAAACGAAATAATTTTAGCGTTAGTTGTAGGCTTTAACGCTGCGATTTCAGGTTGGTTGGAATTAAGAATTCCAAATTTCAAATTATTATTTTGGGTGATTAATTTCCCTTTCTCATTAACAATGGCCTCTATTAAGGTCCGACCTTGCCGTACGACGAGGTCGGACCTTTCAAACTGTTCCGTATGTACGGGAAGAGCATTTAGGACTACGCCAATATCCGGTTTAAGAATAGTCAGTAAATAGCTCATATTCTTGGGTGGGACCGGTTCGTCAACTCCCATTTCGACGAGATAGGCGTCAAACATGGATGATGGATGATGAATGATGGATGATAGCGATTTAATCGAAGCCATTAAACAAATTCGCAGCCAGTCAATAAAGGAGTAATCGGTGAAATGAAGGTCAAGAATATCCGCCGGAATTCCGGATTCTGAATTTGCCTTTTCAGCGATTTTGAGATTTTTGAATTTAAGTTTCAATACCGGGGCTATAGCGTCTACGGCGCTGGATTTTCCGGCCGATCCGGTAACGCCGACGATAAAAGGATGGTTTTTTTTCAACACCAGCCGCGCCCAAAACCTTAACCACCATAAAACCGGCCAGCGGAGAATATTCTTCATTGAATTTATTATATCGGAAGTCGCGTTGGATGTTACAATTGACAGGTGCTGACCATTTTAATTTTTCTTTTGCTCCTCTCGGTTTTGGTTCTGGTTCATGAACTTGGGCATTTTATCGCCGCCAAGAAATTAGGAGTAGTAGCGGAAGAATTCGGTTTGGGATTACCGCCGAAGGTTAGGAAGTTGTTTACTTGGCAGGGGACTGAATTTACTCTTAATTGGTTGCCATTGGGAGGATTTGTGAAGATGAAAGGGGAGGATAGGGAAACAGAAAATAGAAAACAGAAAACAGAAAACAATGAAAGGAACGACGGAAATTTTTACAGCCAGAAGCCGTGGAAGCGGGCTATAATTTTAGTAGCAGGCGTGTTTATGAATTTGGTTTTGGGGGTGGGGGCGTTTACTACGGTTTATACGGTTTTGGGGATTCCGGAAGAAAGAGACGTCGTGGTTATCGACGGAGTGGCGCCGGGAAGTCCGGCAGAAAAGGCACAGCTGGAGGCAGGGGATGTCGTGTTGGAATTACAGGTTGACAGGTTATCAGGTTATCAGGTTACAAGGGTAAAAGAATTTGTGGATTTTATTAATGAACATCGTGGACAGGAAGCCATACTCATTATTAAGCGTGGAAACGAGGATAAGGAGATCTCTATAACTCCCCGGACTGAGTCAGAAACGCCGGCAGGGGAAGGGGCGTTGGGGGTGGCGATATCCAATATCCAGTTTATTCACTATCCGTGGTGGCAGATGCCGTTTCGGGCGTCCGTGACCGGATTTAAAGAAGCTTTGGGGTGGGGCTTAAATATTGTTGAAGGGTTGGGGAAAATGGTTTCGGATTTGATTATCCATGGTAAGGTCCCGAATGACGTCGCCGGCCCTGTCGGAATCGCCAGAATTACCGGCGAAGTAGCCAAAAGGGGCTGGATTCCGCTTTTCCAATTAGCCGGAATTTTATCTATAAATTTAGCCGTGGTAAACATTTTGCCGATTCCGGCTTTGGACGGCGGGCGGTTATTATTTTTAGGAATTGAAAAATTGCGGGGGAAGCCAATGGATCCGAGGAAAGAAAGAATAGCGCACTTGTCAGGTTATATATTGCTGATAACTTTATTGGTCCTGATAACTCTTCGCGACATTTTTTCAATCTCTTCAGGAGAATGACATGACTAGTCATAATTTCTCTTTACGACAATATATTGATTTTGTATCGGTGATGACGGAGAAGGAAATTAAAACCCGTTATAAACATTCGATACTTGGTTTTTTATGGGTAGTTATAAACCCGTTGCTCCAGATGCTTATCATCGGATTTGTATTTTCTATTTTTATTAAAATTCCAAACTATTTTTTATTTTTACTAACAGGTTTTCTACCGTGGCAATTTTTTTCGTTCTCTTTAACAAAAGCCACCTCGAGTTTTGTATCAGAGAGGTTCCTGTTGCAAAAAGCGCCTTTCCCCAAAGAAGCGATTCCGCTTTCGATAATTTTTGCTAATTTTTTTCACCTATTAGTGTCATTAACCTTATTGGGGATTTACCTCTGGATCTTTAAACTGTTTATATTTCCCCAAATCCTGATTTTACCGATGGTTTTATTTTGGTTACTTATCATTACTATTGGCTTATCATTATTGACTGCTTCTTTAGAGGTGAAATACCGCGACGTTGGTTATCTCATTCACTCGGTAGCGATGTTATGGTTTTATGTAACGCCAGTCCTTTACAGTTTGGATTTAGTTCCTTCTCGATTCTTATGGCTATTTACTATCAATCCCTTAACTTCAATTTTTGAGATGATCCATTGGTCAATTCTAGGGACTGGAAATGTCAACTGGAATTTAATAACAATTAATATCATTGCCGGTATATCAATTTTTGCTCTTGGAATATTGACATATCAAAAGCAACATAAGTTTTTCGTGGATTGGATATGATCAGAAGGAAGCAGAACTTTAATTCGTCTATTGCCATCCGGCTCATTGGTGTAATCAAGCAATACACCCTTCATCACGAAAAGCCGACGTCGGAGGAGAAATTTCTAGCGCTTAATAATGTTTCGCTGGAAATTAAAAAAGGGGAACACATCGGGATTGTGGGTCCTAACGGATCGGGAAAGACAACTTTGCTAAAAATAATCAGCGGAATTACCAAACAAACCAATGGGTCAGTGCTGACCCAGGGCAAGATTGCCTCCCTTATAGATCTTGAGGCGGGTTTTCAGCCGGACTTGACGGGAAAGGAGAATATTTTTCTAAACGGTATGTTAATGGGAATAACCAGAGCAGAATTGCAGACAAAGCTTAAACAAATTATAGAATTTGCCGATATTGGTAAATTTATTTACCAACCTTTTTTTACCTACTCTGCCGGTATGAAATTCCGCCTGGCTTTTGCGGTTGCGGTGGTTAGCAATTGTGAAATTTTACTGCTTGATGAACTGTTTGTTTCAGGCGATATTAATTTTCAACATAAATCTATGCGAAAACTTATATCGATTCAAAATTCTCAACGGCGGATTACGACAGTTATTTGTTCTCATGTACCAGCATTCATGTGGAATTTTGCCGATAAATTTTATGAACTGAAAAGCGGAATTCTAAAAACTAAGTCGGCCGCTTCCATGTTGTCAGATATAAAAAAAGAAAACAAGGTTTGGGAGTCAATTTATAAGTTGGTGAAATAAACCACAATTTATTAACCTAATAATTTAATGAGAACAAATATTATTGCTACTTTACCAACCGTTTTAGACAGAATTTTAAGGATACCCGAGAAGCCGATGAATATTATCCTGAACTTGGAAGAAGCGTGCAATCTTCGGTGTATACAATGTGATATTTGGAAATCACAAATTACAAAGCCAAAATTAACTCTTGAGATCAGGAAAGAAATTTTAATGAAAATTAAAAATTGGCTTGGTCCGTATATTTTAAATATCTTTGCGGGAGAACCATTAATCCATCCACAAATTTTTGATCTAATTTCCTTTGCATCCAAGAACAGGATAAAGACGATCATAACGACTAATGGCACTTTACTTAGTGAACAAATTTGTAAAAAGTTGATTGACAGTCAACTATCAGCGATGTTTATATCAATCGATGGATACAGAGATAAAACTCATGATTATATTAGGGGAAGAAAAGGCGCCAGAAAAATGTTAATCAATGGCTTGTCAACGATGATAAAATTAAGAGGTAAGAAAAAAACTCCGATGATTGCGATTGAATCTCTGATTACTAAATATAATTTTGGAGAACTTCCGCAACTCGTCAACAAGATTACGGAATTTGAAATCGAAGGTATTGTTTTTCAGCCAGTAACGTCAAAATATGGATTCGGTAATTCGGAATATAACCCTGACTGGCATAACGAAGAAAATAGTTTATTGCCAAACTATTCAAAGGTTAAACCAGTCATTGAGAAGTTAATTAACAGTAAAAGGAATGGGGTGCTGATTCTTAATACATTTGAGCACCTTAAAAGATCGCTTAAATATTTTGAGAGTCCGGAAAATTTTACAGCTTTAACGTCTTGCTTGGCCCATAATAATTTTTCGATAAGTGTCGATGGCAGCATTTCAACTTGCTTTCCCCAAGGTTTTATCGGCGACAGCAAAGCCAAAGATTTTTCCAAGATATGGTTCGGCTGGAAAAACAGGAAATCCCGCTTAACCAATCTTTATTGCGAAAAGACTAGTAAAATCCTACTATGTAACTCACTTAGTTTGGCGGAGATTTTAGGATTTGAATAAATCCATACTTGAGACTTAAAATGGAAATCGTTTTTGCCAGCTTCGAATATTTCATCAATTTTCCCATAATTCTCGAAATTGGGGTAAGAAAGATGCAACTTCGGTAACATGAATCGCTTGGAAGCCAAGGCGTCTAGCCGGATTAATATCTTCAGAATAAGAATCTCCTATGACCAGATGCAGATCAGGTTTAAGCTTCGTATATTTTAACAATGCCTTAAAGGCTTTCTCGTCCGGTTTTAGCGCTCCTGTGGCATCTCTTCCAAATATTTTCTCAAACGGGAATATCTCAAAACCCGGTTTTTTCCGGTAGCCTAGTTTTAGCAGGCAAGATTTAATTTGTGTCTCGGATGAATTAGACAAAATTAAATGTTTATAACCGTTCAGGTATTCAACCACATTTACTAATCGATTTTTGGGATTGAGGTATGAAGCTTTATCAATTTTATTTTCCACATAAGAAATTATGTCGATCTCTTTTACTCCAGTCAACAGAGAGGTTACTTTACTCCATCGACCGTGTTTTTTTGTTAAATTATCAAAGTCTGACAACAGTAAATTGTGATTTTTTTCCTGGAAACAGAGTGTGTAATAAACAGCCTTGAGATCGTCAGCAAGTTTTTCGTGTCTATATAGCGTCCCGTCAAAATCCCACACAATGACTGAAATTACCTCCGATCTTTTTTTTGGAATTAACTTCTTCCGAATATCAGCAAAAAACATGTTTATTTATATCTGATTTCCAGCCGTGGAAAATTTTCCTGAACGGTATTCGCAGAAGTCAGGACGACTTGAGCATTTTGTCTCAATTCATCCAAATTTTTGGCGCCAACATACCAAAGGCTCCTTTTTAAGCTCTTGATGAATTTTTCAATCAGTTCAGTTGTGGTGCCGGAATAGGGGATTAACCCTCCGGAGCCTTCTTCCAGCGGGGTAAACAACTTTTCGCGGGGTTGATTTAAATGCCAGCCGGATTTAAGTTTTGATTTGATTATTGAGAATACAGAAATATCAGAACCATCATTTGGTTTATGAGTTTTGCCAAAAGATTCTTCGACGCACATTCCCCAAGATAACTTATATAGTTTTCCGTTTTGATTAATCAATCTCCCCGGGGCTTTATCTGTTCCGGCAAATAAACCTCCGATAGTTACGGCGTTCGCCCCAAAAACGAGGGCCTTGGCGATATCTCCGGGATCTTTGATTCCGCCATCTGATATGATTGGTACATCAAATCTTTTTGCGGCTTTGGCGCATTCATAAACCGCGCTTAATTGAGGCCTGCCGATTCCGGTAATTATTCGGGTGGTGCAGTGTGATCCGCCACCAATCCCAATTCTAATACAATCTATCCCGGCTTTAATTAGTTCCAAAACAGCTTCAGAAGTGACAGTTACCGCGGCGCAAATTTCGATCTTGGGAAAACGGCCCTTGATTCTTTTTATGAACGATAACAGTTGAATATTATAGGCGTTAGCTGTTTCCAGGCAGATTAGGCTGGCTCCGTTTCTCCATAGATTTTCCGCGTGTTTGAGCGCTCCCGGATTTGAGAAATCAAGCGAGGCGGCTACCGGAACTTTATTTCCAGAAACAGTTGCCACTATATTTACCTGATCGTCGAAACTTTGGTAATTATGAATAAAGCTCATTCCTCCCAACTTGCCTAAAGTTAAAGCGAGCCCCATTCCACTGACGTTGAGCATCGGCGCTGACGTGATAGGTATTTTAAGCTTTAATGTTTTAGTTATTTTGGTCGAAATATCAATTTTGGCAATGTCTTCATTAATCGGCATGGTTGTTTTTCCCGGCAGGATAAGGACATCGTCAAAAGTGATTTCGGGAATTTGAGATAGTAGTTTCATAGTTTTCCGATTTCCAGCCGATAAAGATCGGAGAATACTTCTTTGCGCCTCAAAATTTTGGCTTTGCCATCGCTGATGCTGATTATTGCGGGCCTTAGGTTTATGAACTGGTTTGCCTGCGAAATATTGTATGCTCCGGCATTATAAAAGATTATAAGGTCATTAGGCTGTAACGGCAACGCGGATTGTTTTGCCAACCAATCAGATTCAACGCACGAAGATCCAAAAAAAGTAGTTTGCAACATATCATGGGAATGGGGATGGCTATTTGGACCGGAAATTATTTTGATTCTCTGTTTTCTGGTTTGAGCTAATGGCAGAATGCTAAGCGAGGCGTCGACGACAACATTCTGTTGTTTTCCAACTAAAGCGCTATGAGTTACTGATGATAGTAGAATAATGCTTTCGTCTATCAGGGATCGGCCGGGCTCGATTATCAACTTTAGATAGTCTAACTTAAGATTCATAATCGGCTGAACTATAGTTTCAAAGTATTTTCCGGAATAGGTCAGGTAAGCGGAAATATCGCTGCCGCCGCCGCCCCATGACGGAAAACCGCCGCCAACGTCGAGATATTCAAGTTTTGGCGTTAATGCCGCCATAAGTTTTACCGCGAATCGGCAGACGGATTCCGAAGCTTGGCGATAATAATCGAGTGAAAATATATTCGATCCCAAGTGGTAATGCAGGCCGGCCAGATCAACCCATTTACCGGTGGTTATTTCCTGGCACGCTTTCCAGGCGTCGCCATTTTTTAGGCTGAATCCGAAGCGGGATTGATGACCGGGGACATCGGGATTTAGGCGGATTCCCACTCTTATCCGCTTTTTAAGTTTATTAGTTAATTTGATGATTGCGGCGAGTTCACTGAAATTGTCGATGTGAATTAAGGCTGAATCTGTAATTGCTTGCCGTAACAGGTCATAACTTTTGGATGGTCCGTTTAAAATGATTTCATTTTTTTTAAATCCTAATTTTTTGGCTAACCAATATTCATAAGCAGATACGGTTTCAGCCCAAAGCCCATTATTCTTGAAAAATTTATTCAAGCTGCTTAAGTTATTGGTTTTCATTGAAAAAGCTATTTTGGAATTAGGATAAATCCGTTTTAGCATCCCAATAAACTCCGAGATTTTTGTTTTTAGCGCTCGTTTACTAACTACGAACAGAGGCGTCCCGAATTCTTTCTTGAGGTCAAAAACATTAACTCCATCAATTGTGTTTTTAACAGTGTTGACGGAAGGGAAAAAGGCCCGTTCCGTTTCTAAAGAGTTAATCATTTTTTTTGCAATATTCCAATCCCGTTTTGGCGGAGAATTATGGAGATTTTATGATTATGTTTGGTTTCAAGTTGTTTCCATAATTTCCAGACGCCATACTCTCCGCTATTTGCTTTTCCCTTAAGGGTGATATCGTGAAAACACATAATTCCGCCCTTCTCCAATTTTGGCCAGAACATGGAATAATCGCGGCTTACCCCCTTAAACGAATGGTCGCCGTCAATATAAATATAGCCGTAGGTCTTTTTAGACGCTTCGGCGAATTGTTCAGAATCCATGACGTAAGTATTGATATACATTTCTATATCAGCCAGGGAGAAATGTTTTTTTGGACTGGTTTTTTTCCAAAACCCGATACCCCCCCAACTATTTGATTCATGCTCGTTTTTTCCGGCATCAACGAAGTCCACTATACCTTTGCCATTGTCTCTGCAGGCCATAGCGCAAACAGCGGGGATATATCCTTTTTGAGATCCGATACAAAGAATTCTGTCAGGCTTTAGCAAGTTTATTAAAGTGTAATGCAGAAGTCCAAAACCAAGGAAACCGCTGTTGGCATCAGTTTCTTGACCGATATTCCCTCCGAACCAATTAATTAAAAAGTTTGCCATTGGGAGTTTAACCAATTCAGATCTAAATAAAGGAGGTTTAATAATTCTTTTTTCCAGGCTTCTTAATCCGGAAGCCAATAATCCATAGACTCCGAGATATTTAAAAAATTGTTTTGCTAAAGCTACTTCTCTTTCATATTTCCCGTAAACGATTTCTTTTTTCCGGTTTGACAACATCTGAGATACTAAACTGGTATTCGGATTATTCATATGATAAAAGTGATAAACAGCCTGGTTGTGTGGAAAGAACTGTTTCTGACCCTGGTTTTTATTTTACTATCTTCGTCAATAGCGCTTAACCGTCAATATTTAATTGCCGTTTCATTATATGTTATCGGGTTATGGTTTATATCCAAAAATTTAGGCAGGGCTTTATGGATATCATACGTAACTAATTTTTTATTTTTCAAAGCCGCATATTTTTTTGAAAAGATAAACTATCAGGTTAATTTTCTTGATTTAGGCAATTCAGAGGTGTATTCAAGCTGGTTTGTAAATTATTCAGATATGCTTATTATCTTTCTGATTTATTGGGTGTGGAGAAACAAAAAAAAATTAAATCTCTTCGGTCCGGCAATTTTGGTGAACCGGAAGGTTGAAATTCTTATGCTTGCTATTTTAGGATTGGGTTTTTTGGCCACCAGTTTTTCACCTATGCCGGGTGTGTCCATGTTTGGCTTAATTCAATTGCTGAAGTTTTTTGTGGTCTTTAATCTGGCCAGAGCCTTGTTTGGGCCGCTTAAGTTAAGTTCAGTCACTTTTGGAATTTTGGCAATATTCGTGTTGGTAAATTCAGTATTGATAGTAGTTCAAAAGATCAAGGGCGGGCCTTTGGGGATAGCCATAGAAAGTGAGAATCGATTTGTTCCATATGGTATTTTTTCAGATGAAAATATCGGATTGTATCGGCCGGGAGGCATGACAACCAGTCCTAATTTGACGGCTTCGATTTTGGGAATGTTTATTCCGATATTGTTTATCATCGGCGCGACCAAGAATCGTTATAATAATGTCATAACTTGGACGATGCTTTTAATTTCTACCGCCGCCCTGGTTTTTACAGCCTCAAGGTACGTTTGGATTGTAACCGCAATAACTATTTATTTTTCTTTCAGATACCTTAAAAAAGCGGGAATTATGTATTTACCGGATTTGGTGGCAAGATATATGAAGCCGTTAATGATATGCTTCTTTATCCTGTTGGGGCCTTTCATATTTAACCGGATAATTACGTTTGGGAAAGTTTTCGAAAAACAGGGTGGGGGAATTTATCGTTGGCATCATATTGTTATGGCATGGGATTTTATGAAAAATAATTTGTTCGGAATCGGTCTGGATGTTTATCAATACGAGATCCCGAACCGTTTTGATCCGGAGTTTTTTTTCTCCGACGCGTCTCCTCCCCACAACCTTTTTGCTGAAATCGGGGTGGGATTTGGTATATTCGGAATACCACTTTTTGTTTCTTTATTTTATGAAATTACGAAGGAAAAGTTTGCGGGTTTACGGCGCAGATACCACCCGTTGGTGCATGGCGTCGGAGCGCTTATGATTTCATATATACTTATTTCAATGGCCCATCCATGGATGTTTGCCAGGCCAATAGCTGAATTATTCTGGGTGTTTGCCGGTTATGTCTACAACAATGAAAAAATCATTACTGTTTGAGTTGTTATTAAAGATACGGCCAGTCCTGAAGCGATTGTCAG
>Ga0209211_10011173_pt1 | contig 11538 bp, 3 predicted proteins | sample RifGroA2_FD_183992 | JGI IMG/M metagenome (GOLD analysis project Ga0209211, IMG submission 183992) | Groundwater microbial communities from Rifle, Colorado, USA - Groundwater A2 (SPAdes) (version 2) | ecosystem: Environmental > Aquatic > Deep subsurface > Groundwater | place: Rifle, Colorado...
TTTATGTACGACGGAGATACGTCATTAATTGGTAAAATTTTTGCAATGACTCCCGAAGTAGGAAATGGAACCGATGGATTTTGGCCTTCTGAAGATAGAATTTTCCCTCTTGCGGAAGAAAATCTTTTTCCGAATTTATATTATGCTTGGGTCGCGGGCGGTTATGTCTCTCTTTCAAATTATTCATTTGATAGAGAAACTTTTATGCCGGGCGACACTATTCAATTAACCGCTGTTTTGAGGAATAAAGGATTAGGTGACGCAGCAAATGTAAAATTAACAATCAGCGCCGATCCATCTAAAGTTGTAGTTCAAACGGAACTGCCGCCAAACATCAGCTTAAAATCGAGAGAAAGTTATACCGCTGATCAAATGCTTCTGCTAAATCCAACTTTAAAGAATGGGGAAAACGTTAAGCTCGTTTTGTCTACAACTTTAGATAATATTCCAATGGCAATTGATACGATTTCTTTTACAGCGGGAATCGCGAATATTGTTTTCAGAGATAGTTCATCAACGCCTTCCACAAAATGGAACATCACTTCCAACGTAACACAAAAATGGGGAGTATCAACATCTACATATAACTCAATCCCGAATTCGTTTACCGATAGTCCGAACGGAGTTTATGAAAATAACGCTACCGTTGTAATGACGTTTAAAGACTCGATAAATCTATTAAATGTAACCAACCCTAAGTTGGCGTTTTGGACGAAATTTGATTTTGAGAACGATTGGGATTGTGGAGTAGTTGAAATTTCTTCTGACCTTGGAAAAACATGGGTGTTGGTAGGTGGGAAATATTCAAACCCTGCTGCCGGTCAGGGGAGACAATTTCCAACCAATTCTCCGCTGTATGATGGAACCCAACAAAATTGGGTGAAAGAAGAAATTGATCTAAAAGCGTTTGCGGGGAAACAAATTAAAATTCGGTTCAGTGTTCTTTCAGATGAATATGTGCAAAAAGATGGTTGGTATTTGGATGATATAAGCATTGTTACATACGATGAATTAACACCAATAGATGGGGAAGAAACAACAGCGCCGTTTAACTTCTCACTTGCGCAGAATTATCCGAATCCATTTAATCCAAGCACGGTGATCAGTTGGCAGTTGGCAGCCGGAAGTTATGTAACCTTAAAAGTTTTTGATGTTCTTGGTAATGAAGTTGAAACACTGGTGAATGAGGTGCAATCAGCGGGAAATCATACCGCGCAGTTTAACACTACAAATCGGCAATTGACAAGCGGTGTCTACTTTTATCAGTTGAGAGCATCGGAGTTTACAGAAACAAAAAAAATGATTTTGTTACGCTAATTCAATTGATGCGGAAAGTGTTTAGTGTGGAGGATCCGGTAATTATTTAGTTACCGGATCAAACTCAACGGTGAATTTACTCCCTTTCCCTTTTACACTGGAAACGGAGATTGACGCTTTATTTATTTCAACATATTTTTTAACCAGCGCCAAACCTAATCCGTTTCCCTCAAATTGTCTTGAGTAACCGGTATCTTCTTGAGAGAAGGGTTCGAAAACAGAAGGTAAATATTCTTCCGAAATTCCTATCCCGGAATCAATAACCTCAACGCAGATTTTATTACAGTCATTTTTGAAGAGCTGAACTTGCACTTCTCCGGAAGGAGTATATTTTATTGCGTTATCAATAAGATTTGCGAAAATTTGTTTGATCGAGTAGTAATCTCCGCGAATAAAGGTATCATCACAAGTATTGGCTAACGTTAGTTCAAGTTTTTTATTTTTTGCTTTTGTATAGAATTCAAGCAGCAGATCATCAAGGAGATTTTTATTTAAGTCGATCTCTTCAAATTTTGTTTCAAAATTTCCGGAGGCAATTTGAGAGATGTTGAGCATCAATTCTATCGTACGAATAAGTCTTTGAGCGCTTGAATCGATAATTTTAAAAGCGGATTCCAATCCTTTGGGAAGATTTTCTTCAATTTCTTCTTTTAACAGTGAAGTAAAAGTAACAATATTGTTAACGGGTGTTCTAATTTCATGAGAAATTTGTGCAAGAAATTCTGTTTTTAGTTTATCCGACTTTTCAGCATCCTCTTTGGCTTTAATTAACTTTTGCTCAAACTCTTTTCGTTCGGTAACGTCTCTTGCAATGCCCTGAATTGCGACGGCGATTCCACCCTTTGAAATAACGGATGAAATAGACTCAATAAATACCAAATCTCCGTTTTTTTTCTTTCCTTGCAACTCATGGATTTGATCAGTATGATTTTTGTTTTTTAGTAACTCAACAGATTTATAATACTCCGCAAGTAGTTCTTGAGGAAAAATTTCGGAAAGATTCATCGTAACAAGTTCGTTCAGCCGATACCCGAACAAGTCCACAAATGTTTGATTTACATCAACAAAATTACCTTTAAGATCGTGAATAAAAACGAGAGAAAGAGATTGGTAAAAAAGGGAGTTATACCGTTCTTCGCTTTCTCTTAATCTGTTTTCAATTTTTATTTTGTAGAGAGCCATTTCAAGCGCACCGCGTAAATCTTTATCTTCAAACGGTTTTATAAGATATCCGAACGGTTCGCTCGCTTTCGCTCGGTCGATTGTTGGCCCGTCTGCAAAAGCAGTGAGAAAAATAACGGGAATTTGGTGTTCCCTAAATAGAATTTCAGCGGTTTCAATTCCGTCCATACTTCCGCCTAACTGAATGTCCATCAAAGCTAGATCGGGTTTTGCATGCTCGGTAACTTTTAGAGCTTGTTCACCGCTGGAAACGACATCAAAAATATCGTATCCTAAATGTTTTAAACTGTTGCGAATATGAAGAGCGACAATGCTTTCATCTTCGACAACAAGAATTTTTGGTCTTGGGGCAAGAAGTGATTTCATTTGATGAACTGGTTTTTTCTTTTTGAATTAGCGGTCTAATACTATAATAGAGGTTCGGGAAACTTTGGAATAGTAAACTTAAAGTTTGTCCCATTTCCGTACTCGCTTTCAACCCGGATTTTGCACTTGTGTTTTTCGATCATTTCTTTACACAGAATTAATCCGAGTCCGGTTCCTTCTTCGTTATTTGTTCCTCTAGTTGAAAAATGGGAATCTATTCTAAAAAGTTTAGAAATATCTTCCGGTTTTATTCCCACTCCCGTATCGGCAATAGAAACTTCGATAAAATCCCCGCTGAGCATTGATGAGACCGTTATTGTCCCTCCTTCAGGGGTGAACTTTATCGCGTTTGAAATAAGATTTTGAAATACGGAATTCAGCATGTTCAAATCAGCGTTGATATAAAAACTTTTTTCGGTCTGATTTACAAGCCGAACATTTTTGTTGATAGCCGATCTTTCAAGGATTTTAAAAACATAATTAACTTCATCGAAGAGATTTATCCGCTCCGGCTGAAAATCAATATTGCTTCTTTGCATTCTTGACCAGTGAAGCAGGTTTTCAATTAACTTATAAAGGTTGATTGATGCACCGTTAATATCCTGGGCGAGTTTTAACTTGTCGGCGTTATCAAGAGAGTCAAATTCGTTTAGGAGAAAATTGGAGCAGCCGAGTAATCCTTGAAACGGACTTTTAAGATCGTGAGCAATGATCGAGAAGAATTTATCTTTGCTATTGTTCAGCTCTTTCAATTCTTCAGAATATTTTTTAATTGCTTCTTCAGCCCAAATTCGTTGGGTAATATCGATAATAAATCCTTCGAGATAATTTTCTTCAGATTCACTTGCGGTAACTCTGAATCCTTTATCCAGCACCCACTTTTCTTCACCATTTTTTGTTAAAAGCCTGTACTCACTTTGATAGGGTCGGTTATACTTAACAGCAGCATTGATGCGGGAAATAACATTTCCTTTATCGTCCGGGTGAATTAGCGAATTGAATGAAATTTGTTCATTCCCGATCAAGCTTTCAATTTGATACCCGGTAAGAGCCAGAAAACCTTCGCTTAAGTAACTCATCGTCCGCGCATCATCATTCTTACAGCGGTAAGCAATACCGGAAAGATTATTAATTAGCGTAGAAAGTTTTCTTTCACTTCTTTTTCTTTCGGTGATCTCAATTTCTAAATGCCGATTGGTATCGGCGAGTTCACGGGTTCTTTCAAGTATTAGTTCTTCAAGTTTTTCATGGTGAAGATTCAGAGCTGTTTCATAATTTTTTCTCTCGGAGATGTCCTGGATGTGAACCAGGTATCCGATAACGTTTGAAGTCTCTTCCGCAAGGAGAGGGGAGATGAGTAAGTCGGCATAGACTTCGCCGGTCTTAGTAACACGGTAGAGTTTATCTCTTTTGAAAAAATCGAAATCAAAAAGCTGCTCAATTCTTATCGATTCTTTATTTAAGAGTTTTTCTCTGTGTCTGTCTGATAAAAAAGAATTGTTAAGAAGATTATAGCCGTCAAGTTCTAAAACGGTTGAGAGCCCGAAAATTTTAAATGAAGCTTTATTCATATGGACAAAAGAGCCGTCGGGTCCAAAAAAGATAATTCCGATTGGCGATTCCTCAAAGATATTCCGGAACCGTTCCGCGCTTACTTTAAGCGCTTCTTCGGTCTGAAGGTGTTCGGCAATTTCTTTTTCAAGCTGGAGATTTACCTCGGTTAATTCTTTAGTTCTTTTTTCCACCAGTTCTTCCAACTGATTCTGCACTTCACTTAACTCACGTTCGGCTTTTCGTTGTTTTGTTACGTTACGAAAAACAAGAACCACCCCGGTGATCTTTCCTTTGTCATCAATTATTGGCGCAGCGCTGTCATCAATGGGTATCTCTTTCCCCGTCTTGTTTAATAAGGAAACTTTTGATGTAAGGCTATAAGGGGAATTTGTTTTGAGCACATGTATCACGGGATTAATAATTTCGTCGCGGGTCTCTTCATTTATTAATCTAAAAGTTGTTGAAATATTTTTTCCGATCAGTTCGTTTTCCGCCCAACCGGAGATTTCTTCAGCTATTTTGTTTGCGAAGGTAATTTTCCCTTTAACATCAGTGGTAATAACCGCATCGCCGATACTTCTAAGCGTAGTAAAAAGCCACCGTTCGTTTTCTTCCGATTTCTTTTCGATCGTATGTTTGTGTAACGCAACTTCAATTGTTAAATGAAGCTCTCTTTCCTCGTAAGGTTTAAGGATATAACCGTAAGGCTCTGCAAGTTTAGCCCGTTCTAAAGTTTTTTTATCTCCGTAGGCGCTAACAAAAATTACCGGAGTGTGATATTCGTTTTTTATTTGTTTTGCAATTTCAATCCCGTCATCGTTGTCCTTCAACATAACATCAAGCAGAACAAGATTCGGCATTTTTTGACGCACCGCCGCAAGAGCCTCTTTCCCGTTTGAGACCACATCTACAACGGTATACCCTAATGATTTTAGCCTGGTCTGCAAATCAATTGCTATGATACCTTCGTCTTCAACAATCAGAATCTTTTTCTTTTCCAACACTAACTCCAACCCCCTTAATTAATTTTTATTTAACAATTGTGCCGGTAGAGTTTTCCATTTCGGCAGTTATTCAATACAAGTTTGTTAAACCGGATGCATACATCGAGCGAGAACTAACAGTACATCCGGAGTGATTATTTTTTCAATTTCGTTCGGTTAAACGAAGAAATTAAAATCGTGGTCAATAATTTAACAATTTATCCACATAAATAGGTATTAATAAATGAAGGATGGCTACGATTCACTTATTTTACGCGAACATGACACTCTCATTTGGTGAGCAAGTCCTTCTTCCCGATGAGAGTGACTATTGCTTAACCTTTAATTCCCAGTATGGTAAACCAGAACCAAAAAATTACCAATCATCAATTGGTTGACTACCTTCGGTAGTTAAAATTGAATGGCTGCATAGTATCCTCAGTTATCCGCCGCGGCGGATTGTTTTCTTGGACACGATTTACGAACAAGGATTAACGAACTGCGATTTTTGATTTTTTTTAACTTCTAAAATCAAAAATCGTTAATCCTTGTACTGAGATCAAAAAGTATTGGTTGGCGGCTTCGCCGCGCTAAGAATGAATGAAATACATTCATCCATTCAGTTATACTTTTTCAACCGTTTAATATTCTCGCCAATCTGCGCAGTCCGCCTTCGGCGAATTACTAACTACCTAAATTTTAGTGGTGAAGGGTTTTAGAAACGTCATTATAAAAGTTGCTCCATCTTTATTAATGATTTCTAAAGTGCCGTTCAATTGTTTTGCTAAAATATTCACGAGGGTTAATCCTAAAGATTGTGTTTCCTTTAATTCCAGATCTTCGGGGAGACCAATTCCGTTATCACTCACCGTTAGTTGCAGCCGGTCATCGCCAACGGGGAGAAGTTTTACGATCATTTTTCCCTTCCGTCCATCTGAAAAAGCATATTTTAGCGAATTGGAAACCAGCTCGTTGATAATTAATCCGCAGGGAATAGCGGTATCAACATCAAGAGAAATATTACTGATCTCTACATCTACTTCAACCATTTTTACATTGATGTTGTAAGCTTTAAATAGGGAGAGCGTTAGATTGCTTACATAATCTTTAATATCAATTTTGGCAAAGTCGCGTGTTTGATACAGCTTTTCATGAATGATAGCCATGGACTTAACCCGGTTCTGGCTGTCTGTAAAATATCCGCGGGCGGATTCGTCCTTTATAAATTCAGCTTGCAGCGTAAGTAAACTGGAAATTATTTGGAGATTATTTTTTACACGGTGATGAATTTCCTTTATCATTACTTCTTTTTCTGTAAGAGAATCCTGCAGTTGTTTTTCCGCTTTTATTCTTTCTGTAACATCAAGCGCTAGAACCAGACGCGCCTCTTTTTCTCCAAAGGTGATTGAGTGGGAAATAATCTCAACATCTATCAGTGTTCCATCTTTTCTAACATGTTTCCGGATGCCTGCATGATGAACCGTCGGGTAAGGTGTTGATAGATATTCTAAAGTCGACGGGGTTTCATCTATAGGATGGATATCTTTAACGGTCATCGCCAAAAATTCATCCCGCGAATAACCATAACTTTCAACTGCCATATCGTTTATAGTTAAAAAGCGGAAAGTATCTTTCTCATAAACCCACATCGGGTAGGGATTGCTGTCAAACAAACTGCGATAACGGGTTTCGCTTTCTTCCAGCGCGGTTTGAACTTTTGTTCTTTCGATAATCTCAATCATCAACTCTTCGTTAGCCTTTTCAAGTTGAGAGGTGCGCTGTACTACCCGGTTTTCGAGCTCTTGATTGAGCGAAATAATTTTTTCTTCTCTCTTTTTATTTTGATAAGCATTCGCAAAAATATCGGCGATAACTTTAAGCAGTTGCAGACTTTCTTTTGTGAATTCCTTTTTTGATTTGATCGCATCGAATCCAAGAAACCCGATGAGTTCGTTTGAATAGATCAGAGGAAGAATAACGATCGATTTTATTTCAGAGCGTTGAAGTATTTTTTTCAGCAACAACATTTCAGACGGTAATTGAGTAACGTCCGGGATATAAATAGTTTCAAACGATGTTAATTTTTGTTCAAAGTAGCGTAATGAGGGAGAACCCATTTTTTGAGACTTGATAATCGAACGATTTACATCGTGCCCGATCCATTCATTAGTTCTTATATAAGTATGTTGGGTTTCTGAACTCAAAAAAAGATAACTTCTATCAACATTAAAGAACATCCCAATAACTTTTAACGCGGCGGTGATTCCCTGATCAATTTTTGTGAGGGGAATATTTATGAACGCTGTCGAGATCGTAGCGATAAGTCTTTCAAATCTTGCGTGTGACTTAAGATTTTCTTCGGTTTGTTTTATCTCTGAGTAATCTTTCAAAGTTCCGAAAACACCCGCAGCTTGGTTTTGCCGATCGAAAAACTTTTTACAGTTCACTTCAACCCATTTGTAGCTTTTTTGATTCGTTAAAAAACGGATGATCAATTTGGAATCAACATGATCCTCACTTCTTGTTTGAGAAAGGAACAGATCACTTTTTCCCTTTTCCTCCGGAAGAATATAGTTGGTAAGAGGTGTTCCCAAACTTTTGCTTACCGAAAAACCGGTTAGTTTGGTCCAAGCCGGATTAAGGAAAGATAGGTTATTATTTGCATCAAGTTGAAAAATAACTTCGTCAATATTTTCGATCATTGAGTTGTAACGTTCCGAATTATTTTTTAACTCCTCCTCACTTTGCGCGCGTTCGTTGATCAACTTTTTTAAAGTTGCGTTTTCCTCCTTAAGCTCCGCTGATTCGGTTTGGCTTTGTCTGAAGCGGCGACCAAACCCGCCAAACATCCATCCCATTCCAACAGCGCCGGCGGTTAGGGGAATAGAATGTAAAATTTTATTTATAACCAGGATGTTTGAAGATGGGAATAAGAAGTAATTAAGAATAAGAAGAAGAAACGCAGTTAAGATTCCGCTTTTTTCTCCGTAGCTCCATCCCGCGAACGCTGCGGGAGCCAATCCAAGAATGAATACCGCTTCACCAAAAATTGTGAAAAAGATTTTGCAAAAAAGCAGGTAGAGCAACACCGATACCGCGATGAGTACCGGTTTGACCTTGGGATCACGAATTCCGCTTTTAATGGCTGTCATCAAAATTGTTTTTTACACCAGACAAAAGTTTATTTTTAGCATAAGGTTATTATCGAAAAAAAAATCAAATTTTTCATGCCATTTCTTCCGAAATAACTATACTTGTTACCAGATCACGAAGTTCCTCTTTATCAAACGGTTTGGAAAGGTAATGGGAACAACCTCCGGAGAGGAATTCTTTTTTATCACTTTCCAAAGCATAAGCGGTAACAGCTACAATAGGGGTTTCTGCGTACCGGGGCATTTTTCGAAGTTCTCTAGTAACTGCCAGTCCATCCATGCCAATACCAAGGTTGATATCCATAAGAACGAGATCATATTGCGTTTCAGCGGCCATCTGAAGCGCAGTTTGTCCGTCTCGCGCGGTTTCAACTCTGCATACTTCCCTTAGATATAATTGTACAACATTTTGATTGATGAAATCATCTTCCACATAGAGTATAATTTTTGGAATTAAAACCTTGCTTCCGGTTCCCTTTGCTTTTTGAGTTGGCGGAGTTTTCGTGCTTAGCGCTTCATCAAACTGCAAGGTATACTCTGAAGATGGGAACATGACCGTGAAAATAGAACCAAGACCAACTTTGCTTTCAACGGTTACTTTTCCCTTCATAATCTCTATGATTCTTTTTGAAATTGTAAGCCCCAACCCGGTTCCCTCAAAATTCCGCGCCAGACCTTCGCTTGCCTGGCGGAATTCTTCCCAGATAAGATTGATCTTATCTTCAGGAATTCCGATGCCGGTATCTTTAACTTTTATATAAATCCAATTTTCTCTTTGATAAAGTTCTTTTCCTACTTCAACGGTAATTTTTCCTTTTTCGGTAAATTTTATTGCGTTCCTGATCAGATTACTAATAGCTCTCTCAAAAAGATTTTCATCCAGCAGGGCATGAGCTTCTTCCGCATTAGTTACAGATTCCAAAACAAGCTTCTTCCTGTCAGCGTCCGCACTAAAGGAATTAACTATCGATTTAACCATCGAAGCGACATCAACAATTTTACCCGTTACTTCCAATTTTTCGGTTTCGGCTTTTGATAAATCCAAAATTAAGTTGAGTGTTTCGCTTAAACGTTTTCCCGACGTATAAATAGTTTGAGCCATTTCAGCAAACTCCTGATCTTCGAGTGATGAATTGAGAATTGAGGCATAACCCAATATTCCGTTCAGCGGCGTTCTCAATTCATGGCTCATGTTTGAAAGGAAATTAGATTTTAGCCGGTTCATCACTTCAGCTTTATCTTTAGCCGTTATTAATTCATCAATCATCTTTTTCTTTTCGGAAATATCTTCTTGCACCGCAAGATAAAGGATGATCTCTCCGGTTTCGGAAAAAATTGGTGAAATTAATGAGGAGACCCAATAGAGCTCACCGGATTTCTTTTTATTCTGAAATTCCCCGCGCCATTCTTTTCCCGAAATAATCGTATCCCATAATTCCTCATACTCATTTATCGGTTTTGTTCCGGAACTTAAAATGCGGGGATTTTTTCCAAGTAATTCTTGTAATGAATAACCTGACAGTTCTGAAGCTTTTGGATTTGCATATTGGATATCGCCTTCAAGATTTGTAATAACTACCGCAACCGGGCTTTGCTGAATTGCGTGTGATAGTTTATGAACCTCTACTTCAGAATGTTTCCGCTCTGTGATATCTTCATGCATAAGCACCACCTGGCGGACTTTTCCCTCATCATCCAATACTGGCCAGATGTATCCCTTTACCCATTTAGGGACTAAAGTAGTACCACTTACCACTGAAGTCTTTTGAGGGTCATAGTAGATCGCCGGGATTTGTGTGAATTCTCCCGCGAACCCCTTTTTAATGTATGTCATTAATCCAACTGTTTCAAGCTGCTCGTCTTTTAAAATATTATAATGCGTGAGGATAGTTTCCAAATCCGATGCAGACACATTCCACAGTTTACGAAAAGCTGTATTTACGATTTTTGTATTTCCTTCCGGATCAAAAATTTGGGTGCTGAACGGCGATTGCTCAACGATTGTACGGAATCTGACTTCGGATTCCTTTAGAGATTCCTCCATCCGTTTGTGGTCGGTTATATCTTCATAAACGCCTAAAATTCCGATGATATTTCCATCAGAATCGGTAAAAGGAATTTTGCTGGTTTTTAACAAAATCTTTGCGCCGGTTGGAGTGGTTTGGGGTTCTTCATAATTAAGTTTTGGCAGACCGGAGAGTATAATATTTTGATCATCAGTTCGATAAGCCTCCGCTTGTTCTTTCCAACTCATTTGAAAATCATCATTTCCTATCAGATCATCGGAGCTGGTCTTTCCGGCGTCTTTGGCAAGAATTTCGTTGCATCCGAGATATTTCAAATTTCTATCTTTCCAGAAAACGCGTATCGGTAATAAATTTATAACTCGCTGCAGCATTGTTTGTACATCAATAATTTTTTGCGCTGATTTTTTACGCTCTGTAATATCTCTGCCGATTGCCATCGCACCAATAATTTCATTGTCACTATTGCGTTCGGCTACAAAATGAACTTCGTGAATATGGATATTCCCGTTAAGATCGGGAATGGTAAGTTCTATTACTTTTTCTTCGCCATTCTCCAATGCACCCAATAAGGTTGATTGATATTCCTCTAATAATTTTAAACTTGCTGTTTGAATTTCTAAGGGGGTCTTATCAATAATCGACGAATCAAAATATCGCTTGTGTTCCTGCTCATGGTTTAAATAAACCGCTATTCCATCTATATTATAGCGGACAATATTATCAGGGATATTTTCTGCGAGTGTACGGAATTTTTGTTCGCTTTTACGTAACGCATCTTCGGCAAATACACGCTGGCAAATATCCTTTGAGGTTACTAAAATATTTAAAGGTATTCCGAATTTATCTCTTACAAAAGATGCTGTTCCTTCAACCCAAATTATTGATCCGTCTTTCCGGTATTGTTCTGTTATAAAAACTTTACTTCTATTCGGATCAAATTTCCCGGATCTTTCATTC
>Ga0209211_10011179_pt1 | contig 11535 bp, 10 predicted proteins | sample RifGroA2_FD_183992 | JGI IMG/M metagenome (GOLD analysis project Ga0209211, IMG submission 183992) | Groundwater microbial communities from Rifle, Colorado, USA - Groundwater A2 (SPAdes) (version 2) | ecosystem: Environmental > Aquatic > Deep subsurface > Groundwater | place: Rifle, Colorado...
CCTTGTCTTTAGCTAACGATTCCCACTATCAAGGCTCGTTCGGGACTTTCACCCTGTAGTTATAGTTCATGCCAGGCACACAAAAAAAGCGGGCTGAATTTATTATTCAGCCCGCTGTATTATCAATCACATCACCATTACCTGACTACTGTGAACACCTGGTATGCAAAGTCTGTCCCGTTGTATATTTTGAGTATATACGAGCCGGAAGCAAGATTTGCAATCGGTATAGTAACCTGATAATTTCCATTGTCGTAGAATTTCTTATTGCAGAAGCTGGCAACGACTCTACCCTGAAGGTCGGCAACCTCGATTGTAAATGCCGATGCCGTGCTGACATTGAGATTAAACTTAATGTCAAAGAGTGCCGGGTTCGGTGAAATATCTGTAACCCGGAATCCGCTTGCAGTATAAGTTTCGTCGACACCGACAACTGAGAATGAACTTGGATTGCCGGTTCCTGTGTTTGTGTTATAATTTGCCAAATCCACATCGCCGTTGAAACCAAATACACGGACATAATATAATGTACCTTCGATAAGGTTTGTAACCGTTAATGTATTACCTGCACCATTGAATATGACATAAGCTCCGCCAATTGCTTCACCGCTTTCAAATACAGAATTTGCCATATAACCGGTTCCGTCAACCGGAAGTTCTTCGGGAGCAGCAATCGGGTCAGTTGCTTTCATAACAACAAGTCTCTTTGAGCCATCCCCTGAAGTCCAGCTTATATCAACCTGTGACAAGGCAGTGCTTCCATCTTTACTGTAGTATGAAGAAACGTTATCGAACCGAATATCACCATCTTGAGTCTGAGGTTCCGGTGCGAGTAAGTTTGCTGTCAACATGCAATCGGGCATGCCCGTTGCACTTGAAATCAACTGAACATTAGCCTCACCGCTTGCGTTTGTATAAACAATGCCTGAAATGGTAACCTTGTTATCATTTGCCGGAATTGTTCCCGTGGTTGTACCTGATAATGTGCCTTGGCTGCCGGGGGCGGCGGCGACAGTAACACCGACAGGTGCAATAGGATTAATTGGCTGTTGTGTTGACTGGTCAATGCATGTAACGGTTATATCGAACGGCTGTCCCGAAACCAACTGCATGGAAACGAGCTCGCATTGCAGTCCGTAAGTAACAATCGGGTTAAATATGATTTCGATTATATGGTCTGCTGATACATCATTAAATTCATACTCCGTAATCTGTCCCATGCTTATGCCATTTATAATTACATCAGCTATCTCGTATCCGGCATTAGGGGTAAAAGTAAATGTCTGGTCGTCACCTTCGATAACGCTGACTGCACCGCTTGGGCTAATTGTACCGCCTGTTCCTGCTGTTGCCGTTATGGTGTACCTGTTCATTGGAACAAAGGAAGTCGTTATAGTATGATTATCAGTAATATAATAGAAACTGTATTCAGGTTCAGGATTCACTACACCGCCGTCAACTTGAACTTCACTAAGCTTGTAGCCATGGTCGGGTGTTATTACGAATCTTGCGTTTTCTCCATATAACACAGGATATTCACCGGTTGTCGGAACAGGCTCTTCCCATCCATCGAGAGAAATGGTTCCGTGATTTCCTGCAGTAGCCGTAATGGTGAATCCAATTCTCTGGAACTGTGCTTCTACTTCATGGTCGGCTCTGACAGTTGTCAGCGGCAGATTAGCAACAGCTCCCTGGCTCATATGGTCAAGAAGAACATCCGTGGTTACCCAGCCGACATCGGATGTTATAGTAAAGTTAAGGTCTGTTCCTGAATTTACAATAATCAAACCATCATCGGATTCGTAGGTAAGCGTTCCTGTCGGGAATACCTTGCCTCCTTCGATTACACGGGCATTCTTCACAACAACATTATACCTGTCAATTTTAAATAGTGCCTGGAGTTTCCAGTCATTAGTAATATCCAAGAACGTAAGTCGCATTGCACCATGAAGCGGTATGTTGCCCCACAAGGTAACATCTCCATTTGACAGATTAATAGCTTTTACAGTGTCAATACTCCAATCAATATCCGGTGTAATAATAAACGGATATTGTGCATGGTCAAACACCTTAACAGGATAATCCGGTACAATTGTACCGCCTATGCCGACAACTTCGGGTGTTATTGTCCAGGCATAGAATGTAGCATGTGCTGTATGAGCATAAGACATATCCAAATTAAAAGTAACGACGGGCCATGCCGATAAGTCAAGCCCCGGATGAGGATAACCCGGCAGAGTCGGGTCCATAACGTCATATCCGTCAATGTACAAATGAGCAACTTTGTAATTTGCATCGGGAATAATTACAACAGGGAATAGAGTTCCCCATATAATATCCGTAGAACCAAGCGGATTGATTGTACCGTGCTGTTCGGCAGATGTAAACAGGTTCATCATACTTACAACATCCAATGTCCAGTCTTCATTCAGGTTTGCAAAAGGATAGCCCGGCTGGCCAAGTGCAATTGTCTGCCCTTGTCCAGAATTAAGAACGGGAATATTAACAACACCTGAAATCGCACCGGTCGCAGTTATAGTTGAAATATAAGCACCGGGGAAAGGTGTACAGGTAAAACTCGGATTTGCACCAACAGCATAATATGACATTCCGGTCGGATTCATGAATGCTCCATAACCTGTAGCAATAATTTGATTGCCATAAATAGCACTTAATGTCTGTGTAGCGTTAACTACTCCGAAGTGCTGTGTGTGAACCGGTCTTGTAACAGAACCCACAGACGCACCATTGATAGTAACATTAACAATATGCTTCCCCGGGTCAGGTGTTACCGTATAATCCCTGTTTACATCAAGACCGGGTTTGAAAGGTCCGTAAGTAGCACTTGGTGCTATTGTACCACCTGCTGTTTGGGTGACATAAATATAGCATGGAAGCATATACCAAAATACAGTTCTTCCAACATAATATGTACCTGTTGCATAATTATAGCTATAATAACTCCAGTATCCGCTTGACATATAACCATAATTGTAGTAATTACGTGAAGGGCGTAAATAGAATCCACTGCCGCCAACATTTGTGTACCAACCTGATGTATAATAAGGAAGACTAATATAGCTATAATATATACCTGCTTGAGGATAGTCAAACATGCTATATATTCCCCAGGTAGTGCCTGCCGGAACAAAAATATCCTGAATTTGCTGGCCATGTTGGTTCCGGCCGTCACTGATATTACAAATTTGATCTCCGTTTGTTCCATAAGAATCAACTTTCCACCTTGGCATCATTTTGTATGTGGAATTAACATAAACCGTATCATAAAAATACTGTCCGTTATAAGATGGAGCATAATTAAACTGATAAATCTGGTGACTCGTTTTGAAATTTCCGGATGTCCATCCATTTGATTTCCGCAAAGCAACTATCCAGAAATCTCTCGGGGCTGTGAACCAATAACCACTGTAGCAATAGTTCCAACCACCAAGTGCAGTATAATACGGTCCTACTGTAATAGGAGTACTGCCCGGCGGCTGTGCATTAGTTTCGCTGAAAAGCATCAGCATAAGCGCAGCAAATAAAATTGCCGAATAAGTAAATTTCTTAAACATAATTAAACCTCCATAGTTTGTGATTGATAATTTATTTTGCAAAATGCGATTAATTCTCCAAAATACGCTTCTATCCTTGTGTTTCGGTCTTTTTTACACTTGTTTTCAAAAAAGCGCACCTTTCCTTAATTAAATGACACATAAGAATAGAAAAGGTCTCAAAAAAAATGTATATTTTTTCGAGAGAATATTAACTATAGAAAATTGAGTTGCTTCTTTAAGCCCCTTTCTGTGCCTCAGAAAAAGAAATAAAAACTAACATTTAACCAATTACAAACCGTAAAATAATAAAAAAATGAACTAAAAAACAAGTGAATTTTAATTTATTGCTTATATTGTTGCATATAAGTAAAATAAAGCCTTATTTTTATTGTATTTAGTAATAATTTTATTTTAAATAAAATTTATGATTTATTCATATTACAAAAAAACCTTTAAAATCTTAAAAAAAAATTGTCATTCTTTTATGTTGGATGAATAGCCACTATTTTTAAATAATGGTAATGGTTCATCACCACAAATCGGGATTTATCCCAGGAAGAATTTGTAGGGACACGGCATGCCGTGTCCCTACCATAAAACCTCCACTATCTAAAGATAGAGGCTATTCAAATTTTTACTAATATTTATCGGTATTGCTTAGGTTTTTTTTAATTTGCGAAACGACGGTTATTCATTTAAAAAATAGTAACTACTCAGCAGATAAAAAATAGAACACGGATAACACAGATGTAACGGATTAACACAGATAAAAATGGAAATTCTTCATAAAGATATTACAGAGAAAATGAGCAAGGTGTTTTACAAAGTATATAATGAACTCGGGTTTGGTTTTTTAGAGAAGGTGTATGAAAATGCTTTGTATCTTGAATTGGCAGCGATGGGCTTATTTTGCGAAAAGCAAAAGCCAATCAAAGTACATTACAACGGAAAAATTGTTGGTGAATATTTTGCGGATATAATTGTTAATGGTAGTGTTATCCTTGAACTGAAAGCCGCAGAAGCATTAGCGGAAGAACACGAATTACAGTTGATTAATTATCTTAAAGCAACCGGGATAGAGGTTGGACTGCTTTTGAATTTTGGTAAAAAACCACAGTTTAAAAGAAAATTGTTTACGAATGATAAAAAGAAAATCAAATTCGTTTAAACCTGTCTAATCCGTGTCATCGGTGTTCTATTTACCAAGTAAGTATCGGGTGAGTAGTTACAAAAAATATATAAAAAATGAAAAACAAAATTATAAACCGCAATGTTTTAATACTTCTGATAACAGTTATTGTAACAGTTATGCTCTGGCAATTTCAAACCGGAAGATATATCATTTATCCTTTCACAATACTCGGAACATGGTTTCATGAAATGGGACATGGATTGACAGCAATTATTCTTGGAGGTAGTTTCAATTACCTGGAGCTTTTTCCCGATGGTTCCGGGTTGGCTGTGCATACCGGGAATTTATTGTTTGGCAGCATTGGCAGAGCTGTAGTTGCTGCAGGCGGGCCTGTTTTCCCTATTATCATCGGTTCTGTATTAATCATTGCATCGGTAAAATTCAAATCGTCAAATATTATATTGTTTGCTTTTGGATTGTTAATGTTTGTTTCCGTTGCCTTGTGGGTGAGAACTTTATTCGGCATAGCCTCAATATCGTTAATTGGAGCAGTATTGCTTATAATTTCATTAAGGGCAAACAAGAATGTCAGTTCGTTTATCCTTCAACTCTTGGGCATAGAAGCATGTGTGAGTTTCAAGCGGAGGTATAATCGAAGGAACATCATATCATTCAGACACACAGGTGATAGCAAACAACCTTCTCCTGCCTTACTGGTTCTGGGGTGGAATGATTGTTGCGTTATCTATTTTCGTAATATTTTACAGTTTGAAAATAATCGTTAATATGGATAATACACAGAAAGCTGATTTTATTCAATCAGTTTGATTCCAAGTTCCTTTAATTGAATATCATCAACATTAGATGGTGCACCGTCCATAAGTGACAGCCCGCTTGTCGTTTTGGGGAAAGCAATCACGTCACGGATGTTTTCAGTACCTGTCAAAATCATAACAATTCTATCAAGGCCTAATGCAATTCCTCCATGCGGCGGACATCCATACTTCAATGCTTCAAGCAGAAATCCGAATTTAGAATCCGCTTCTTCTTTACTGAGTCCGAGCAGATTAAACATTTTCTCCTGTATTTCCCTGTTATGAATTCTGATACTGCCGCCCCCGACTTCGGCACCGTTGATTACTACGTCATAAGCCTTGGCTCTCGCTTTCGCCGGTTCTGAATCGAGTAATGAAATATCTTCATCCATAGGTGAAGTGAATGGGTGGTGCATAGCGGCATATCTTCCCGAATCCTCGTCAAATTCGAGAAGTGGAAAATCCAAAATCCATAGAAAGGAAAATTTATTTTTAACTGCATCTATTATTCCTGTTTGCTTTGCAATTTCAAGTCTCAATGCACCGAGAATAGTACATGCTCTTGCCCAAATGTCAGATGAGAATAAAAGGAGGTCCCCGTTTTCGCAATTTGTGCGTTTTTTTATTTCTTCGATTTCATTTTGCTTGAGAAATTTTGCAATAGGAGAATTAATTTCACCATCAACTATTTTCAGCCATGCTATTCCTTTTGCTCCGTATTTCTTTGCAAGTTCTGTGAGCTCGTCAATTTTTTTTCTTGAAAAATCAGCACAACCTTTTGCATTCAGAACCTTGACAACTCCACCGCCATTCACAGTATCGGAAAAAACTTTAAATTCAGAATTTTTCACAATATCGGAAACATCTGTTAATTCGATTTCAAATCTTAAATCGGGTTTGTCGCTTCCGTACCGGTTCATTGCTTCATCATAGCTCATCCTGAGGAATGGCGTCAGCACTTCAATTCCGAGAACTTCTTTCCAGAGCCTTGCAAAAAATCCTTCAGTCATCGAGAGTACATCTTCTCTTTCGATGAATGACATTTCGAGGTCAATCTGTGTAAATTCAGGCTGGCGGTCAGAACGCAGGTCTTCGTCGCGAAAGCATTTCACAATCTGTACATATCGGTCGAAACCTGCCATCATCAGGATTTGCTTGTAAAGTTGTGGTGATTGCGGGAGAGCATAAAACCTTCCTTTATAAATCCTGCTTGGTACAAGATAATCCCTTGCACCTTCGGGTGTGGATTTCATTAAAAACGGTGTTTCAACTTCAATAAAATTATTTTCGTTGAAATATTTGTGAACAACCTGGTACACATCATTTCTGACAATGAATTGCTTTTGCAGGCTGTGGCGGCGTAAATCGAGGAATCTGTATTTGAGTTTTATTTCTTCGCTTGTTCCGATATCATCAACAATTTCAAACGGAGGCAGTTCTGCTTTATTTATTATTCCGAAATCTTCGAGTTGAATTTCAATCAATCCGGTAGGAATATTCGGGTTGGGATTCTCCCTCATTCTGACTTTTCCTTTTGCCCAAATCACAAATTCGGACTTTATTTCCTTTGACCTTTCGGCAAGCTCCGCCTGGGTTTCAGGATGAATAACAAGTTGAGTGATGCCGTACCTGTCGCGCAAATCAATAAAGATTAATCCGCCAAGGTCGCGGACAGTCTGAACCCAGCCGTTAAGTATAACTATTTTGTCACAATCTTCTTTACGAAGGTTGCCGCATGTATCTGTTCTTTTAAGAAAATTCATATTATAAAATGTAAAATGGAATAAATTTTTACAAAAATAAGAAATTTTGAAGTGTGTGGATTATCATTCTTATTCGAAAAGGTTTCTCTGTAAACCGGATAGCCGTATTATTGATAATAATGTACCGATTTTAATTTCCTTATGATTTGGGACAGGAATAGTAATAGTGCTTTCAGTCATTTTTTTTTGCATAATGATGTGACTACCTTTCTGCCTTAGATAAACAAAGCCATAAACTTCAAGAATTTTACATACATCTTTAGCTGATAGAATTCTCAGTTTCCCCAATCTCAACCTCAATTGGTGTAATGTAAATTTCGCTTTTGAGTCTTTGCTTAATTTCTTCATCGGAAGCATATTCGAAGAAAAGTTCAATTGCTTCTTTTAAATTCGTCCTTGCTTCTTCTATTGTATAACCTTGGCTGGCTATGTCTAATTCAGGGCAAAGAGACACATACATGTCATCTTCGCGTTCTATCAATGCTGTAAAAGTTGGTTTCATATCTTATCCTAATAATAATATCTTTTATTAACGATTTGGCCTGAAGTGAATAATAATTAAATCGGAAGTTGAAATCTTCCTTCGAGAATTCCTTTAACAGTTATATCTTCATCTAAATCTTCCCATCGAAGTGCCATACCATTTAACCTGAGCGTTACTTTTTTTAACTCATCGTCAGTTGCACTTTTTAATATTCTGAATCTATTAGCCGGAAAACCAATAATTCTACCGTCGGTCAGTTCAATATATATTTTTCTATCCTGTGACCATACTGTAATGGCTACCGGTTCAGTTTCAGTTAATGTTTGATATGTTGTGGAACTCATAATATTTTTCAATTAAATATTTATCATTTTCAAAAATATGTTTTTCAATAATTCGCACATCATGCGGTTTAATTCCATTATTTTTCGATAAACGAATTGGAACTAACCAAAACTTGCATTCACCGTCAGGTGGTTCAATATGAATATCAGGTGGTTCATTATACTCATCGGAATAGAAATGAAACCTCATATTACCAATTCTTAAGACAGTTGGCACAGAATTTTAGTTTATGTTTACAACAATTTCTTAAAAATAATTAAATAGAAATAAAAATATCAAATATTTATTTTATCATTTATAGCTTATAAAATATTTTCTATTTTAATTTCATCTAAATAGCTTCTGCCAATATTTGTAAATACAATTCTGTGTTTAGTACTTAATGGCATGAATTTTTTATAGTCCTCATCATCAGAATCATAAAAGGCGATTATAGGAGTATCGAATGCCGATGCGATATGGACCAAAGAGGTGTTGGGTGTAATCAGCAATTTTGTTCTTTTAACTAATGATATGACATCATTGATTGAACGGGAATTGAATAAATGTAATTTAATAAATTTTTTGGAAAGCACTTTTGCCATTTCATTTTCTGCCGGTGCAAAAGAAAGAACCAATCTATTTTCATTTATAATTTTATCAATTATTTCTGACCATTTTTCAACTGTGAGCATCCTGCTTTTACTTCCTGCAGACAGATTAATCACTATAAATTTCTCAATACCATTCTCACTAAGAAATGAGTCCACATAAACATCTGTATCAATATTAGTAAAAAGTTCCGGTCTTGGTATAATTTCGCCAATAGAAATTGACAATGGTTTTAAAGAATTGAATATTCTTCTTATACTATGCAACCCGGAATTTTCAATATCAGACGGAATTGAAATATTGAATATTTTCCTTTTATTTCCATTAAAACCGATTTTCGTTTCAGCTTTGACAAATCCCGCAATAAGCCTGCCTTCAGTAGAGTGGTGGTCTTTAGGGTCAATATAAAAATCATATCTGGTTTTCCTGATTTCTGTAATTGTTTTTAATAACTTAAGCGGTGATTTGTCATAGACAATAATATTATTTACTTTTGGATTACCCTTTAAAACCTGGTAATTATTTCTTCCGGATATTATATCAATAATAGAATCGGGATACTTCTCTTTAACAGCCTTGATAGCCGATGTCAGAAGCACAATGTCACCGATTCTGCCGAGTTGAATAAAAAGGAATTTCATTTTTTATTATTATTAGTAAAATTAAAATTAATAAAATAATCGTTATTTGATATGTTTGTTTTTGTTTAAATGTTTCAAATATTGTAAAATTTAATACGTATTTAAAAAAAATAACAAGGTAATTTAATATGGAAACTGTCGAAAGCAAAATTCAGAAATTAAAACCCGAACAGAAGAAGGAAGTAAATGACTTCATTGATTTTTTACTTAACAGAAAAATCTCGAAGAAGAAGAAAAAACCATCCTTTGCATGGTTCGGTTGTTTGAAAGAATACCGTGATACATTCACTTCATTGGAATTGCAAAAAAAATCATTGGAATGGAGATTATAATTTTAAAACGAAATTTAATACCTGAAAAAAATTATCAATTATCAATTGTCAATTATTAATTCTTCAAATGCCTGAATAACCTCCTCAACACTTATATCCGAAAGATTGCCGCTTGTTGACCTAAGTGATTTATATTGATGCCAAGGCATAGGTTCTTCTCCACTTACTAAAAGATACAGAGCTATGCATGGCTTTTTCCATGCTGAAGCAAAATGAACTGCGGCAGTATCCGGAGTAAAAATAATATCACAGGTTGAAAGCAGCGAAGCATAGTCATGGACTTTACTTGTTAAGGGAGCCCTACGAGCACCTGTTTTCTTGCAAATATCATTTGATAAACCCGTAAAAACCAAAGTTGAAAATAAGAAAATTTCAACATCATTATATCTCTTCAATAATTCTCTTATAAAACGGATATGATTTTCCTTTCCCCAGAATCTGGCTTTCGATGAACCTAAAAGATTTATTCCAAGTCTGACTGCCTTGGTTTTTGCACCCATTCTTGTTTCTGCTTTCTTTTGGTCTTCTTTATCTATTAGATATTCGAGCGATAAATCAATCTCAGATGTATAAATACCAAAAGCAGTCAGTAAATTTGCTATCCTTTCGACCACATAGACTGAACGCTTATCCCGAAGCGGCACAACGTGAGTATATGAACTTCGATTCTCTTTGTCAATCCCAATTATAAGAGGGATTCTGAGATATTTAGTAAAAAATGAAGATGTTGTTGAAGAACTGTCAAACATATCAATTACAATATCATAATTTTCTTTTCTCAGTTGCCTGATGAGCCTGAATATTGAAATAATTTCCTTATCATAAATCCAAATTTTATTAGTGTATTTATTGATAGCCTTATGAACACCGTGATTTTTACGGCTGAGGATAATATCAATCCGCCCTTCCGGGAATTTGTTCCTTAATGCTCTTATAGTCGGAACACTGAACAGCACATCACCAATCCTATCCTGGCGGAGAAGAAGGATTTTGCAATTATCAGGCAAATGAAAAACATCTTCAGGTTGAGTAATCACAATAGGATTCAGATTCAAAGAAACATATTTTTTCAGTTTCTTTTTCAAAGCCAGTTCAATTCTTTTGAGGAAATTGTCTTTATATACAACCATGATAAATTATTTACAAAAAAAGTTTAACTTATATAATAATTTCTTATTAATAAAATAAATTAATTTATTGATTTAACCTTATCGTTGATAAAAAATTAATTTTATTCCTTCTTACACCAACAAATTATATTTTCAGTATATAATCTTGATGAATTCTTTGCTTCAATTTGTCGGACAATTCTTATGAAAGCCCTGATTATATCCCATAAGAAATGTCGCATTCTCCCCTCTAAAGAATTAGGAGCCGGTCCTGATTCCTTTATTTTAATATCAGTAAAACCCGTTAATCTTAAAAACTGACGAAGAGAATCTTCAGCGAAAATAGTGAAATGAGTCAAGTCACCATATATAACCTGTCCGGGGAAAAGCCCTTGTCCATTTGGGGTTTGAATTACAAAAATCCCATCCTTCTTTAATGCCTTACTAATAAGAGGCAAAAGTTTTAATATTTCATTTTTAGTAAAATGTTCGATGAAATCTATTGCAATTATAGCTGAATAATTATTTTCTTTTCCAGTTAAAAATTCAAATACATCATTACAAAACACTTGAAGATTTAAACTTTTTGCAATTTCACATTGCTCAGGTGAGACATCAATGCCATGTAAATTCTTATACCCTAAATTTTCTAAATATTTCATAAAATATCCCGGGCCACATCCAATATCAAGTATTGAATCTTCAGGTAGAATTTTTGAAAACATTGGTTTGAAATGATAATCACACCAACTCCAATACTCTTTAA
>Ga0209211_10011180_pt1 | contig 11534 bp, 6 predicted proteins | sample RifGroA2_FD_183992 | JGI IMG/M metagenome (GOLD analysis project Ga0209211, IMG submission 183992) | Groundwater microbial communities from Rifle, Colorado, USA - Groundwater A2 (SPAdes) (version 2) | ecosystem: Environmental > Aquatic > Deep subsurface > Groundwater | place: Rifle, Colorado...
AGGAAGCCGGCTATGAAATTGGCGATAAACAAAAATTGCCGTTGATTTCAAGGAACGGCGCTGATTACAAAGATTTAGCCAAAGCCGCTGTAATTGTATTGATGATCTATTTCTTCGCTCAACGGTTTGGCCTCTTTTCCATGGATGTCGGCGCTTCAAAATCGGGCGTGGCGGTGGCGCTTTTGGTTGGTTTGGTTGCCGGAGTATCAACATGTATGGCGCTTGTTGGAGGGTTGGTGCTTAGTCTTTCGGCGCGGCATGCAGAGCAACACCCGGAAGCAACGCCTCTTCAAAAGTTTCGCCCGCACATCTACTTCAATATCGGACGGATCGTTGGTTACGCCTTTTTGGGCGGCGTCATTGGCCTTATCGGCAAAGCTTTCAATCCGTCCGCAAATGTGCTTGGAATTGTAACGATGTTGATTGGCGGAGTGATGATATTTTTCGGCTTGAAGTTGATAGAAATTTTCCCCATCCTGCGAGATAAAAACATTACCCTGCCAAAGGGCATAGCGCGACTTTTTGGCTTGCAAGGGGAAGTAAAAGAATATAGCCGCAAGGGCGCTCTGGTTATGGGAACTTTAACATTCTTTATACCGTGCGGTTTCACTCAAGCCATGCAACTTTACGCGGTTTCCACCGGCAGTTTTTGGCACGGCATGGCGATTATGGGACTCTTTGCTTTGGGTACTGCGCCAGGCCTCCTTGGCATCGGCGGGTTAACATCTGTATTTAAAGGACGAAGGGCGCGTTTGTTGTTCATGACCGCCGGACTCGCGGTGATATTTCTTGGCTGGTTTAACATTACCAATGGGAGCAGACTGTTTTCATTAAATGAAGGGAACAGCGCTCTATCATCGGTAAATTCAGATAAACAAGAGTATGTAGTGCGGATGACGCAGGATGCCCGCGGCTATTCGCCCAATTCCTTTACAGTAGAGAAAGGTCGCCCGATAAAGTGGATTATAAACTCCACATCTTCATTTACCTGCGCCGCGTCTTTAGTAATGCCCGCATATGGAATCAGCCGTACTCTTCGCCCTGGAGAAAACATCATCACCTTCACTCCAACCAAAATCGGCGAGATACCCTTTTCATGTTCCATGGGCATGTATCGCGGCAAATTTATCGTGGTTGAGAGCAAAACAGCAAATAGCGCAATTTCAGCAAATAGCGCAACAGGCTCTATTGGGAAAGCGGCTCCAATATGCGGATCAGGCGGTTGCAGTGGTTGTGGTGGCGGTAGCTCGCGGAATGTGAAACCGCAAGAGGGCGCGGTGGAGAAAGTTCCAGCAGAGGGATATTCCATTTCCAATTCGGATGTAGAACAAGTGCTGAAAACAGTGTACACCTACGATAACGACATTATTCCGAATACGTTTACCGTAAAAAAGGGCCGGCCGGTGCGTTTTGCCATTGATGTGAAAGAAAATGGCTATGGCTGTATGAGCACCATCATGATTCCCGGACTTTACAACACGCCAAAGTTGCTTAATGCAGGAAACCCTATTGTCATGACGTTCACTCCGAAAAAAACAGGGAGTTACCCTATTACCTGCGCCATGGGCGTGCCGCGCGGCGAGATTAAGGTAGTGGATTAACAAAATTACACGCATATTATTATTATCAACATATATATGACAACCATAAAAAACTTTCGCATTAAAAATATTACCTGCGCCGCGTGCGTAAAGCTCTCGAGGTCAGCGCTTGAAAAAATTGCGGGCGTTACTCAAGCAATCGTTAGTTTGGAAACCGGAGAAGTAGAGCTTTCCGCAGAGCGCGCTGTAGAGTGGAATGAAATTACCGATGCGCTGAAAAGCGTCGGTAAGGAAGCTGTTTCATTAGATTAGCTATACCTAAACTTAACCATAATGAATATGAATGAAAAACTACATCTTAAAATTGAGGGAATGCATTGCGAGTCCTGTGAAAAAATTATCACGGCGGAACTTTCGGAAATTGCGGGCATTGCTGATATTAAAATAAATGCGGCAGATGGTTCAGGTGAATTGTCAGCGAAGGAGGAGGTGTCGAGCGAAACCATTACTCAAGCAATTACCAAAGCGGGCTATATCGGCGTTGTGGTCAGCCGCACTCGCGAACAGATGCCTCAAGCAACGCTTGATACTTTTGAGAAGAAAATAGTTGACGGTGATTCCGCGGTTAAAATACGGCTGGAATCCCGCGCAACAGCAGACGGCACGTTTACCGTCAACCAAGGCACTCCAATTTTTAAAGGCACGGTAACGCATAACCGCTTTGGTGAATTTGAAGTGCCAAAAAATCGGACTGATCTCAATACGTTTGTAGATGAAATTTTGCGTTCAACTAAAATTCATCAACTGTTCAATATGTTTTCTGCCGAAACGTCCGCGACCGTTTCTCCTCTGAATGAAGTGCGCGAGTCGGTTATTTCAAACGCGAGCATGGAGCGCAATGAAAAAAAAGAAAATCAGGTGTATTTAGCGCTCTCCGGCATGCATTGTTCATCATGCGCCGGATTGATTGAGCGAGGATTAAAGAAAGTTGTTGGCGTGAGTACGGTTAATGTCAACTTCGCGGCAGAAAAGGCGCGGGTTGTGTTTGACTCCTCGCAAACAACAGTTGAAAAACTTATTCGCGCGGTAGAAAAGTCCGGCTATAAAGCGCGGTTGGCGGTGAGCGGAGATGCTGAAGCCGAGCGCAAAGAACGCGAAAGAGGCATCAGAGTATATTTGAAAAAATTTGTGTCAGGCTTGGTTTTGAGTCTGCCTATGCTGTACTTTATGTTACTTGATTTCTTCTCGTTTCTTCCCGGACGCGCGGCGATATTGCCATACATTGGCATTGTCTCTCTTATCTTGACAACTCCAGTGCAATTCATTATCGGCGCGGGGTTTTATAAGGGCATGTGGAGCAGTTTGAGAATGAAGACTTTTAACATGGATAGTCTTATCGCCATCGGCACTTCAACCGCTTTCTTTTATAGCTCATGGCGATTGATAAGCTATGTCGCGGAAACAGGCAGTGTTGTCGGTTTAAACGGAGAAAAAATTCCAGAACTCTACTTTGAAACTGCCGCATTCCTCATTACCTTTGTCATTTTAGGCAAGTGGCTTGAAGCAAAAACAAAAGGGAGCACCTCGGATGCGATTAAAAAATTGATGGGGCTCAAAGCCAAGACCGCGCGTGTGAGCAAAAATGGCGTCGTCGCGGATGTGCCGATTGATCAGGTGATAGTAGGCGATATAATCGTGGTTCGCCCTGGCGAAAAAATACCGGTTGACGGCACGGTTGTGAAGGGGCAATCCTCGGTGGATGAGTCCATGATTACCGGCGAAAGCATCCCTGTTGAAAAAAATCCCGGAGCTACCGTTATTGGCGCAACCATCAACAAGCACGGCAGTTTTGAATTCACGGCAACCAAAGTGGGAAGTGAAACAACGCTCGCCCAAATTATCCGCATCGTTGAAGAAGCCCAGGGGTCAAAAGCTCCGATTCAGGCTTTTGCGGATAGAATTTCCGCCTACTTTGTGCCTATTGTTATTGTCCTTGCGATTATTACATTTTTAGTCTGGTACTTGGCGTTTGGAGCGAGTCTCGCGTTTTCGCTCATGGCATTTACGGCCGTCATTGTCATTGCCTGTCCGTGCGCTCTTGGGCTTGCGACGCCAACCGCGATTATGGTTGGCACGGGCAAAGGCGCAGAGCACGGCATTCTTATCAAAGGCGGAGAGCCGCTTGAAGCGGCGTGTAAGATAAAGGGAATAGTGTTTGACAAAACAGGCACCTTAACAAAAGGAGAGCCAGAGGTGACTGATATCGTAAGCGCTGGTATGGCTGATGAAGAAGAAATAGTGTCTGTCGCGGCAAGTTTGGAAAAACTTTCCGAGCATCCGCTTGCAGAAGCGATTGTTAAATACGCAAAAGAAGAATCTATTCCACTTTGTGAAACGGACGATTTCCGCGCGGTTCCAGGGCATGGCGTCCAAGGCGTGCAAAACGGCAGAACCTATTATTTCGGCAATCGGAGATTGATGACGGACGTAGTTGGTATTTCAACTGATGCCCTTGCAAAAATTGAACGTAAAATCCGCAAACTGGAAGAGAGCGGAAAAACAGTGATGATTTTGGCTTCTCCTCAAGAAATTCTCGGGCTTGTTGCGGTTGCAGACACTATTAAAGAGACAACTGTGGAAGCGGTACGCGCGTTGCAAGATCAGCACATTAAAGTATTTATGATTACTGGCGACAACCGCCGCACAGCTGACGCAATCGCGCGCCAAGCGGGCATTAAAAATGTATTGGCAGAAGTTTTGCCTCAAGATAAAGCGGAAAAGATAAAAAAGATGCAAAAAAGCGGTATCAAAGTAGCAATGGTCGGCGACGGCATTAACGATGCTCCTGCGCTTGCGCAGGCAGACTTGGGCATTGCGATGGGATCGGGCACAGATGTTGCCATGGAAACCGGTGGCATTGTTATCATCAAAAATGATTTGCGTGACGTCTTAACCGCGATCAATTTGAGCAGGGAAACCATGGGCAAAATTAAACAGAACATGTTTTTCGCCCTGTTTTACAATGTGCTTGGAATTCCGATTGCCGCGCGCGTCTTTGCTGGGATCGGATTAGTTTTAAAGCCGGAGCTCGCTGGTTTGGCAATGGCGTTAAGCTCGGTATCAGTAGTCTCTAATTCTCTGTTCTTAAAGAGGTTCAAGCCGGGAAAACGAAACTGGCTATCAATGGTAGCGCCATTTGCAATGGGCGTGTTCTTTACAATCATATTTCTTGTGTTTGCGAGATTGAGCAAAATGGAATAAGGCACAGCGAGAAAGGCGTTCTCTGACGCGCTTTTGCATTTTTTGTTTTGTCTGATATAATACTTCCGTTTATTTACGCTAAAGATGATTCATGTGCCGCATGATGTTTTTGGAAAACGGAAGGGAAGCAAGAACCTTGAAGACACCGGAATATTTGTAGAGAATGCTGTGCGCGATCCTGCGCAAAAGGTTGTATATGTTGACGAAAGTGGGGAAACCGTGAGTGATCCGCACAGCGCGTCTGCGGGCGGAGGCAATTCTTTTTTCTCGTTTGTTTTGGAACTTTTGAAAATAGCGGTTATTTGCACGGCGATTATTCTGCCGATACGGCTTTATGTGATGCAGCCATTTTCCGTGAAGGGATCATCAATGGAGCCAAATTTTTCAACAGGCGAGTACTTGATTGTTGATGAGCTGACGTATCGCTTCAGGCCGCCTCGGCGCGGAGAAATTGTGGTGTTTCGCTACAAACTCAATAAGCAGTTTTTTATTAAGCGCGTGATTGCATCTCCGGGCGAGGGCGTGAAGATAGAAGATAACCGCGTGCTGATTTACAACAAGGATCATCTAAATGGCACGCAGATTTCGGAAATAGAATACTTGCCTGCAACAACATTTACTTCCGGCGGTCCTGACAATGCCCCGCTTGAGGTGGGTGATAGGCAACTCTTCGTTCTTGGCGATAACCGCGCCGCGAGTATGGATTCGCGTTCAGCAATGGTTGGGTTGATCAGTTTTGATGATGTTGTCGGGCGCGCATTGTTTCGCGGGTATCCTTTTAATAAAATTGGGTTTATAAAAAATCCGCTTTATCAAGAAAGATAAAAAATTTTATATTTTAGAATTTTCATATTTTTATGCCACGAAAAAAAGCTATCCCAAAAGCGAAATATGGGCATGTAAAGCCTTCAAAGCAAGGGGCGGAAAATGCAAAAGGAAGTGTATCTATTCGGAAAAAGGCGCATGCGGGCTTTAAAAGCGTGCGCGGCATGAGGGATATTCTTCCTCTGGATCAGCCGTATTGGGATGGAGTCGCGCACCTCTGCAGAAAAGTTGCGGAAGACTATGGCTTTCGCCCGATTGATACGCCGGTGATTGAACAGGAAAACTTGTTTAAACGGTCAATCGGCGACGTAACTGATATTATTCAAAAAGAGCTTTTTTCGTTTGAAGATCAGGGAGGGGAACGCCTTGCACTGCGCCCGGAGTTTACGGCATCTATATGCAGGGCATATAGCGAGCGCGGCATGCTGAACCTGCCGCAACCGGTAAAAGTGTATGAGTATGGAACCGTGTATCGGCATGATCGTCCGCAATCCGGAAGATACCGGGAGTTTCGCCAGATGGACATTGAAACAATAGGGAGCGATGATTCGGTTACGGACGCTGAAATTATTATTGTGTGCTGGGTTATTTTAAAGACCCTCGGCATTGACGTTACGATTCAGATGAACAGTATGGGAAGCGTTGAATCTCGTGTTGAATATAAGAAAATACTGATTGATTATTACAAACGGCGAAAAAGCGATTTGTGCGAGGAGTGCGTGAACCGTATGAGAAAAAATCCATTGCGGCTTCTTGACTGCAAAGAGAAAGAATGCTCTGAATTGGCAAAAGACGCCCCGCCGATTATTGACCATTTAGACGAAGATTCAAAGGATCATTTCATGAAAGTTCTGGAGTATTTAGACGAGTTTGACCTGCCGTATATGCTTAATCACAGCATTGTGCGAGGGCTTGATTATTATACAAAAACGACGTTTGAGTTTTGGTACGGTGGTGAGGAGAAAGGAAAGCTCGTTGCCTTGGGAGGCGGCGGCAGATACGACGGGCTTATTGAAACAATCGGCGGACGTCCAACTCCTTCATGCGGCGCGGCGCTTGGCATTGATCGCATTGTCGCGCGTATACGAGAGGGCAATCCGCAGTCGCCTCAAACAAAAAAATTTGATGTGTATCTTGCGCAGTTAGGCATGCTTGCGCGAAAGCGCGCTCTGGTTCTTTTTGAAGAGTTGCGGACAAAAGGGTTCAGCGTGGCGCAGAACTTTTCAAAGGACGGCTTGCGCGCGCAGTTTGAGCTTGCTGACAAGGCAGGGGTAAAGTACACGCTGGTTTTAGGGCAAAAGGAGATTGTCGACGGCACCATTCTCCTTCGCGATATGGAGAGCGGTATGCAGGAAACGCTCAACATTCAAAAGGTAGACAAAGAACTCCGTAAACGGCTAGATAAGTGAGCATACCATTTCCATTGTTTTTGTTGACACGATTGGCATTTTTGGGTATAGTAACCAGTGTAAAAAATGGTTTTGTTTTTATATTCTTAATTTTGAAAGGGGGTTTGAAGTTTATGATTCATGTAATTCGTAAAGACGGAGAATCAATTGAAAATCTCTTCCGGAGATTTAATACAAAACTGCGCAATAGCGGCAATCTTTACCTGGTGAAAGGAAAGAAGTACTTTAAAAAGAAAATTACGAGAAACGCTCAAAAGAAAAGCGCGATTCATCGGACGAGAGTAAAAAATTATTATGAGTTTCTTGTAAAAAGTGGTCAATACGATGAAACTTCTTCTCAAAGATCTCGCCGTTAATTTTTTATGACATTGTCTCAAAAAATACAAGCAGACATGGTGTCTGCGCTTAAGGATCAGAGTCGCCAAAAGCTGGGGGCTCTGCGTATGCTGAAAGCCGCTCTTCAAAACCGGAAAATTGCGCAACAGAAAGAACTTTCTGATGAAGACATTGTTACAATCGTCATGAGCGAAATCAAAAAAAGAAATGACGCAATTGTGTTATACACGCAGGGAGGAAGGCCGAAACTCGCGGAAGCGGAGAGGGGAGAAATTGCCTATCTTAGGGCGTACTTGCCAGTTCAGATGAGCGAAGAAGAGTTGAGAAAAACCGTGCGGGATGCGATCGTTAAGATCGGGGCAGAAAGCGCGAAAGAAAAGGGCAAGGTCATGGCAATGGTAATGCCTCTGGTGAAGGGGCGCGCAACAGGAGATGCTGTCAGCCGTATTCTTGGAGAACTTCTCGGTTAAATTTCCTTGATTATCTTCAATTCGCGTTTTCATGTTCTTTTTCTCTAAAATAAAAATACAATTTTCTGCGCACATTACCAAAACAATAGCCGTTGTGGCTATTTTTTTATTTTTTGCGGGCGGAATGAGCGCTCTGCCAACAATCGTTTCTGCGGGCGTAAACGACTCTTGCGCATTCCATGAGGACTGCACAGATGAGCCAAATCTTGTGTGTGAAGCGAAGCTGTGCAAAGGGACGCGTAATTTTGGGTGTGCCGCGGCCGAGGAGTGCGCGGCCGGCTTTATTTGTCAGAACGGCGTATGCTCGCAAGATTTTGGGAAACGGCAGGCCGCTTCATTGCAACTTGGGGAGGAAGTCGGGGATTTGAATAGTTTTATTCAGCGAATTGTGAATATCGCGCTTGGTTTTTTGGCGCTTATGGGGATTATTATCGTGATGTATGGCGGCTATGTGTGGATGATGGCGCGAGGCAGTGAAGAGAAGGTTACCGAGGGTAAAAAAATTATTTTGGCGGCCGCAATCGGGCTCATTATCATTCTCATTTCGTGGACTATCACGAGCTATTTATTAACATTAGGGAGGCGTATTGGAGGAGAAGGCGGACCGCCTCCAGAGATAAAGCCATTTCCAGCCTCGTTTTCGCGCGAACTTGAGGCAGATCCGTTTTTAGTTTCTGAAATTGCAACCGCCCACCCCGCAGATGCAGAAAATTTGAACAATAAGAATGTATACACGTGCAGTGATTTAAGCATTGAGTTTAACCACACGCTGGGCATGACAGAAGTTGACTTTCAGGACAAAGCAAAGAATAATCCTGGTTTTGCTATCAGGCGTCCATCTGTTCAGGATATATATTGGGATGAGCACAACACCGAAAACGGCTCCTGGGAGATGTGGCCAAATTCAATTAATTTTACGCATGCACAGGACAAAAAATTTCCAACGAGTGGGACAGATGAAAATGCTCGCCGCTACGAGCTTCAGATTCCAAAGACGCTCACTGATTTTTACCAAAAAGTACTCCAGCGTTGCAAGCAGGGGCTTGGGCCGGCGGACGGAGTTGATGGCGGATGCACCGAAGAACAGGACAGGCTGATATGGCAGTTTCAGGTGAATCCAGATGCTGACGCTAGTCCGGACAAGCCGCAAATTGTGAATAATTATCCGCAAAATAACGACCGTTTTGTGCCAACAGTGCCGAATATTCAGCTGTGGTTTAATGTGCCGCTGTATTTAGGGAGCATTTTAACGCAAACAGTTGATTCTGACGGCTTCCCGATTTATACGGTAAACGCAGAAAATATCAAGATATTTAAATTGAGTCAGGAGGATCAGCGTACGCATTCGTTTGCTACGTTTGAGGATATTGAAAAAGCGGCAGATGTTGGAGAGTTGGTCACGGAAAACTGGAACGTGCGTGCGGATACGTATTATGATGCAAAACAAAGCAGACAGCTGACGGATTTAAAATTCGTGTATAAAGATATTACGCAACCTTTGGAGTCCTTTACATGGTACGGCATGTATGTGCAGAATGCGCAGAATTTGTGCCACCAGCCGATGTCGTCTGCGGATCGGTTTTTTATGACGTTTCGCACTTCAAACGTAACCCCGGGGATTGACTTTAAATATCCCCAGCCCGGATCGTTTTACTCCTGCCCGGATACCGAAGTCTTTGTTCGGTTTAAAACAACGATGTACGACATTGCGACTGGTTCCTGCAAAGTTGACGCGGAGGAAAGCAAGCGCGGTTATGTGACAAAGGGGGATATTACAGCAAAAATCGACCCTATAACTGCGCGCGAGTTTCAAGTTGAAGACGATTTTCATCCCGGGCAGATTTTGGATAATCAATGTAAAAAATACAGCTTTGTGCCGGTGAACGGATTTTTAGATCCTCTCGGAAACCGCCAAGAAAACAGGAGCATAAACGGCAAAATAATTACAGAGAAGGCGCATGAGCCTTATACAATAAATTTTGCAACACACATGAATGTGTTGCTTGATGAAAAGGATGCTCAATCGGAGACAGCTCTTCTTGGAACAAGACCAAGTACAGACTGGCTGAACCCGCCGGAGGAGAAACACACCGAAGGCGAGTGGCAGTTTGCAACTATGCCGTTTTTCATAGATGAAAAAGAATCGTGCGTGAAGGGACCTTATATTGAAGAAGTGTCCCCGCCGGAGGGAGGGCTCAATCAGTGTGTGAGCATTCTAGGGCGGAATTTTGGAGAAGGCGCTGGAATCGGCGTGAACCCATCAGTTCAGGATGATCGAGTAAATGCTCCGCTTTATACAAAAGAAGGGGCAGACAAAGAAACAAGCATTTCCTTTTACAGCAATAAGTTAAAAAATCCGCATGTTGCCACGGAAGATAACCTTACAGATAGATGGAGGGATAACAGCATTATTTTGACTATTCCGCAAAATAATCCCCCAAAGCAGTGGTGGACCATTGAGCCAGAAACACACGATCAGTTGAAGTTTTCAGTTGCGTTTCAAAAGCAAATGAAAGGAGTCTTTGAATCAGCGATTGATCTTTCAAGCAATCAGTCGCCTTTTACATTTCAGCTCGCTGAAACATTAAACAGCAACATTTGTTTGTACGATCTTACTCCCCAAAAAACAAGCGCGGGCTTTCCGATCTCTGCAACCGGGACGAATTTTGTCGTGCAGAAAGAGGGCGCTCAAGATGGTGAGGGAAAAGCGAATTTGAAACAGATGGTGTTTACGCCTGCCGGAGTATCAACAACGGTTGACGTTGCGGAAGGAACGATGCTGGATATCAAGCAAGAGCTGAATACGGAGCACGATGCGTATAATATTTTCGTGCCCATGCCCGCGCAAACAGGCACGGTGTATGCAGTGGATGCAACAATGCCGCAGGGGCTTCATTCAAATGCTCTGCCTTTTACGGTGCTTGGCACGGACGTGGTATTTAACACCTGCAATATTGAAAGAAAGGATGTTGACGTTACAAGCCCTTCCGCAAATACATATAATGTGTGTCTCGCAAAGCCATCGCAAGATCCTCCCAAAATAAACCTTCAGGTAGAACTACAGGGCGCATTTTATCAGGAATGCGAAGGGGAAACAGACGACCTTGCAGAGTGCCTGACAGTATCCCGGTCAGATCCGAATGTGGTTACAGACTGCAAAGGCGATCCGGGAAATTCTGGAATTGTGGGCGAATGCTTCAGCCTTTTCCAGTGCGGCGAGGAGAAGTATCCGAATGAATCAGAGTGCGCCGCAGGGATTTCGCTTTCTCAAGCTACGCTTGAACTGTCGCATCCCGCAAAGCGGCCACAAAATGTGCTTGTAAAGCTCAAAGGAATTGCGCTTGAAAATACGCCAGAGAATAAATGGTTTCGCGTTTCTGCAAAAAAAGAGCTTCATTTTGAAAATGATCGCGTTTGGTTTTTCAAAACAGCGAATGAGGTTACAGAGAAGTGCGATCTTGCGTATTCCGGGTTGAGCCTTGATCCGGTGAGCATTGAGAGTAACAGTGGGTCAGCAGGCGGAAAAACAACGGCACAGGCGCTGGCGTATGACGCAAACTGCATGGCCTTAAACGCTGACCAGTACGCATGGAAATGGTCGTCAGAGCATGATACGCTCCCAAAAGAATCCGGGCTTGTGAATTTGAGTTACCTTCAAGATTGGGGAAATCCTAGCAAAAAGGCCTTTACCT
>Ga0209211_10011183_pt1 | contig 11533 bp, 18 predicted proteins | sample RifGroA2_FD_183992 | JGI IMG/M metagenome (GOLD analysis project Ga0209211, IMG submission 183992) | Groundwater microbial communities from Rifle, Colorado, USA - Groundwater A2 (SPAdes) (version 2) | ecosystem: Environmental > Aquatic > Deep subsurface > Groundwater | place: Rifle, Colorado...
AAGTTTCGTCAGTAATTGTTTCGTGTTTCTTTCATCTCGTAATGCACACGCAAAAACCGCAGAGGACTGCGGGTTTTGGAGTTGGCAACTGTTTCAAACGGTTTTGGGATTTCGTAATTTGGGGTATCTTATGTTCCGTCACAAAGAGAGCGGCGGCTTCGTACATGCTCTCCATGCTATTGTAAAATGGCTCGTCTATATCGCCATACTCCGAGGTGAATCTAACTCCCATTTCGGCATAATATATCATAATATCGGCTATGGAATGCGAATCGGGGCTTAGCCTCTTGAAATCCATCACCCCTTTTCTCGCGACGGATAATCTTGCTTTGCCGAATCCGCGTGAAGGGAAGAATTCATGTTCCACTATCCTCTTGTATTTTTCGAGCAATTCCGCATTTCCCCCTTCAATCAGTTTGAACTGGTAAAACTCCCCGACTTCGGAAAACGTCCGGGATAATTCCGCCACCTCCTTTACCATCTCCTCTTTTGAGAAGTCCGCAAAGTATTTCTTCAATTGTGTACTCGTGATGTTTGTCATGATAGTGTTCATCAAGAACAATTTAACGCCTTGCGCCAACCGGCGGATTGGGCTTCGGATTCGGAGCAGAACCATCTCTCGCCACGGCTTTCGTCAATCGTGGTTTTCGCATAAGAACCGCACCCCTGCAGATGATAAATTTTCTCGCCCGCCGCACTGATGTTGCCCTTAATCGCACATGATGGGTTGGAAGCCGACGCGGTTACTGCGGCTGTGGGCGTTACCGAAACAGCCGGAGTTGCAGAGTCACAGGCAGTCCAAAGACCGAGTTTATCTTCCCGCGCTTTCTTTTCAGCCGCCACGAATTTGTCTTGATACTTGATGTCCGGCGGATAGGAATATGACTTGGCGTACCCCTGTTCTACCAACGCTTGATTAATCAAGGTGTCGCCAAACCAAACGTAACGCAAAAGCCGGTTGTATTTGTCGCGGTCAGTAATATCCTTTTCAAGGCGCACTGTCTTCCCTTCCACAAGCTCCTTGTTTTTCTTTGATGCTTCCACACCGAAACACTGCACGGGCTTCCTTGGGTCAACCGTTTCCGGCGTATCAATACCAATGTAGCGCACCCGCTCCACTTTCCCGCCGAGCTCCACTTCAAAGTGTCCCCGTCCACCACGCGAACAACACGAACGAGTTCGTCCGTACCCGCCACACCACTATATCTCTGACATTCCAACATTCTCAAGAATGTTGGAATGTTGCGGAGAAACTGGCGGGTCAATTTTTGCGCTCCCGACCGCCGCCGCCTGCGGCGGCAATGTTTTCGTACCACTCTCAAACGACCCGCCGATAAAAATGCCCACAACAAGGAGTGCCACGCCACCAATTGCAAACAAAATTTTTTTCGGAATAAACATACTCTCGGGATTAAGGTAACGCCGTGTTTGTAAGCTCGACCGTATCAAAAATCTTCGCCAAAATCAATCGTCGGTGGTAAGGTCAAAAACAAGAAAAATCTCGCCAGTAGTTCAATCATCGCATCGAGGGTCCAGAAGGAACGGGTATCCTTTTTGAGTCGCAAAAACGAAATAAACGGTACCGGAGGAGGATGCGACAAGCGAGCTTTCCCGCCATTCGTCCCACCAGTCGCCGAGCGGAGAGTTTACCGGCCATATTTTCTCACCGAAAAAGAGTACCTCGAGCGGAACCTGCCCCGAATTGTCAAAAGATTTAATGAAATGTCCATCATACGCGCGCCGTATTTCCTCTTTAAAAAGCGTCGCCGAACGAAGTTCTCCGACAAAAAAATCGCAAGTGAGCGAGCCGTGCGTATAGGGACCTCCGAGGTATGTTTTTTTCTGCAACACTATTGATTCTGGCGGGTGATAGATTGCTACCGCTTTGAAATTCTTTTCAAGTCGCCAGAGTCTGAAATCGTGCAGTGGAACTCCTTTGGAAAGAAAATAGAGTAGGACGCCAAAGAGCATTACTGCAACCACAAACACACAAATAATACATCGGACTAAGCGCGGTCGTTTGTTCCTCATTTGAGCCACTCTTTTGCAAGTTGGTAAAACTCTTCGGTAATCTGCAAGCCACGCGCGTTTGCTTCAGGGGCGCCGTGGGGGTTCTTATAGGGTAAATGATAAAGCGTCGCGACAATCTCCGGCATAGTTTCCAAATCAACGAACTTTTTCCACTCGTCGATAAGCGCACGCATCCGTGCGGCCGCGAAGAAAATACTATGTTTCGGTTGTTTAGTATATTCATACAAGTCCATACGGAAAGTTTTCTTAATTTTATCTGGCGATAACTTTGGGTCGTTGGGGTTCGGATTGTAATAACCTTCTTGTATAAGTCCGCGAGCGGTGTCTGTCTTTACCTGTGCAATACCCGCGGAAGTGTTTACTCCCACAAAATATCCAGCCAACGGATCCGTTATGGATTCCCATGGACCGAACCTTGCAATCTCATCAATGATAATCGCACCCAACAGATATGGGTCTATGTTGAATTTCTCCGCTGCGTCAAAAATAACTTTTCGATGCGGTTGTAACTTCATCTTTGCCGCTTCTTTGGTAATTTTTGCTCGTCCGTCGATGGCAATAAGTGGACCACCGCCTTTTTCAATCGTGTACTGATAGAGTTGCAAATAACGAGCAATCGCCGGCGTGGATACCGCATAGCGGGTATCTTGTGCAAATGTGAATAGCTGACGAGAAGACACAGCAAGTTGCTCTAGCTGTTCTTTCTTTGGAGCGCTTCGACTTGTGCGGAGATACTCGCCACCCCTGCCGTTCACCACATACACATTCCCAAACTCTCCCTCCTTTGTTAATCGCACAGCTTCTCCCAAAGAATAGGACTGCAAGGTATCTGACACAAAGACTACATTTTTACCTTTCGCGCCAGTAGCGACAAATATAATTTTCATACGAACATTATAGTTAAAGATTCATATACGATAAGAAGTAATTTTGGCGGCCCTATCACCAAAAGGTCATATTTTATTCGCATGGGCGACATTCGTAACGTCGCAATTTAATCCCGACAGGGTTAAATTTTAACTCCATTTTAGTATTTTTTTGAATAGAGCCATATTAAATAGAAACGATCTCCTTTTCGTAATTTCGTAAGGAGTTCGTATTTCGTATTGCCTAATTATCCAACACTTTCTGTATACCCACAAAGCCACTTATCCCCTTTTTTACAAACCCACTTTATAAAATGTTTGCGTATTCAGGATAATTTCCCCTCACCAGCGCTTTCCAGCCGGCGGTTTCATTCCCACCACGAATATCCGTTTTCCCATACACGAGCAAAACACAAACTTTGCGAGCGCTTTTATGCACGGCGACAATACACCTGTTACCCGACCCGTGCCGAGATTCCGGCGTACCGGCAATCTTAAATTCTGTTTTGCAAACCTTGACGTCACCCGTATCTACAATAGTTTCAGCCGTACTTCTCAAGAAAAGTGAATCAAAAAGTGTAAACTCAACAATCAAACCTCTTACGGTATTGTTCCAGGCTCCTTTGTATTTTCGAATAAAGGATTTTATAAAATGCCTCTCGGTAAAAGGCGAAAAAATAACTTCGTAATTCATAAGATGTGGTCAGTTTGCAACCATCGATTGTCTAAAATACCTCATCCGGATTTTCTTGAGTAAAGACATCATACGACACGATATCGTTATCATTCGCAAATAAATAAGGAAACTGCTTGTGCGTGAAATCGACTATTTCGGAAGTCTTTTTGTCTTTCCATTTCTCTCCGATTTTTTCTACCAGCACCTTCTCTTCCTTATTTATTTTCGTAAGGTCAATTTTGGCTCCACTACGAGTTTGCGAAATAAGCATCGCCCCTTCTTTTGTTTGCGTAATATCTATTTCCCCGCCATCAAACATTTCATCAATAATTCTGAAATAAGAGTCCGCGACCGGACCGTACTGAATCTTCCGATACTGCATACCGCTCATGCTTTCAAGGTGGTAATAAAACCACCCGAAATCCGCGAAGTAAAGGAGTTTCGCCAATTTGGTCTTTGTCATTCTTCCACCCATTCTTAAGAACGCGAGAATCATTTGCTTATATTTCTCGTAGTCGGGAGTCTCTCCCCCTTCGAGTTCTTCTCGTGACACACCAAGGATTCCGGGAAGTTTTTCAAACTCACCGATTGTCAGTTCCCTCTTGCCTTGCTCTATGGCGATATACGACGGCCGGGACATACCGAGCTTAATGGCCAATTCCGCCTGCGAAAGTCCGCGCTTCGTCCGAAGCGCCTTTATAAATGGAGCATATTTATTAATCATACCCTAAGTCTAACTTATGTGTGTAAAGAAATCAAACATTGGGTGTTGATAATCTTGACACTTCTCTTCTCTGCTCTGCTCTGCCCGAAAAATTACACAACATTTTTACCCGATTTTACAAGCGGTTCCTCCCAACCGAAACAGGTTTCTCTGTTCTTGAGTGTTTCAAACGCCTCCGCGCACTTCGGTTCTAGTTTAGTGTACTCTTGAAGCACTGTAACCGTTTCTTCCATAAATCCCCCGACTTCACCGTCCGAATCATCAATACCGCCGCAAGATACTTTCTCATCAAGCCGTAAGAGTAAATCAACGAGCAGTTTTGCGGTCGAAATACCAACCGGCAATTCGCTAATAATTTTTGACAGTCGGCTGCATCCTTCCGAAAGCGAGTTTTGATACGCAAACCATGTCCGCGATGGGCCGTCGTACGCTTTGATATATCGCAAAGCGACAGTTATTTCTTTTTTAATCTCCGATAGCTCGGCCTTTTCAAGCTCGCCCGACTTTCCGCTTGAAACGGGCTGGCTGACTTGGTGTTTGTCCTCTTCGGTTAATTTCTTCCCACCCCTTATCGCGTAAATCGCCACCGCCACCATGTGCTTGCATAGCACATCTTCCCTGCCAACATAACAGGTACAATCGCCACGGTCATGATGTTCGGACGATACAGAAACTTCATACGGCTCCGTCCCTAAAACGGTTGCCGAAAAACCGCCGAAATCTTTCTTAAACTTCGTTACCTTTCCCTTTTCAACTAAACCCACCGCCCTCTCAAACGTAGGCCCATCAGTTGAAAATTTTATCTTGTCCAAATCGTAATGCGGGAACATAGCAACAATGGAAATTACCTTAATTAATAACCCCAAAAATTCCGTTCACAACTCAGTCCTGACCGCAACGGCAATTGTCAGCTTTCGTTAGTAATATTTCAAACGCACCCCTTTATATCTATCGATGATACCGTCGTAGATAATAGCTTTTAGTGGTTCAAGGTCTTTGGTTGCGTCTGCTTGAGCCAATGCGGCACGATAACGATTTTTGTTTTCCTTTTCCATTTTAATCGAAATACCAACAAGCCCGTATCGTTCCAAAATCAGGTTGGCAAACAAGCGCGCGGTTCTACCGTTACCTTCTCGAAACGGATGCACAAAAGTAATCTGGTGGTGAATCCATGCCGCGGTATCGACAATCCGTTCCACTTCCTCATAAACTTTCTCAATAGGTAAAAGGGTGTTCATCAAAACACCTTCTTTTTCTCTTAAAGACCCGGTTCTTAAGGACAATTCCCTCCCAACATTCACCATCTGTTCTGCGACAACAGAGTGGTGTGGGGGCAAATGTTTAGATTCAGTTATTTCAAGATTTTCGTCCCGATACTTACCCACAATTTCCGTCCAGGCATCTTTAAAAATCTCACGGTGTACATCAAGTATAGTCTCCGTCGTAATGGCTTTATGAGAATGGGCATATCTTCTAACAAAACGAGAGGCGCGGATTACTCCTATCGCCTCCCGCTTCTGAAGTTCCTCCTCATTTTCCGGTCGCTTTGGCATGACACATAGATTACGCGACTTGCTCACCGAGCTTCTCAAACTCTTTCTTGTCTAATTTACTTCCCTCAAGCGCGCTGGAGTAATAGGCATGTTCAACATCCCACTCTTTTTCAAGAGCGGATTTCTGCTTCGGAGCAAGTCCGGCAATTACCTTTTTCGCTTCTCTCATCCGAAAAAGAAGCTCTTTTATAGGGGTGTTTTTCATTGTCATACGATAAGATTTAAACTATACCTTAAATGTATGTTGATATCAACAACTCCTCCAGCGCTAATTTTAAGCCTCTACCTTGTTAAATTTGTAGATATTCGGATGCTACAAATTACTCGATTTTGTCTGACTTTTGAAGATTATGTTTCATGCAAAGTGGTTAGGCATTGGGTGTGAATAATCTTGACACCCCCCCCTTTTTCCCTGCTTCACTGCCCTAAAAATTACACAATATTCTTACCCGCTTGCGAGGGGTCTGACCCCGAGTACCTGACAAAATCACCCTAAGGGCTGACGCTTGGGGTATGCTTGTCGAAATAAAAACGCCACACAGATGTGGCGTTTTTATTTAGTCTTATGGTCTGACTAACTGACGATATTTAGTGAGAAGCTCGTTTTGTTCTCTAGATGACTCCCTCGCCGCATGAACAATAGCTTTCTTTTCACTCTTTGAATTGAAGTATTTCTTCAAAATCAAGTCTTTAACGGCTTTATTTTTATCTTTTTTGAATATGTTGAACATCGCAAACATAAGCATATTATCTCATTAGCGAAGAAGATCCGACAAATCCTCTTTTGTGTACTTCTTAATAATTCCTCCATTGTACTTTACTTCAAGAAAATCGGCAATATTCGGCTGATTGAGTAATATCTCCTCTACTTTATTGTCGTTGTTTTTGAGTATACAATGCACCTTTATTTTATCTCCAAATTCTACTTTTATCTTATCGATATTTTGTTGGGAATCAAAAAACTGCGAGATAAATTTATCCTTAACAATGTTTCTACCCTCCAAAAACTCACGGGCTTTTGTAAATTCCCACGCCTTTAAGGGGTCAAGGTATAAATAATATATGTGAACCACTCTTTGTCTCAGGACAGACTTTTTAACAAGCTCTCTCATGGTTTTATAGTTTCCGAACGTGCCATCATGGAGAAACGATATATCATTGTCAAAACAAAAATCTCGAAGGATATCGAGTCCCCTATTCGCCGCAGATTGTACTATATGAGCGTTACCCTTTTGATTGGTTCCCGCATCAGTCTTTTTATAGTGAGGAATAAAAGTCCTGATTTCGTCAACGTCTATTTTTACAAACAAACATTCAACTTCATTAATATCAATACCCTCTTCCCTCAAAATCTTTTGCAGGTCCTTGTCGTTTTTGTCTAGCTTTGCAGGCATGTAATTATTTGTAAACTCCGTCTTTCCTGCTCCTGGAGATCCAGCCATGAAAAAAGAGAGCGCATTAATACGCAAGGGCTTTTTGTCTACGATAAACTTACGGATAAGTTCATCTTTATGATCCTCTATGTATCGCTTAGCTTCCTTCTGACAAACTATTTCTTCATCTGAAAATTCCATTTAGTAATTCTACTACAACTCCCCCGCAAACGCCTTACTCTCTGTCATTCCCGCGAAGGTGGGAACCCAGTCTTAAAGTCTTCCGGAAAAGACGGAATACAATAATGATTTTCAACTCATTTTTCGGCTGAAACTCCCGACGCCATTCTCCTGAAATGTTGCAATAAATCTTAGGTGCTTGACACCCTTACCCTAAAAATTACACAACATTCTTACCCGCTTGTGAGGGGTCTGACCCTAAACCTTAGGGACAGCTTGTAAAATTTGGTCTGATTCATTATTACTTTGCTCTTCAATTAGCATCAGCTCATTTAGCAATAGCCGCTTAGCTTCACCGATACTACCCTTATTCAAGGGGAGACCAAATATTTTTATTTTACTTAATGTTTGATTTATGGAATTACGATACTGTATTTCCCTTAATTCAATCTCTTGGGACGGATAACACAACAGACCAAATTTTGTTTCGGTCTTGCTAAATGATGTGTATGCCAACAACTGATGCAAATCTCGGCGATGTTCTTCTTTTAGAATTTCGCTAGCTCCATATTTGTTGTAAAGGTGAGATTTGTACTTTGCGTCTATGAAAACCGTTGCCTTACCTTTTTGTAAAATTGCATCTGGCTCAAGGTGATTTAATTCCCAAGCGTATTGTCGAAAAAAATAGCCATCAAATTTATAATTAGCCAATAAGCGACCCCCCGATTCCTTGGCAACCTCTTTAAAAACATGCTGCACGAATTTTTCAAATACATCGGCAAAATCTACTCGCCAAGCCGTACTATCAACAAGGTTAAAGTCTAGAATGCGATTAGCCTGGAGCTTACAACTCTTTACGGTCGGACTATCAGAAAATCTTACTTGAACCAAATTTGTCTGCAACGGAAAATGTTCATACAACTTTTCATCTAAATAGTCCAATTTATTTCTGATATTTAACCTGATCCTCAAAGGTGTGTTCGCAGATAATAGTTCAACTTTACACAAATCAAAAACGTACCTAATTTGAGAATATTCATCATGAAATTCACTTAATATGTTTTTGCCGACTGGAAATCGTAATTTATTTTCCGCCTTATATTCCTTCTGGATATACTTATTCCAATTTATTTGACCTCTTGGTTCATTCGTAATTTTTTCAACTCTATCAAATTTTCTCCACGACCTCTTTGTCACCTCTTCAAGAGTGCGTATGAATCTTGCGGCCTCGAGATACATTGGGGGCCTAAAATTTCTCCCTGATGCTAACGGTATGCTGTCAGTTATTTCGGGATTTATCTCACTACCAAGTAAATTCAATATTTCAATATAATCCTCATATCTCCCATTGCCCGTATACCTAGGAGTAACGACAAAATCCCCAATTTGCTTTCCTGTATCAGGTGAACGCAACGGAATAGTGCCAATAAATTGAGAAGTTCTAAATACTATAGACGCGTGTTGATCGGAACCAATAACATATGGCGTTACGCCAAGAAAACCAAAAGCATCAGAATTGAGATCGATAAACTTCTGAAGAAGTTGGGCGATGTATCTTCTATCGGCACCATGAAACCATTTTTTAAGCCTATTGCCTTTTTATTAACAACAGCCCTAAAAACATGGCGAAAAAACCTCTTTGCAAATTAATCGAACAGGTTTCAGAGGAAATCGAAAAATTAGAAGCTGACCGGCATCCAAAGTTTTTTAAACATGAGACGGAAGGCAGAAAGCGGTTGGCTACCTTGTTGCTAGAGTTAAATGACCTTGAAGAAGATGAGGCAAAAATCTACAAATTAAAATTTACTAAAACAAACATAAAATGAGGCTTTCAAATAAGCAGACAGGCAGGCAAGACTTTGTGGATAATAAAGTACATGAATTGATAAACGCTCTCTTGCCCAAGACAAAGCAGATTAATTGGGATATTGATGTAATAGCCAATATTAGGGACAACATCTATAAAGAAATTTCAAGAAAAGTTAAGGGGATGAATGAACGAAGATTTTATCCTTAAAGTTTAGAGTTTTGTATACTTCGTATGCTTCCCCTTTGCCTTTTCAACCGGATATTTGGCTTCGTTTTTGGAAATTTTTTTGTCGGAGGCTTGGGCAATATCAATCCCGAAATCATGGGACATAATCAAGACCCAGTTGACCCCCACACCAAATCACTTCAAACTCTCGGTAAGTCGCTTTTTGAGTTGCGCGAGTGCTTTACTGCGTAATTTTAGTTGAGACTCTCTGTTGCGAGCGTCCTTTTCCGCTTTGTATGCTTCAGCGTAGAGCAACTCAAAAGGGCGACGAGACTTTGTGGAAAACACCTTCCCATCATTATGCTCATCAAATCGCCTACTCAGATTATTTGTTGAGCCTGTATACAGGTTACCATCTTTTAAACTTCGTAACACGTAAACACAAAACATACTAAAATTTGGTGTGGGGGTTGAAAACGTCGGCGAGCTCCTCGCCTATCTCGTCTTTGTGCGTTTTGACGTACTCCTCTATCTCCTTTTCGCTTTTCCACTTCACCCCCACACCAAACTACATCAAACTGCACAAGATATTACAAATAGAACATATTAAAGTTTGGTGTGGGGGTAAAAATGTTCCAACACCTCCGCCGCCTCTAGCGACAGCGAAACCGCCAAATCTTTCGGCTTGTGAAATTGTCGCCAGTCGCGTTCCTCCCGAAACGCAATCAGCTTTTTGGTCAGTTCGTTGATACGTTCGGGCTTGGGGGCCTCAGTATTTCGTCGCCTTTGTTCCTCAATGTTTGTCATCAGTTTTTTATACGGTTGCGTCTTTGCCGATTTTCCACACACCTTTTTCCAAAAAGGCTTCAATAGTCTGGCGAGTGGCTTTATTGATTAGATTTGAATGAGAAAGTTTATTTTCCTTGGCGTAGTCCACGAGTGTAACAATCTTTTTGCTTTCCAAATATGCCAATCGTTTGTGATAACTATTGGTAAGTGCCCTGCCCACAATTTCTTCCATAATGTCTGTACTACCATCCGTGTCAAAATCCCTGAATGCGTCGTAATACTTTTGCCGGTCAATGAATTTGATATTGATAGGAACATAACCCTCTCTGATTAACACATAGTTATTGAGAACACGCCCAATACGGCCGTTGCCATCAATAAACGGATGGGTGTATTCAAAAGCGAGATGTAGTCGTGCAATGCGCTTGATGATACTTTCATGGCTACTGGCATTGTATTCAGAAAGCATTTTCTCCAGTCTTTCCAGAATTTCATTCGGCGCGGGAGCGATATGACTGCCGACACGCACACGCTCATCATCTTTTCTAAATCGTCCAGCGATATCGTCACGAATATTTCCAATAAGCATCTTATGAAGGGATAGCATCACTTCAAGTGTGAGCTCTTGTTCCTTAGCCCTCTTGTCTATATATGAAACTACTCTGGCGAGATTCTTTGCCTCAAAAATTTCTCGTTCAGTAATAAATCTATCCAAATCAATTTGAAGAAGTATTTTTTCCGTCTCCTCAAGAGTGAGCGTGCTGTTCTCAATAGCATTCGAGTTGTACACCTGCTCGGCAACTTCCGCTTCGGCGATAAGCTTAATAAGCGCATCTTTCCCTGTTGATGCTTTGTAATACCTTTCTCGGAGAACGTTAACTTTATTGAAGGTAGCGGGTGTCTTTGCCATACCCTATAAATATAGTCATTTTCACGGTTTTGTCAACATAATCGTGAAAAACTAGCATAAAACGTCGTATTTTCACGATTTTGAACCGCGAAGCCTTCCGGCTTGTGGAATTGCTTCTCCCGCGTGGCGGGATTGTGGCTTATGGTTAAAATACCGGAGAATTTTAAATATAGGCCCCTGGGGCAGAGCCCCAGGGTAATATATGAACTCGCTTCGCTCGTCCGAACGCGGGGCAAAGCCCCGCGGTATTAAACCTACAGTTCGTCTTCGCTCGGACGCTGTGTGAAATCGGAATTTCCCACGCGCTCCTCGCTAGGCGAAATAAAAAAATTGAAAATTTTCAAAACTGTGATAAGGTGTCAATCGGCACAATTACCTTGAACTTTTGAAATTATGGAATTTTTTACCAACACCACAACGAATTTTTTCATCGTCTTAGCCCTCCTCACTATAGCT
>Ga0209211_10011186_pt1 | contig 11531 bp, 10 predicted proteins | sample RifGroA2_FD_183992 | JGI IMG/M metagenome (GOLD analysis project Ga0209211, IMG submission 183992) | Groundwater microbial communities from Rifle, Colorado, USA - Groundwater A2 (SPAdes) (version 2) | ecosystem: Environmental > Aquatic > Deep subsurface > Groundwater | place: Rifle, Colorado...
TTCAGCTGGAAAACGAAAAGGCGCTTTTAGCGGATAGGTTAGAGAGATTCAGCTCCCAGGAGCAGTTATCTCTCAATCAGGCTTCGGCTTTAAATAATTCCATCCAACAGTTAAATAGCTCTATCCGTGATAAAGAAATAAATATCAATGAGCTTAAGGCAAACAGGGAGAAACTGCTGAAACAGCATACCCGGGATATTTGGCGCGCGAGAGATTACGAATTAAAATTTACTCAAGCCGAGGAAGAAAAGGTATCCCTTAAAAGCCGGTTAGAGCACCTGGAGAGTGAGAAAAATAGCTTAGCGGCCGAGAATCAGGAAGCGGCATCCAAGGCCCAAACCTTAAGCGGCAGTTTAAAAGAAAAAGAAGGTAATATTGCCAGGTTGACCCAGGTGCAAGATGAATTAAGCATAAGGCTTAAAGATTATCAGGATAAGGTTTCTCAACTGCAAAGTAATCTGGCTGATAACCTAAGCCAGATAGACAGCCTTAAAGCCCGGGAATCAGAGTGGAAAATTAAAAATCAGGAATTTATTGATTCTATTCAGCGGTTAAATAATTCTCTCCAGGAAAAGGATATGCTTATTTCTGATTTTAAGCAGGCCCAGGAAAAGGTGCTTAAAAAGCATACCTCTAATATCTTAGAGGCCAAAGAGTATAATGAAAAAATTATCAGCCTTGAGGCCCAGAGGGATTCTTTAGCTGGACAATTAGAACGGCTCAAATCCGAGGAATCCGCCTGGCTTAATAAAAATAAGGAGTTAGCCGTCGCGCGGGAGGAGCTTAAGGGTTCTCTGCAGGATAAAGAAAAGGCCGTGGATGCCCTGCGCCGGACCCAGGAAGATTTAGTTAAAAAACTTAACGACTCAAATCTTAAGGTCAAGGCTTACGGTTTGGCCTTGGAGCAGTTTAAGCAACTGGAAAAGCAAAAGGTATCTTTAGACGACCAATTCAGGGATTTGGAGGTAAAGGGTTCGAGCTTAGAATCCAAGAATAATGAACTTACCAATGCTTTAACGGAGAAAGAAAAAAACATTTCGGATCTTAATCAGGCCCATCAACAGCTCTTGGCCCATGCCGAGGAGTATGAGGCCGAGTTGACTCAACTGCAGAATGAAAAAATCTCCCTGCAGAGCCAGATAGAGAAATTAAAATCTGAGAGCATGGATACAGAGAATAAAAATAAAGAATCTCTGGATTCTCTGCGGCAATTAAGCGCTTCGGTTCAGGAAAAGGACGCGCTGATTTTGGAGTTGAAAACCGCACGGGAGGAGCTTTCCCGGAAACAAATTGAGGACATAGCCGTGGTTAAGGATTACGAGGCAAAGTTAGACAGCCTTAAAGGAGAAAGGGACTCCCTGGAAAATCAGCTTAACGGCTTTAAAGAAAAATTAGAGACATCTCAGCCATTGGCGCGGGAACTTACTGCCTCTCTCCAGGAGAAGGAAAGGCTTTTGGCGGAGTCGAAACAAAAGGAGAAGGAGCTTTCGCTTAAGCAGAATGAATCCGCCTCTTTAATCAAGGAATACGAAGACAAATTTGCCTTTTTCCAGGGTGAGAAGGCCAATCTCCAGACTCAGCTTAAGGATTTTAAATTTAAAGAAGGGGAGTATCAGGCTAAAATCGCCGAGTTTAACGCCAGCGCGCAGGAAAATCAAAAGACCGTCTTGGAATTAAAACAACGGATGAAGGAACTCACCGCCAAACAGGGCGAATCTTCTTCTCAGGCCGAAGACTATGAGATAAAACTCAACCGCCTGCAGATGGATAATACCAATTGGCAGAACAGGTTTAAACAGCTGGAAGCTAAAGAACAGGCCTCCCAAAAGAAAAACGATGAGCTTAGCGCTATGCTTACGGATAAAAGTAAAAATATCTCTGACCTACAGTTACAGGAAGCTAAGTTTTTGTCCCAGATCCAGGGCTATCAGAACCGGATAAGCGAATTAGAAAAACAAAAAGATGAATTCTACGAAAAGAACAGGTTTTTGTATAATGATAATAAGTTCCTGAAAGAGAAGGTGGAAAGCTACCCTAAGAAGCTTTCCCAGGTTTCAATCCTAAAAGACCGGCTTTTGAAAGAAAACGCGGTCCTGCATTATAACTTGGGGGTATTTCATATCCAGAGGCAGGAATATAGCGAGGCAATCATTGAGTTTGAGAAAGTCCTGGAGCTGACGCCTAATGATCCGGCTACGCATTATAATTTAGGCTTGATTTACGCCGAGTATCTTAATGATAAGCCTAAAGCTATGGTGCATTTTAAACGTTATTTGATGACCACGGCCAAAGACGATAAAGACGCCGACCGGGCCAAGAAATACATCCTGACCTGGGAGAAATGGCAGGAGCAGAGATGAGAAAACAGTTTGGGACTCTTTTGACTTTTGAATGAGTTGTCATTCCCGCAATCTTTAGGCGGGAATCCAGAATATGAATCAGTATTATGTATATATTTTGGCTTCTAAAGAGAATGGAACATTGTATATTGGAGTTACGAATAACCTGATAAAAAGAGTTTATGAACATAAACAAGGTTTAATTGAAGGTTTTTCCAAGAAATATAATGTGCATAGGCTTGTTTATTATGAAATAACCAATGATGTCAATAGTGCTATTTATCGGGAAAAATGTTTAAAAAAATGGAATCGCGCCTGGAAAATCAGGTTAATTAAAGAAAGCAATCCATCTTGGAAAGATTTGTATAAAGATTTATTGGAGTAAATGCCTTTAATTTTGGATTCCCGCCTCCGCGGGAATGACAGCGCCGTAGATTTCCATCGGAGTTTATCCCCGCGTAGGCGGGGACGGGAATGGTATAATGATTTAGGCCTAGGCGCTCAAAACTTGCAGGAATCTGTTTTATGTTAAACACAAAATTAAGCTTTATAATAGTAACTCTTATATTTTTTCCAATCGCGTATTTGGCGGCCCAGGAAGCGCCGAAAGAGGCGGATAAGCCAGAGGAGGTAAGCACTCAAAGCCGGCTGGCACTGCCGCCGGATGAAATATTTAAGCAGAATATCTCTTTGGATCTGCGTAATATTGATGTCCTGGAGGCTATGAAATTCCTGGCCGGTAAAACCGGACTGAATATTATCGCTTCAAAAAATGTTACCGGCCGGGTAACCTTAACCGTGGAAAATGTCGCGATTAAGGATGTGTTTGATATAATGCTGCGCTCTAACGGCCTGGCCTATGTTACCCAGGGAAATATCTGCAATGTAATGAGCGAGGCTGAGTATAAATCTTTTTACGGCACCAACTTTTCGGATACCCGCTCGGTGAAGGTTTTTCGCCTTAAATATGCCATACCCGAGCAGGCCTTTACTTTATTAGACGCGCTTAAAAGCGAGATTGGCCGGGTTCTGGTTGACCCGGAATCCGGCAATGTCCTAATTATGGACTCACCCGAAAGAACTATCCAGATGCAAAAGGCTTTGGATGAGTTTGAGAAGCAGAATATGGTAAAGGTTTTTAGCCTGCAATACGCCAAGGCTAAAGAAGTGGAGGAGATCCTAAAAACCCAGCTGGATTCTAAGAAAGTGGGTTCGGTCAAGGCCGATGAACGCAATAATCAAATTATTGTGCAAACCTTTCCCCAAAGGATGGAAGAAATTACTACCCTGATAAAAAGCCTGGACCGTCAGACCAAAGAGGTTTTGATTGAGGCCAAAGTGATTAAGATTTCCCTCTCCAATCAATTGGATTCCGGAGCGGAGTGGGAGGGGATATTCAAGGTCGCCAAGGCCGACGGAATGAATTATGTGGGAGCGAATCCGTTTAGCGTGAATCAGAAGTCTTCTGACGCCTGGCAGTCTCGGAAGCAGTTTTTGGATACCACGATGACCGGCTCAATCGGGGCGTATCCCTTTAGCGGCAACACCGCGGAGGTTTCCTCCAGCAAAAAGAAAACGATAGGGGAAGAGGCGCACTACGGGATTATTGACGATAAACGGGATTTTGACGCCCTGTTTAAATATGTGCAGACCTTAGGCACTACCCGGGTGCTCTCTAACCCAAAGATAGTGGTGGTTAATAACCAGGAAGCCAAGATTCACATCGGAGAGCGCCAGGCCTATGTTACCTCTACCACCACCGCCGGCTCAACCGGAACCAATACGATATCCGAGGATGTTACCTTTGTGGACATAGGGATTCAGCTTTCGGTTACCCCGGTTATTAACGATGACGGATATATCACTATGAAGGTAAAGCCGGAGATCTCCAGCGTTTCCTCAACTCTGGTTACTTCCCAAAATAACAAGATACCCATTATTAATACATCCTTGACTGAAACCACGGTTTTGATGAAGGACGGGACCACCCTGCTTATCGGAGGCTTGCGTAAAGAAGAGAAGACCTCATCGGGCGAACAGATGCCCTTTTTAGGTAAGATTCCTCTTCTGGGGTTTGTTTTTAGAAACGACACCAATAAGACCGAGAGGACCGAGCATTTAGTGATGCTTACCCCTCATATTATCAGCGGAAACGATATGGATGTGGGTAATGAGCGGGCCTTTGGGGACAAGCCGGGTAAGGAATATCAGGAATATCAGCCTTTGGCCCTGGAGTATAAGGATATGTATTCGGTAGAGCCGATGGTTTCCGGTGAGCTTCCCGCGGGAGCAATCTTTAAACCTTACCGGGAGGATGTTGATATTGACGATAGCCCGGAGTTATCAATGAAGCCAAAAATTATGTCGACTTCGCCGGTAGGCAGGGAGTGAATAAGATGAGCGTAAACAAGAAGGCCTTAATTGTATTTTTTTTCAGTATCCTGATAGGTTTAAGTATTCTTTTTCTCTTTAAGTTTTCACGGGCTCCTTCTTCTAAAATAAAAGACGTTAAGCCCGACTGCGAAAACTTAATTAAGGAAAATCTGGAATTTAAAAATAAATATGCTACACTACAGAAAGAGTATGATGCCGTTATCGCGGACCGGGATAATGTTCTTTTTCAGGCGAAGTTTCTGCTTTCCCAAAAAGAGAAAGTAAGAGAGGCGGAGGCTTCGTTTGAGAGGATGAAAAAAGAAGGCGAAGCCCTTGAGAAAGAAAAGATTGAGTCTGAAGGCAAAAACCTCAAACTCCAGGAGGAAATAGCAGGCTTAGAAAACAAAATTGAGGAATTAATCAGTGAAAAAGGCAGGGCGATAAACGAAAAGAAACAACTTGAGGATCTTATTGCCAGGGAAAGAGACAAGAATCCTATTCTAAAATTAGAAGATGAAAAAGCAAAACTGCGCGATGAGCTTGCCTTGGCCAACGCGGGCATTAAGCAGGTCAAGTCAGACTTAAAGCAATCTCAGGCCCAGCTAAGTAAGCTTAACAGCGAAATTATTAAGTCAAAACAGGAGTTAAGCGCGTCTAAGGAACAAGCTGAGGAATCGCGCCAAAAGAGAGAATCCTTAAGCAGGGATTATGCCCAGGCCCTTAATAAAAATAGAATCTTAGAGGAAAAGGTAGTCCAGACTCCCAAGAAGTTTGCCGAGATCGCCCGGCAGAATAAGGCCTTGATTAAGCAGGCCTCAAATATGCATTACAACCTGGGTGTCTTCTATACCAAGAACAAGGAATACAGCCGGGCGGTTGCCGAGTTTGAGGAGGCGGTAAAACTGCGCCCGGATGACGCCTACAGCCATTTTAATTTAGGCTATATCTATGCCGAGTATTTAGTCAACCGGCCCAAGGCCATTGAGCATTTCCGGCATTATCTAAGGGTTGCCAGGAAAGAAGATAAGGATATGGATTGGGTGAAGAAATATATCATTACCTGGCAGGCCTGGGGCGGCAAAGAGCCGATGGAATAATTTAAAGAATTAAAAATTTAAAGGAGGAGCTTAATATGAGAAATAAAGCGTTGTCAGCGGTTTGGTTGGTAGTTTTTATAGGCTTAATAACTATAGCGGCTTCTCAGGGTTACGCGGCGAATAAAAAGGGTGATACCGTGAAGGCGAAGGCTGTTTCCGCGGAAGAAGAAGCTAATCAAGCGGAGCAGGCCAGGATTAAAGCTCAGGAAGAAAAAATGTCCGCGCGCCGGGAATCAGAGAAAAAAGCCAACGAAGCCTTAGCCCAAAAGGAATGGCAGATAGAAGTGACGGAGATGGGTGTTAAGAAAATGAAGCCGGAAATAGATGTATTGACCTTCGCCGAAGGCAAGGTTATCTCGAAGAATTATTCCGCTAAGGGTTATTCCCCCACAAATATTACCTTGACAGTTCAAGATAGTGGAACAATAGTGTGGGAGACTATGCAGACCAATCCGGAGCATGGGACGGTTTTCTGGAGGGGTGAGTTGAGCAATGGTTTGATAAGCGGAGCGGTAAGCCTTCAGCCGAAAAAAGGAGATAATAAGGATTATTATTTCGCGGCAGTCCGCCCTCAGGAGGAGGCAGGGTCGGTAAAGATTGAGGCGCAAAAAACAGAAAGTAAGGAAGCCGGGGCGGTAGAGCCAAGGCCGAAAAAAGCGAAAAAAGAGCCAAAGAAAAAGAAGTAGGGGCGGTTCGTGAACCGCCCTGACCAGGGGCGGGTTCGAACCCTTCAGGGGATAGAATGAAAAAATGATAAAAAAAATAATAAGAAATCCTCCTCTTACCAAGTGGAGGCGGGGAGGGGTGTTAATACTTCTGATTTTGCTTCTGGAGTTGTTAAATAATCCGGGTTTTGCCGCTGGGCAAAAAAGAAGAATAATTAATAAATCAGGAAGGCCTGAGCCGGCGCTTAAGGAATCAGGCTCTCCGATTAAACAGGTTCTAAAATCCCAGGAATGGATAATTTATCTGGTTCCTATAAATGATGAATCCGCCAATCCCCAGATGGATATCCTAAGCTTTTCCGGTAATAAATTCAACTCCAGAAATCTTTCTTCTAAGGGTTTTAAAGAATTTGATTACGCGCTCAGTGAGGACGAGGGCTCGCCTCGCGGCGGCGAAGCCGCTGGCGCAGTCTCCTGGGAAGCTTCCCAGGCGATAGATTCCAGCGAGATAGCTTCCTGGCACGCGGAATTAAAGGATAAGCTGATGCGCGGAGTGTTGAGTATCCTTAAGAAAGACGGCACTATCGAAGACCTTTATTTTACCACCCAGGCTGTCAAAGAAGTAGGGGCGGTTCGCGAACCGCCCCTACGCCCGACCAAAAAACCAAGAAAGCCCGATAGTCTGCTTAGAAACAATCGTTAAGAATGGTTAAATTCAGAGATTCGGCGAATCCTAAAATAGATCCGGTAATTAAGCGATTTCTATCCGGAATAGAGAGGCTTGGCTTAAAACAAAGAATAGATAAGATTTATCTCTTTGGTTCCCGGGCAAAGGGGATGGAGCGTCCGGATTCTGATTACGACCTGTTGATTGTTTCTCCTTTGCCGGATAAGGAGTTTAAGAGTAAAATTTATGATATCGCGGTGGATATACTCCTTGAAACCGGAAGAGACGTGTCCTTAAAGATTTTTAAAACCGGTGAATTCAGCCGTCTGTGCGGAATGCGCACGCCCTTTACGCGCAATGTATTAAAGGAAGGGATAATAATTGGATAGAGAAACCACAGACTTAATTCAAGGATATTTAACCCGGGCCAAAGAAAAGCTTAAGAGCGCTAAGGATCTATTTAAAGCGCGGGACTGGAGCGACTGTGTCTCCCGGGCCTATTATTGCGCCTTCCATTCTGTCCAAGCTTTGCTTCTTTCTGAGGGACTGCAGGCTACTTCTCATCAGGGGGCACTGAATCTCTTCGGTATGTATTTTGTGAAAAGCGGTAAATTTGATAAAAGATTCGCCAAGATTTTAAAGAATTTAAAAGACGATAGGGAGAACGGCGATTATGAAGTATTTTCTGTTATTGATCAGGAAACAGCCGAAGAAACCTTAAAAGAGGCGGAGGAATTTCTTAAGGCAGTCCAACAATACCTGGAAAAATATTTAAAAAATAAATAGTAATGAAAAAAGCGCCTAAATTCTTAAAACAATATTTCTGGGATATAGATTTTGAAAAGTTGGAGATAAAAACTAATTCTCGCGATGTCTTGAGGAGATTATTAGAACATGGCAATGATAAGGCAGTTAAGTGGATGAAGAAGAATTTTACCAGAAACGATATATCCTGGGTTTTAGGCAACTTACGCGGCATCTCCGCCAGAAGCGCGAATTTTTGGGCACTCATCTTTGAGATTGATAGGAAAAATATATTATGTTTACGCGAGTCCTCTCTGATAACGCGAAATACGCACTGGCCATATTAGGCAAGTCGCGCCTAATGGATAATGCTTATTTGGCTGGCGGAACCGCCTGCGCCTTGCAGTTAGGCCACAGGATTTCCGTGGATTTGGATTTTTTTACTCCCCGGGAATTTGATTCCCAGGAATTAATTAATTCTTTAAGAAAAATAGGACAGTTTAAGTTGGAGCGCAGAAGCTGGGGAACTATATTGGGCGCAATAGAGGGAGTAAAGTTTAGTATTTTTGTCTATAAATATCCGCTTTTAGGGCGCTGTAAGCCATTATTTGGTATTAAACTGCTTAATCTGCGCGATATCGCCGCGATGAAAATAGACGCTATCGCTTCCCGGGGGATGAAGAGAGATTTTATCGACCTTTACTTTATTTGCCGGCAGGCGAGTATATCTTTAAAGGAGATTTTATCTTTTTATGACTATAAATATGGAAAATTAGCATCAAATGTCATTCATATCCAAAAGAGTTTAGTTTATTTTGTTGATGCCCAAGAACAGGAAATGCCCAGGATGCTTAAATCCTGTAAGTGGGAAGAGGTAAAAAGTTTTTTTGAGCGAGAGGTCAAAAAGCTTGTCCTTAAGGACCATTAAAAGGGACCAAAATAAAAAATAGGCCTTGCAATATTCTGAAAGTATGGTATACTCTAATCAGAAGAAAAGAATTGACAGGTTTTCCGATAAGAGCAAACCGCGGGTAACCGCGGGGCGCAAAGCTGTGCACCCGCCAGAGAATTACGGCGGGCAGGCAAGCTGCCGAAGAAATCTGGAAAGAGTTTAAGCACCCAGGGCAGTCTGCCTGGGTTTTTTTATGGTTTTTTGACAAAGTGCCAGGCACGCGCGAAGGTTAAGGTTAAGGCCAAGGTTAAGGTTAAGGTTAAATCTTTGAAAGTGCCAGGCACGCGCGAAGAATCTCTATGTTAAAGGTTAAGTTTGAGGTATAAAGTTGCCCAGATTACCCCGGATTTACTTAGAAAATTGCCTATATTACGTGACCAGCCGGGCTAATCAGGGGCAGGAAATTTTCAGGGACCCGGAGGACTACAAGATGTATTTAGAGCTCCTCAAAAAATACAAGGAACAGTTTGGCTTTAAGCTTTTTTCCTTTATGTTAGGAAAAGAGCAGATCAGCCTGCTTATGGAAGTAGGCGAAGGAGCCACTATTTCGGTGATTATGCATGGGGTCAGCTCTAATTACACCAAATATTTTAACAGCCGCTATCAGAAAAAAGGCCATCTCTTTCAGGAAAGATTCCGCTCCGTGGTAGTAGAAAAGAAACCCTACTTATTAGATTTGATTTCCTATATACATTTGAGTCCCGCTAACCAATCTCTCTACAGCAGTCATCTGCTCTACCTATATAATAACCAGAACCAGGATGAGGCCGCGGACAAAATAGCAAAAATACTGAATTTAGAAACTGAAGTCGCCCAGGTAACCGAGGCGATACTCAGGGCCTGCCCGGATAAAAAAGGCTACGCGGATTTTATTGCCGCCCGGACTTCGGATGAGATAGAAGCTATCCGAAAAAAACTGTATCGGACAAACATTCTGGGTTCGGAGCAGTTTATGGAAAAGGCTAAGGCGGAATTAGAAAAGAAATCCGAGCCCGAAGTGGAGAGAGAGAAGGTTTCTTCCTTTATACCGGTTTCCGTTTCCATAGTGGTGATGTTGGCCGGAATCGGCCTGGGGGTGCTGTATGTGCAAAAGACCGCCGCGCTGAAGAAGAAAGACAGCCTTATACCGGAGGCAATCAAAGAGCGCCTTAACTATAATAATCTTACCCTGAAACAAGGCCAAATTGAGCAGGAAGAAAAAAGCGAATCTCCGGCCCTGCTTCTGGATTTAGATGATACTGAGTGGACCATTGAGTTTAAAGGCCCCGCGGATTCTCAAAGTTCTTATCCGCGCTTTGACAAGATAACCTTTGATCAGGGGAAGATTTATTCGCCCTATTTCGCCGGAAAAGGTTTTGCCGGCTCAAATTATACCTTGACTATTAAAGACCGGGGGAGAATGACCTGGGAAACCATGCAGGCCAATGGCTCCGGCGGAGTTTTAGTCTGGCGCGCCGATATAGACGCGGGCCAGATGCAGGGAACATTAAGCCTGCGCGAGGCGGGAAAGCCGGCCCAGGAATTTTCTTTTGTGAGTTTAGGCTATCGGAGGAGGGAATAAATGATTACCAGGATTTTCGGTTTAATATTGGTAATGATTGTTGTTCTTGGCCTGTGTGGAGCATCTGGGGCGGATGGAGAAAGAAAGAAAAAAATAATCGGTAAAGCTCAAAAGGAGATCCAGGGTGAAATAAGCTGGATTAACAGCCGCTATATCGCGGTTGCTTATAACCGTGACCCGGTTAAAGGCAGTGAAGATGAGATTCTGCTTCCTATTGATAGCAATCTCAAACTGGAGCATAAGCGGAGCCTGGATCAGATAAAGGCCGGGGATTTGGTCCGGGTCCAGTATGACGAAGAAACCGAAGAGGATGATAAAGGTAATAAGAAAGACAGCCGCAAGGCGGCGGTGATTAGCTTTATCAAAGCTGGGCTGAAGAAGGAAGAGCCGGTGATTAGCGATGAGCTTTCAGAGGATGATAGTCTTACTTTTAAGGGGCTAAAGAGCGGGGAAATTAAGAATGAATAGCAAGATGAGGAAAACGACTATTTCTGTAAGCTGGTTGCTATTAGGATTTCTAGGGGTTTTATTCTTTGCCCCTGATGTCCAGGCATATCAGGTAAAGCGGGTTATTACCGGGTTGGTTAATTTAGGAACTGCTGTGGAGGCCACTACTATAGACCTGGTAGCCACCGGAAAACTTGCCTCCGGAGACGTCCTGAATGTAGATAAATCCGTACTTTTTATCACCCGTAGCGTTACCGACGGCGCCAACGAGAGGACAGTGAGGATGAACACTATGGCGATGATTGACGACCCTACTCATCTTCTCTTCTCCCGTAGGACGGCCGGCCCGGCTATGAATATTGAGTATGCTATTATGGAGTTTACCGTGGATTCAGATGTTATGGTTTATGCCGGGATGACCACGGTTCCGGAAACCATTTATTATAAGAATATCACCTTGCCCGCGGATGTGATTCTGGCAAAGTCTTTTCCCTTATTGACTGTCAGGACGAATTTGGCCATTAACGGCAACGACGAACGGGAAATTTTTATGGGTGAGCTTACCGGGACCAAGACCCTGCGCATAGATCGCTCAGATGTGGCAAACAGCGCTAATACTGATGTGGCCTATCAGGTGGTGGCTTTCGGGGCCGGTGAGGCGGATGTGAGCGTGCAAAACGGAACTT
>Ga0209211_10011187_pt1 | contig 11531 bp, 10 predicted proteins | sample RifGroA2_FD_183992 | JGI IMG/M metagenome (GOLD analysis project Ga0209211, IMG submission 183992) | Groundwater microbial communities from Rifle, Colorado, USA - Groundwater A2 (SPAdes) (version 2) | ecosystem: Environmental > Aquatic > Deep subsurface > Groundwater | place: Rifle, Colorado...
CCGATATGGTTAAAGAAGGAACCGTTGTAATTGATGTTGGAATAAATCGTGTTGAGGATTCATCTCAGGCAAAAGGATATCGAATTGTCGGCGATGTTGATTTTGAAAATGTCGCTCCCAAAACATCGTTTATAACCCCGGTTCCCGGCGGAGTTGGACCAATGACCATCGCCATGTTATTACAGAACACATTCAAAGCATATTTAAAATCCGGTAAATAAAAATGGACTCATCAAAAATTGAAAGAATTGTATCCCAGGTATTTTTAGAAAAATCACTGCGCGATTTTTATTGTCAGGGTGATACTTGCAAAGGTTGGGAAACGAATGTTATCACTCAACCCAATGCAATAAAGAATATTGTTAATGTCGGCGCAGAAAGAATTTCCGCCGGTTTAGGAGTCGGAGATCATTTACCCGATCTTTCGCTTGCAAGAATGATCGACCACACCATGCTTAAACCCGATGCTACTACCGCTGAGATTACACAACTTTGCGCTGAGGCTAAACAATATCATTTCGCTTCTGTCTGTGTTAATCCCGGATTCGTGCCGCTTTGTTCATCTCTTCTTAAAGGAACTGACGTAAAAGTTTGTACGGTAATCGGATTCCCTCTGGGCGCAACAACCACCGAAGTCAAACGCTTGGAAGCTGAACAGGCGATTGCAAACGGCGCTACGGAAATTGATATGGTGATCAATGTTGGTCAATTAAAAAGTGGAAATTACGATTATGTTTTTAATGATGTGAACAGAGTAGTTCTTGCAGCTAAAGTTCACCGTAACGTTTGCAAAGTAATATTAGAAACCGCACTCCTGACAGATGAAGAAAAAGTAAAAGCCTGTCTGATCTGCAAAAAAGCCGGTGCTGATTTTGTAAAAACCTCAACGGGATTTTCAAAAGGCGGCGCTACAGTTGGCGATATTGCACTTATGAGAAAAATTGTCGGTTCTGCAATTGGAGTTAAAGCTTCCGGTGGAATCCGTTCTAAAGAAGATGCCGAGGCAATGATAGCAAGCGGCGCGGACCGCATTGGCGCAAGTGCGAGTGTAAAAATTGTTATGGGTGAGAAAAGCGAGTCAAGTTACTAATAACATTCATCCCGAAAAAAATAGAGTTAGGTATTTTCTTCAATTTTAGGTCGGTAGCATGGATGAATGATTGGGAGAATGAATGTTTTCATTCAGTCATTCAACCATACATTCATTCCGCTGGTTAATGGTTTCAATAGTATTGCGAAGTTTAATTTATGTATAGGTTTTAAGTAAAATGAGTTACTCATGGTTTTAGATATAATTATTTCAAGAGCGATTGACGGATATTCTGCAGCCATTCCATCAATTAACGGATGCGAGACTTGGGCTCCGAAAGAGGATGAGGCTATTGAAAAAATTGTTTCGTTAGCAAGATATTATTTAAAGTTAGATGAAAACCACCGAATATTAGTTGACAAAGCAGGTAGAAGCGCGTGTCAATCAATTTATAAATTAATCTTCCACAAACATTGAGAAAACAAATTACAGAACGGCGGAAAGAAAAGATCATAACCGTTGCTTCTGCGCGGCAGGAATCTCTTCGTCTTGTTCTCGAAAACGTCCACGATCCCCACAACGTTAGCGCGGTTTTCCGTTCATGCGATGCGGTTGGAATCCCAATAGTTTCTCTAATTTATAACATTGAAAAATATCCTAAGATCGGAAGTAAATCTTCTGCATCAGCTTTCAAATGGGTTGAGAAAGAAAAATTTACTGAAGTGAAAAACTGTTACGATCATTTAAGAGACGAAGGTTTTACAATTCTTGCTTCATCTTTAAAAGCAAATTCACTTAATCTTTACGAACTTGATCTGACAAAGAAAGTTGCGCTCGTTTTTGGAAATGAACATCGCGGAATTTCCGATGAAGCTGAAACTCTTGCAGATAACATTTTTTACATCCCGATGTTGGGAATGGTACAAAGTCTGAACATTTCCGTTGCCGCCGCAGTTACTTTGTACGAAGCGATGCGGCAAAGAATGGTAAAAGGTTTTTATGATCAGAAAGAAAATCCGGAATTAATTGAACGAAGAATTGAAGAATGGTTAACTAAAAAATAATGACGCAAGAATTAAATAAAATTAAATCTGTAAAAGGCGAACTTGCTCTTCCGGGCGATAAATCAATTTCTCACCGCGCCGTAATCTTCTCTTGTATGGCAGAGGGAATTTCTGAAATTGAAAACTTATCAAACGGGGAAGATGTCCGTTCAACGTTAAAATGTTTCTCCGAACTTGGTGTTAAAAGCATGTGGGAGGGAGAAAAACTGATCATTGAAGGAAAAGGATATAAGAATTTCAACGCTCCTTCAAATAATCTGGACGCGGGTAATTCGGGAACAACCGCAAGATTGCTTGCCGGATTTCTTTCCGCTCAGCCGTTTGAATCAACAATGATAGGAGACGAATCACTTTCTCAAAGACCGATGAAACGAGTTATTGAACCACTTTCAATGATGGGTGCGAAGTTTTCTGCAACTCCGAAACTGACTCTACCATTAACCATTCATCATGCTGAAAAATTAGCGCCAATTACTTATGAAATGCCGGTTGCCAGTGCGCAGGTAAAAAGTTCTCTTCTTCTTGCCGGACTTCATCTGGAAGAAGAAACTTGCATAATTGAATCTGAACAAACGCGTAATCACACGGAAGTAATGCTTGGCTTACGAGTTGAGGAAAAAGAAGGGAGGAGGTCAATTTATTCTTCGCATAAGAATTATCCCACAGCTCAAAAATATTTTGTCCCGTCCGATATTTCCTCTGCAGCTTTTTTCATTGTTTTAACTTTGTTGGCAAAAAACTCGGAAGTGATCCTCCGTCATGTTTCACTAAACGAAACTCGTACCGGAATTATCAACGTCTTAAAGGAAATGGGAGCCAACATTGAAATTAATAAACAGCAAAGATCAATCAATGAGTTGTATGGCGATTTGATTATTCGGAGCAGCAAACTCAATATGATAGAAATTCCAAAAGAAATGATTCCAAACATTATTGATGAAATCCCGATTTTATCTGTCGCATCTGTTTTGGGAACAGGAAAGTTTGAAATTAGAAATGCTTCGGAATTACGTGTGAAAGAATCGGATAGAATTTCTGCGTTAGTTCATAATTACAAATTGCTCGGATTAGAGGTTGTAGAATTTCCCGATGGTATTTCTGTAAGCGGAACAATAAAAAATGAAAATCCCGTTTTTGAAAGTTTTCACGATCATCGTATTGCGATGGCTTTTGCAATCCTCTCAATGTTCTTAAAAAACGGCGGAAGCATCTCCAACTTTGACTGCGTAAAAATTTCTAATCCGCAATTTTTAGAGCAAGTAAACAGCCTCATCTAATAATCATGCGGGTTTGTTAGTACCTTAACAAAAGAGTTCGCGTAATCTGCCGTGACGGATTGGCAGAATATTTTAAGCATATTGAAATAGAAGTCAGAAGTAAGAATGAAAATTATTCTGACTTCTGAACACAATTGACTGTCAGTTCTTATTTCCGGCTTGTCCAGGTTTGGATCATGAACTTTTGTAGAAACCCATCTTATTGCTTCGGGTTGCCTGAAGCATCGAGTGTTCTGAACAATACTTCATTTATTGCTGCTGAATTTATGTATGGTCGAAACAGAGCTTCGAGCTACAAATACTATTTATAAGACTTTTCAAAATTCATTTGTTTTTTTTCTAATAAAAATTATTAATTTAGTCCATAACAAATTGCTCGGTTTTGTTGAAATTAATATTCACTAACTAAATGAGGTGTGTCGATGTCTCATAAGAAAAAAAAGAAGCAATCGGGGAAGAAAGATCAGAAAGAAGAGTTTGAAGTTCTTGAAGAGGAAGTAGAAACAGAAACTCCAAAAGAAGATTCAAAAGTCGATAAGAAATTTTATAATAAGGAGCTTATCCGGCTAAGTGTTGAGCTGGTAAAATTTCAAGAGTGGGTAAAGCATGAAGGTCTAAAAGTCGTGGTAATTTTTGAAGGACGCGACGCCGCCGGAAAAGGGGGAACAATAAAAGCCATCACACAATTTCTCAATCCGCGCGTTTGCCGCGTAGTTGCTCTTGGCACACCAACCGAAAAAGAAAAAACACAATGGTATTTTCAAAGATACACACCTCATTTACCGGCTGCCGGCGAGATGGTCTTCTTTGATAGAAGCTGGTACAACCGCGCCGGAGTAGAAAAAGTAATGGGCTTTTGTACAGAGGAAGAATACAAAGAATTTTTACGAAGCTGTCCCGAATTTGAAAGAATGCTGATGCGCTCCGGTATTATTCTGATAAAATATTGGTTCTCTGTAAGTGATGAGGAACAGGAAAAGAGATTTGTGGAAAGAATAAACAATCCCACAAAACGCTGGAAGATAAGTCCGATGGATTTGCAATCGCGCAGCCGCTGGGTTGAATACTCAAAAGCGAAAGATGATATGTTCGCGTTCACGGATATTAAGCAAGCGCCATGGTACGTAGTAAATTCGGATAATAAAAAGAAAGCGCGGTTGAACTGTGTGTCTCATCTGCTCAGTCTTATTCCGTATGGTGAAGTGAAGAGAGAAAAAATTGAGCTACCGCCAAAACAACAGGATATCGGTTACATAAGACCGCCGATGACCGACCAAAGTTTTGTGCCGGAAATTTATTAAAACTTGTCATTGTTGAACTTGTAAAAAAAGTGCTGCTCTTTCGGGCAGCACTTTTAAGATCATTTCTCTACAAACCGGGTCGTTGAACGACTTCCGGAATTTCATTACTAATTATCATCATCCACAAATTTTACCATAATTGCCGCTACAAACATTGAAACGCCGCCAAGGATGAGTGCATATATTGCATGATTTGCAAAAAGATTTTTAACGAAAAATCCGAGTATAGCCGCTGCGGTTATCTGCGGGATGACGATGAAGAAATTGAATATTCCCATATAAACACCAAGTTTATTCTTCGGCAACGATCCGGTAAGAATTGCGTAAGGCATTGCAAGAATTGAAGCCCACGCTAATCCGATACCAAGTTCTGAGATCAATAAAAGTTTTGGATCTTTAATAAAGTAAAAAGAAGCCAAACCGATTCCACCGCAAATTAAACTTATCATATGAACCGTTTTCCGGCTGGTTCTATTTGCAAGCCAGATCAATAGGAAAGCCATTACCGCCGCAAAGCCGTTATAAACAGCCATTAAAACGCCGACCCAATCTGCGCCTTGATTGTACAACGCAGATGAAGTATCAGTTGCGCCGTAAATGTGGCGGGTTACAGCGGGGGTTGTGTAAATCCACATTGCAAAAAGGGCGAACCATGAAAAGAATTGAACGTAGGCAAGTTGTATCATTGTTTTAGGCATCTTATAAAGATCGTTGATAACTACAACAAGTCCGTTTTCTTTTTTTGAAGATTGAGTTAAATATCCAACGAGAAGTTGAATTATTCCGAATACAGCAACGCCGCCGAAGAAAACTCCTAAACCGTAATCCATGTAAATAAAAAAGTAGAAGGCAAGAAATAAAACTACTCCGGTAATCAGCCAGATTAATCCATTTTTATAAAATCTTGAATGAGGAAGTAATGCTTCATCTCTCTTCGTTTGAGGATTACTCTCACTTTCTTCTTTGTTGAATTGTTCCATTTCTTCTGGTGAATATTCTTTTGATTTCACAACCGTCCAAATAACAGCTAAAAGAAAAACAGCGCCGCCGATATAAAATGAAAATCTTACCGAAGGAGGAATTTCACCATGAGCCGCAGTGTTACTTATTCCGAACCAGTTCGTCATAACGTAAGGAAGAGCAGAAGCAACGATTGCGCCTGTCCCGATGAAAAAACTCTGCATCGAAAAACCGATGGTTCGCTGATTTGGAGGAAGCATATCTCCGACAAAAGCGCGAAATGGTTCCATGGAAACATTTATTGAAGCGTCCATAATCCACAACATTCCGGCGGCAACCCAAAGTGCCGGAGAATTAGGCATGATAAGTAACGCCAATGAGGCGAGTATTGCACCGACTAAGAAAAATGGACTTCTTCTGCCAAATCGATTCCAGGTCTTATCACTCATATGTCCGATGATCGGTTGAATAATTAAACCGGTCACCGGTGCGGCGATCCAAAGGATCGGTATTTCATCAATGCTCGCGCCTAATGTTTCAAATATTCTACTAACGTTGGCGTTTTGAAGCGCGAAGCCGAATTGAATACCCAGAAACCCAAAACTCATGTTCCATATTTGCCAAAAAGAGAGAGCCGGTTTTTTCATATCAGTTCCTTTGCCGTTTGATAAAGAGAAAGTTTCTTTTGTAATTTGAGACAAAAATTAATTGATTTTTCCGTACCGTGCAATTTTTAAATAGTGAATTCCGTAAAACAACAGATCTGATGTCGGATGGAAATGAAAGTGAACAGACAGAGCATGGATGAATGACTGCATGAGTGAATGGTTCCAATACGAGGAATGAAATGTTTTTATAATGTTCATTCAACCATTCAATCATGCATCCATGCAGAAGTCTGACTTAGATTTGTAAAAACCATTATGATAAAACTTATAGATATATTAAACCAAGTTTCTGCTAAAACTCATTCCGCTTTTTTCTATTCTCCGTTAAAAAGGGGAGACGAGGAATGTTATTTGTTTTTGGAACCGGAAAGAATTCATCTTATCAACAGCATAGAGAATGTGGATGAATTTCTTTCAGTTTTGGATGAGATAAACGGGAAAAAACTTTTCGCCTATACAATTTTACCTTATGAACTTGGATTGTTATTTGAAAAAAAATCAAGAAAGATTCTAACTAAAAAAGATGAGAATGTAATTCTTCAAAATGCTATCATCGTTACGTTTAATAAAAAGAATGCAAAAAGAATAAAAACTTCAGATATACATTTTAGTGGAATGGAGAAAGAAAATTTTAAGGTTTCAAATTTTCGTTTAAATGAATCTCGAAAATCTTTCTCAAATAAAGTTGAAGATATTAAAGCGCAAATTGCCGAAGGGGAGACGTATCAAGTTAATTTAACGTCATTGGCGACTTTTAAGTTTAACGAAAGTGTTGAAGGATTGTTCTGCAGTTTGCTGTTAAAGCAGTCGGCGGAATATTCGGCTTTTATCAATCTGCCGGAAAAAAACATTCTCTCCTTTTCCCCGGAATTATTTTTTAAGTTAGAAGGGAATTCGGTAACTGCTAAACCGATGAAAGGCACCGCTTGTCGCGGAATAAATCTTCAAGATGATTTACGAAATAAAGAGGAGTTATATTTAAGCGAAAAAAACCGTGCTGAAAATTTGATGATCGTTGATCTATTGCGGAACGATCTTGGGAAGATCAGCAAACAGAATAGTGTTTCTGTTAAAAAGCTTTTTGAGGTTGAGAAATATGAATCACTTTTTCAGATGATTTCTATCATTAAAAGTAGATTGAAGGACAAAACAAAACTCTCGGATTTAATAAAAAATATTTTTCCTTGCGGTTCAATTACCGGCGCGCCAAAAATTAGAACGATGGAAATTATCCACCGGTTGGAGAAAACTCCACGCGGACTTTATACCGGTTCAATCGGATTATTGCTTCCGGAAAAAAGTATTTTTAATATTGCGATCAGAACGGTAGAAATTGATAACGCAAACAAAACCGGCAGTATTGGACTTGGCGCCGGTATTACCTGGGGCAGCAATGCCGATGATGAATATGAAGAAGTTCTCTCAAAAGGAGCGTTTGTAACGCAACCGCCAAATCAATTTGAGATATTTACTTCTCTCCTTTATGAAAATGGAAAACCATTTTTACTCAAAGAACATCTTAAGCGGCTAAAATGTTCAACTGAATATTTTTTGTTTTTTTATAACGGTGAAAAAATTGAAAAAGAGTTGAGTAAATGTTTCAAAGCTTTGAGTGATAAAAAAAGGTACAAGATTAAAGTTTCGATCAATAAATTCGGTTTAACGTCCACAAAGGCGACAGAACTCACGAGTCAACATAGTAAAACTGCGAGAGTAGTGATCTCTCCCATAAAGACTGATGAGCAAAATAGGTTTCAATATTTCAAAACGACAAATAGAAAAATTTATGACTCCGAATTTATAAAATATCGTAATGAAGGATTTGATGAAGTTTTGTTCTTGAATCAGCAAAATTATCTTGCAGAAGGTGCAATAACCAATATATTTTTATTTCTTGATGATAAGTGGAAAACTCCTCCGATTTCTTCAGGTATCCTTGATGGTATTTACAGAAATCATTTTATAAAAAAACACCATGTGGAAGAAGAAGCACTTACAATTAGTGATCTGAAGAGATCGAAAAGGGTAGTTCTGACCAATTCGGTACGTAAAATTATTGCCGTTAGAGAGATAGTTTTTGAAGGAAAAACGATATTCAATTCCAAATGAATTACGGAAAATAAAATATTTTTTCTATCTTTAAGTAAAGAAAGAGAAAACTATTCATGGCAGATCAGATCGACGATATTATTTCACGAAAAAAAGAACACCTTGAGTTGTGCAAGACCGATGAAGTTAAATTCAAAGAAAAAACTTCCGGTTTTGAACAATTTGATTTTGTTCATGCCGCGCTTACAGAAGTAAAGATTTCTAAAATTGATCTTTCAAAAAAGTTTTTTAGCAAAAAAGTTTCCTATCCATTCTTAATCTCTTGCATGACCGGCGGGACTGCCGAAGGCGAAAATATAAATCTACAATTGGCGGAAGTTGCGGCTGAATTAAATATTCCATTGGGATTGGGAAGTCTCCGTTTTGCTCTCGAGACAAATAATTATGATGATCATTTCAAACAAATCCGCAAAGCCGCCAACGGAATTCCAATTCTTGGTAATATTGGCGGGGCTCAGATTATAAAGATGAAATCTTTTAAGGAATTATTTCATCTTCTTGATAAAGTTGGATCAGATGTTCTGGTTGTTCATTTAAATCCGTTGCAAGAACTTTTGCAGAAAAATGGGGAAGCAAATTTTAGTGGAATTCGGAGATCGATTGAGAAATTGGTCAAGCAATCTCCAACTCCAATTATCGTAAAAGAAGTCGGTTCCGGAATTTCTAAAAAGTCAGCGCAAGCATTATTAGAGTTGGGTGTAATTGGAATTGATGTAGCCGGAGCCGGCGGTACAAGTTGGGCGGGAGTTGAACTTCTTAGAAATAAAGAATCAAACAAAAATCCATTTTGGGATTGGGGATTGCCGACATCTTTTTGTATTAAAACAGCGGCAGAATTGAAGAAGAAAAATAAATTCATATTAATTGGTTCCGGTGGAATTAATTCATCGTTTGATGCCGCCAAAGCCCTGGCGCTTGGAGCTGATTTTACAGCATCCGCCAGGATCATTCTGCAGACATTGGTAAGGGATAAACAAGCCGGAGTTATATCGCTTATTACAAATTGGTTCGAGGATGTTAAACGGATAATGTTCTTAACCGATTCACAAAATTTGCGTAGTTTTGGGAAGGAAAAATTAATCTTAAAAAAGGACTACTTTGATCTCTGAGAAAGAATTTAATTCTTTAATCGAAAAAGAAAGAAAATTAATAAACACGAAACTGAAATCGGTTTTGGCTAAACGAAATCCCCGTTCTTTATATGAACCATCAGATTATATTTTAGCTGATCAAGGAAAAAGATTACGACCATTATTGGTACTTCTCACCGCAAAAGCAGTTGGAGGAAATTACGCAAAAGCATATAACGCGGCTTTGGCAGTCGAGATGTTACATAATTTTACTCTCGTTCATGATGATATTATGGACAATGCGGACAAACGCCGGAATAAATTAACTGTGCACATAAAATATGATGTGAACACAGCTATTCTCGCCGGTGATGGTTTGCTTGCCGTTGCTTATGAGTATTTGTTAAAAAATTTGATCGTTCCGGGAAATGAAGTCGTCCGCTCTTTCACTAAAGGTTTGGTTGAAGTATGTGAAGGGCAAAGTCTAGACAAAGATTATGAATTGAAAAAAGATGTCTCGATTAAAGATTATTTAAGAATGATCACCAAGAAAACGGCGGCTATGATTGAAATGTGTTGTTCAATTGGCGCAAGAATCTGCGGCGGTACTAAGGAAGAAATTGAGGCGCTTGCACGTTATGGGAAAAATCTTGGAATTGCATTCCAGATTCAGGATGACCTTCTCGATATTGCCGGAGATGAATCTGAGTTTGGTAAAAAGATTGGCGGAGATTTAATTGAAGGAAAAAAGACTTTCCTTTTCTTAAAAGCTTTGGAAAAAGCAAAAGGGAAAGAAAAAGCCGCTTTACAAAAAATAATTACTAATAAAGGAATTCAGCCTGCTGAAGTAGCATACTATAAAAAACTTTATCAAAAATTGCACATTCTAAATGATGCTGAAAAAGAAATTATTATTTACACGGAAAAAGCGCTCCGTCAATTAAACCGGATCAAAAATGAAAATGACAGACAGCTTCTCACTTTGTTGGCTTATTCACTTATCAAGAGAAAATATTAATGATTGAGACTAGAGTTAAAATAGTTAATAAAGCCGGGCTTCATACTCGTCCCGCAGCTACGATAGTTAAATTCGCTTCCAAGTATAAATCCGAGTTTTTTATTTCAAAGGATGGGCTGCACATTAATGGAAAAAGTATCATCGGTGTAATGACTTTAGCCGCCGAGATGGGAAGCGAACTTATACTTACTTTTGAAGGGGAAGACGAACAGCAAATGAATGACGAAATATCCGGTTACATCAGAGGAGGCTTTGACGAGTTGTGAAAGGACTAAAAGAAATATTAAAACATTCCGGTAATTATATTACAGGAATTGCCGCGGCTCCCGGACTTACTATCGGGAAAGCATATGTATTCACCAAAGAAGTATTGGAAATAAATCATAATGAAATAACAGATATTGATGATGCGATAATACTTTTTAATGAGGCGTTGGAAAAATCTCATAAAGAATTAAAAAAGATTTTCGGTTTCGCTAAAGAGAAAATGGGAGAAGTACGTGCAGCAATATTTGAAGCCCATCTAATGATCCTTGATGATCCGGTTCTCATCGGGAACATCACTGAGCGTATTAAAAAAGAGAAAAGATACCCTGAATTTATCGTGGATGACGAGATCTCTAAATATCAGCAATTGATGTTCGGCGCTTCCGAACATTACATGAAAGAACGGGCTCTTGATATTGAAGATATTAAAAACCGGATAATTAGGAATCTTCAGAAAAAAAGGTGGCAGTCAAAAATTCCCCTAGACGCGATTGTTGTAAGTGGAAATCTAACTCCCGCGGATACTATCCTTTTTACTAAATCTTCTTCGATCGGTTATATAACTGACCACGGTGGATTAACTTCGCACGCGGCAATCATCGCGCGGTCGTTAAATCTTCCGGCTGTGGTTGGCACGCATAACGCGAGTGAAAAAATTAATGACGGGGACTTGCTTATCATTGATGGATTCCATGGAATTGTTTTCGTAAATCCTGATGAAAATCAAGTAAAATATTTTACGCAAAAAATTAGCCACTTATTTGAAA
>Ga0209211_10011188_pt1 | contig 11531 bp, 11 predicted proteins | sample RifGroA2_FD_183992 | JGI IMG/M metagenome (GOLD analysis project Ga0209211, IMG submission 183992) | Groundwater microbial communities from Rifle, Colorado, USA - Groundwater A2 (SPAdes) (version 2) | ecosystem: Environmental > Aquatic > Deep subsurface > Groundwater | place: Rifle, Colorado...
TTTCATTACGTGAGGAGAATGCAATGCGTGTAGCGGAACAGTATAAAGAGGTTACAAAGGAATTTTTACAGAAAGTTGATGGTGATTAAAAATGGCTGGAAGGAAGAAGAAACTCGATCTGAAAGACACCCTGGCAAAGATAAAAGAATGTCTGCCGTTGTTGCCGGGAGAGGAAGAAAAACAGAAGACGACTCAAATTATCTCAGAATTATTACAAGAACTTGAGGTGCTAAGAGAAGCAATTAATCAGTTTCCAGATGAAGCTAAGATAAATAATATATCTGGCGCTATACAAACGCTGGTATCTTTCTTTGATACCATAAAAGACAAACCGGTCCTTGCAGAGATCCTCTTACCGAAGAAAACAAAGGCCAGAAAGACTGCGGGTAGTTTGGTTGATATGGACGCATTATTAAAACATCTGGAAGAATTATCCACTGATGAAATATTTGGAGAACTTACAAAACACAAGAAAGACGTCCTTCTTGAGTTGTCCGCAAAGATGAATATAACGTCAAATAAAAAACTCACGAAAGACGCCCTTGCAGACAAGATTTTCAAGCTGGGATTTGCAAACAGGAGAGGTTATGACCTATTGGGCAGTAAGCACGGTGAATGAGAGTAGGGGCGAAGCATTTGCTGTGCCTGGCATGAATTCATTTTCATATAGAACAGCAAATGCTTCGCCCCTACTTCACGAATTTCTGACGGAGGATGGAAAGATATGAAATCAGAAATATACTTTTCTTTAAAGACGCCCCTTAATATTGAAGAAAGCAAAGTGGATAAAGATGTCTTTCTTTATTACAAACAGTTTGATAGACTGTATTGTGTAGTTGTCAAACACGCAGGAACGGAAGGTTTTTTAATAACTGCATATCCTACTGATAAGGTAAAGGAAGGAGATGTAATATGGACAAAGTAATGGTTTATTATCACAAGGATTCGGACACAATGGATATTTGGTTCGGCAATCCCGAAGATGAAGTTGTATGTGAGGAGGCAGGAGAGGGTATTATCCTTAAAAAGGATAAAAATGGAAAGACCATCGGTATTGAAAAACTCTATGTCAGTAAAACTGTTGGTATAGATAAACCATTGCCTATAGAGTTAGTAGTGGCTTAAAATCACAGCATCCTTTAATTAACCCCAAATTTTTTCAGGCTGTTTGGGTATGAAACTGCTCCGACGGTTGCATACCATACATTGTTTATTTAGAAATATTTTAAAATAAAAAGCCTTTTCGTACGTATTTTATGTTCGGTGGTTACATACTATGCCCATTAAGGCCGATTGGATTGGCGACTTACCCAACTTCCTAATGCTTGCTGACGAGTTACACGGGGAGAGGAACGCCTCCGGTGCTACTACTCGCACAAGCACTACCTATAATACCGATCGGCAGATGATGCATGCCAGACGTCATCTCCTCGCCATTCTAAAGTACCTGCACAATTCGTTCACTCCAGTAACTACAGACGTTTCTGAGAACGAAAAGGAACGCATTCTATTACTCGTTTCGTTCGTGCAAGGTGTGGGTCATGTCGAGTCCCTAATAACAGAGGGTCAATATATCAAAGCATGTCCAGCTATTCGCCAAGACTACGAGTTCCTTACTCGAGTTCGAGAACTACGGAAAGGTATCGCAAAGACGGGAGAGACACCCAACGTCAAAAATGCGCCTGAAGGCAGTCAGCGATTCTATGGACAGTTGTCTAAGATCGTACACTCGCAACACCCAGCAATGCTGTTGAACTTCCTTCAAAGCTGGGAGGGCGGGTCAAACTCAATTGTGGTGACACATCTTCCACACTTCGTCAGACCACGTGCCTCTTACCTATATATGATTCACGTCTGGCTTACGTTCGAATTAACGCGTGAAGCGGTTTTACTTTACGCCGACATGTGCGGCAAAAACGAAGCATACGATCGCGCCATTTTTGAGATTGGACGTGCAATTAACACACTTGAAGCATCTGGCATTACGTTCGCGATGCCAAAGAAGCCGGATGAAGCAGCCTAGCAATTATACGAAGGAACCTACGTATACATTTTACAGACTGAATCTAGGAGATATTTGAATAGAAGACCAACACAAAAACGGGGCGGATTGACAATATTAAGAAAGGGGGGGTGATAGGAATATGAAAAGTAAATTATTTGGTATTATTGCGGGGAACCTTTGGTTTTCCACACACCTTGTTTGTTTCATCATGTTATGCGTAATATTAGCCGTTCATGCAGCATCGTTGGCATCAGCCACGCCTCAGATCGCATGTGGGTATTCCCACACTATTGCCTTAAAGTCAGACGGGACGGTTTGGACATGGGGACGGAATGAGTATGGCCAATTGGGAGATGGGACTACCACGGATAGAAATACCCCGGTACAGGTAAGTGGTTTGAGCGAAGTTATTGCCATCGAAGGTGGATATGGACACACAATCGCTTTGAAGTCAGACGGGACGATTTGGGCATGGGGATGGAATGCGTAGGACGAGAATAGGGTCAGACCTTCATAATTCAAAAAAATACTTATAACCAAAAAAGAAAATAGTTTTTGAAAATGGAAGTTGTATGGGATATTCATGAGTTTAAATTTATTCGGGAGGAAAATGAAGATGGATTGGAGAAATCATATTGTAAGCACACCCGATGTGCTACGGGGTAAGCCCAGGATTAAGGAAACTAGAATTCCAGTTAGTCTTATCCTTGGATATTTAGCGGCAGGCAAAACCTCTGAAGAAATCATAGGAGAATTTCCTGGCATTACAAAAGAACAAATTGCTGCCTGTTTAGATTATGCCCGTCAGTTGTCTGAATTTGAGGTCACGGTTTAATGGCTTTAAGATTCTTTGCGGATCACTGCATATCCAATTTTATAATTAAAACACTTCAAGATGGAGGTAACGAAGTATTTAGATTAAGAGATTATATTTCTACAGATTCAGCCGATCAAATTGTAATCTCAAAAGCACATGAACTTGATTCTATATTGATTTCATTAAACGGAGATTTTGCAGATATAGTAGGTTATCCTCCTGCAAATTTTAAAGGCAATATTTCCCTGCAAGTAAAAAATCATCCAGAAGTCATTCCACAGCTTATTACAAGATTGAATGATTATTTGTGTTCCTATCCCACTATGAATCATTACAAAGGGAAGTTGTTTGTGGTAGAGGTTCATAGAATTCGAATTCAAGAATAATTAAAGACTGTGATGAAATCAAAACTAAAAGCGTAGAAATATGATAAAAAGGGGGCAGGTTAAATAGAGATAGTGACCGTTTATTGGCAAACAAATAGTAGTCGCTGTTCCTATTTATTCTATGTATATCTGAGAAAATCTGTGTCCTAATTTGATATTATTATGAAGTTGCAAAATGACTAATAACGGAACAATCATCAAGGTTTCTGGCCCACTCGTCGTAGCTCGTGGCTTAAGCGGAACGCGTATCTATGATATGGTGCGTGTCGGACGTTACAAGCTCTTTGGCGAAGTAGTTGAAATACGGGGAGATGAATACTTCATCCAGGTTTATGAGGAAACAGAGGGTTTAGGACCGGGTGAACCGGTCTATCCCACGTATAGTGCTTTTAGTGTAGAATTGGGGCCTGGGCTTATCGGGGCTATTTATGACGGTGTTCAGAGACCCCTGGATGTAATTAATCGGTTGCACGGTGATTATATTGTACGAGGTATTGAACATCCGCCTTTGGATAGAACGAAGAAATGGCATTTTTATCCACTAAAAAACGTTGGCGATGAGGTTGTTCCCGGCGATGTTATTGGATTTGTGCAGGAATCAAAGCTTGTGCAGCATAAGATCATGGTGCCGTTTGAAATAAAAGGAAGGTTATCCATGATCGAAGAGAAAGATGGAACGATAGAGGATATCATCGCAAGGGTTGAGACTTCTGTTGGTACAAAGGAATTGACCATGCTTCAAAAGCGGCCTGTAAGAAATCCCCTTAAGGTAAAGAAAAAACAGAAGACAACTGTTCCCCTGGTCACGGGTCAACGGGTTATTGATATGTTTTTCCCCATTACAAAGGGTGGTGTCGCCTGCATACCAGGACCTTTTGGAAGTGGGAAGACGGTGATTCAACATCAACTGGCGCGTTGGGCAGATGCCGATATCATTGTCTATGTAGGCTGTGGTGAACGCGGGAATGAGATGACGGAGGTATTGATTGATTTTCCTGTTTTAAAAGATCCAAAAACGGGTGAGCCACTCATGGAACGAACGGTATTGATTGCCAACACCTCCAATATGCCAGTGGCAGCGCGGGAGGCATCGATTTTTACGGGGATTACCATTGCCGAATACTACCGGGATATGGGGTACAGCGTGGCGCTTATGGCCGACTCCACATCACGCTGGGGGGAAGCCATGCGTGAGATGTCCGGTCGACTCGAAGAGATGCCCGGCGAAGAGGGGTTTCCAACATACCTGAGTTCGAGGCTTGCCAGCTTTTATGAACGGGCTGGAAATGTTATTTGTCTCGGTTCTGAAGAACGGCAGGGGAGTTTGAGCGTGATTGGGGCAGTTTCGCCGCCGAGCGGTGATTTTTCAGAACCCGTAACCCAATCTACCCTGCGGGTGGTGAATGCATTCTGGGGACTTGATGACAGGCTGGCATCTCAAAGGCAATTTCCCGCAATTAATTGGTTGACCAGTTACTCCCTGTATCTGGACGTTGTGGATGAGTATTCCATTACCAATATCCATAAGGATTGGAAGTCATGTCGTGTTAAAGCGATGGGGATACTGCAAAAGGAAGCAGAACTGGAAGAATTAGTGCGATTGGTAGGAATTGATTCTCTTTCCCCAAGGGATCGGCTGCTCATGGAAGTAGCAAGGACGATTCGTGAAGATTTCCTGTATCAGAATGCATACGACCTCCGCGATACGTATACTTCCTTGAAAAAGCAGTTTCTTATGCTGGTGATAATCATCAGATTTTATGATAAAGCAAACGAGTTGCTGCAATCCGATGTTGAGCTTTCAGCGATAATTTCTATATCTTCACTTTCAGAAATTGCTCAGATGCGTTTTGTCCCTGAGGAGAATCTTGGTGAATTTGATAAGCTGGAAGCAAAGATGATGCATGAATTGGAAGCATTGTCAAAAAGTAATAAATTACAATAGCAACACATCCTTGTTCCAAAGCTCCTGCTTGGGAACAAGGATGTTTTAAAAGCTCTGCTTTGAGTAAAAAAATGAGGTCACGTTATCAGATAATAAATAATAGCGGTGTATATTTCATAACATCTACCATAATTGAGTGGATACCGGTTTTTACAAAAAGAGAATATTTTGACATCATCGTCCAATCATTGAGTTATTGTAGGCAAAACAAAGGGTTAAAGCTGTTTGCTTATGTAGTAATGGACAACCATGTTCATCTTATTGCTTCATCTGATAAGTTATCTCAAATAATAAGAGACTTTAAAAGCTATACAGCACGAGAAATAATTAAGACTGCAAAAATCGATGGGAGAAAGTGGCTGTTAAATCAATTTGAATATTACAAAAAGAATTATAAGAATGATAGTGAATATCAGGTATGGCAAGAAGGTTTTCATCCCCAGATGATAATGGAAGAAGAAGTATTTAGGCAAAAGGTTGAGTATACCCACAATAATCCCGTGAAAAGGGGCTTTGTAGAGCAAGCGGAGCATTGGGTGTATTCAAGTGCGAGAAATTATTCTACGGGTGACGGTTGTATTGAGATTGATTTGATTGAGATTTAATGAAAAGCAGGAGCTTTTAGACAAGTGCGTTCCCAAGCAGGAGCTTGGGAACGAGAGAACGAGAGAACCACAGAGGTTACTGAGTAAAGATTTAAAATTCTTTGTACGCTCTGTGGCTAAGTATTTTGTGTTTATTATGAGGTAATGAATTGCTTAAGGAATATTTGAATATTCGGGATATTATCGGCCCTCTCATCCTGTTACAGGAGGTGGAAGGGGTCACCTATGGCGAACTTGCCGAGATAACACTATCCAGCGGCGAGGTGCGACGCGGAAGGGTTTTAGAAATTGCAGACCGCAGGGCGCTCGTACAGGTATTTGAGGGTACACGCGGGATCGCCAGGGATAATGTTAAGATAAAGTTTCTGGGTAAAGGGATGGAGATCGGGGTATCGCCTGATATTATTGGAAGGATATTTAACGGGGCTGGAAAACCGATTGATGGCGGCACACCTCTCATTCCGGTAAAATATTTGAATATCAATGGCAATCCTATTAATCCCTGTGCTCGTGATTATCCCAAAGAGTTTATCCAGACGGGGATTTCTTCCATTGACGGAATGAACTCTCTCGTGCGCGGACAGAAACTGCCTATTTTTTCAGGCGCAGGACTCCCGCATGCGAAGATTGCTGCACAGATAGCGCGTCAGGCAAGGGTGCTCCAATCTGACGAAAAGTTTGCCGTGGTCTTTGCGGCCATGGGGGTTACCTTTGAAGAGGCTAACTACTTTATAACGGATTTCAGGAGAACGGGCGCTATCGAAAGGGCTGTCCTTTTCATTAATTTGGCTGATGACCCTACCATAGAGCGTATTGCCGTACCGCGCATGGCGCTGACCGTGGCCGAATATCTTGCGTATGAGGAGGACGCACACATTTTGGTCATACTCACGGATATGACAAACTATTGCGAGGCCTTGCGGGAAATCTCTGCGGCACGGAAGGAAGTGCCTGCACGCCGCGGTTATCCGGGTTATTTGTATACCGACCTGGCTACCATCTATGAACGCGCCGGGCGCATAAAAGGCAAAAAGGGTTCGATTACCCAGATACCGATTCTCACGATGCCGGAAGACGACAAGACGCATCCTATTCCCGATCTGACAGGCTACATTACGGAAGGACAGCTTATCCTCAGTCGCTTACTTCATACGCAGAGTATCTATCCACCCATCGATGTATTGCCCTCTCTTTCCAGGCTCAAAGACAAGGGGATTGGCAAGGATAAAACGCGGGAAGATCATGCTGACGTTGTAAATCAACTTTATGCGGCTTATGCCAGGGGAAAGAACGTCAAGGAACTGGCCGTTGTGCTGGGAGAATCGGCGTTGACGCCAACGGATGTGCAATACATAAAATTTTCAGAACTTTTTGAGAAGACGTTCCTTTCACAGGGCGAGGAAGAAAACAGGACAATTGAGGAGACCCTTGACCTTGGCTGGAAGATTTTAGGACTTTTGCCAAAGACCGAACTGAAAAGGATCAAACCGGTATATATTGAAAGATATTACAAACCATGAAAATACAAATCAATGCCACCAGAATGGAGTTTTTTAAACTGCGCCGAAGGCTCTCAACGGCTGTGAGAGGACATAAACTCCTGAAAGATAAAAACGAAGGGCTCATGAGGGAGTTTTTGTCCTTGATAAAAGCATACAAAGAGGCACGTCAGAAGGTTGATGCGGGTATACCCAATTGTATGAAGATGTTTGTGCTTGCCCGGATTACCTCTTCTTCCGGGATAATTTCTGCTGCATTAGAACAATCGAAAGGAGAATTGGAAATAAAGGTTTCTGAGAAAAGTATCTTGAATGTAAAAGCGCCTGTATTTGATGTGTCTATAATGGAAAATAACTCGTACAGCCTTGTAGATACGCCCGTAGACCTTGATGATGCAATTTTGCAGTTGAAAGAAATTTTCCCTCATATGGTGAAAGTTGCTGAATTAGAACAGTCCATTCGTCTGTTGGCAAAGGAGATTGAAAAGACACGCAGGAGGGTGAATGCCCTGGAATACGTGCTGATTCCGCAGTTACAGGAATCCATAAAATTTATTAAAACTAAGTTGGATGAGATGGAGCGCTCAAACATCAGCAGGCTTATGAAGATAAAAGAAATGCTGGTATCAAAAACAGTTGTTTAAATATTTTCAGATACATTGTAGAATAAGTTGGATTCTTCGTTTTACCCAGAATGACAATTTGGTAACAATTTAGTTTTTTGAAGAAAAGTCGGACTTAAGCTTTGAATTGACTTCTCTCCTAGACCCACCCCTTAGTCCCATCCCGAGAGGGGATTTTCATAATTCCCCTCTTGAGAGGGGTGAGGGGGTGTGTAATAAAATTGTTTGAAATTCCTGAACATTAAATCAAATACCACATGAACCTCAGACATTTTTGGAAAATATTATTTATATTCCTTTGTACATTTCCTCCGGGGAATATTCATGCCCAACTTGCAAACAGCCCGTGGCCAATGTTTCGTCATGATTTGAGGCACACGGGGAGAAGTTCATATACCGGTTCGGGCAAGAATTATCTCCAATGGGTGTATCCGATAGGCAGCAGCACATCCACGCCGGCGATTGGCACGGACAGCACGATTTATGTGGGCTCATACGACAGTAATTTATATGCAATCAACCCGGATGGCACACTAAAGTGGAAGTACAAAACAGGTGATGTTATTGAGTCGTCCCCTGCTGTTGGCGCTGATGGTGTTATTTACGTTGGTTCAAATGATAATAAGGTATACGCCATTAATTCAGATGGTACGCTCAAATGGAGTTATTCAACGAGTGGTTATGTTGTGTCTTCCCCGGCTGTGGGCACAAATAGTACAGTTTATGTAGGTTCTTATGACGGAAAACTCTATGCGATTAATAAAAACGGAACGTTGAAAAAAGACCCGCCGCCAAGCCTGGGGAATCAAATCTACTCTTCCCCTGCCGTCGGCAGCAATGAAATTATCTATATCGGGTCGAAGAATGATGGGTATTTTTATTCATTGGATTCCAATCTTGAAACCCGATGGCGTCGCCGTTTGTTAGATTCAATTAATTCGTCGCCCGCTATTGGGAGTGATGGTATTGTATATATTGGAGCCGATAGATTATATGCCTTTACCGATTCAGGCTATTGGACGTATACAACAACCGATGAATTGCCTGTTACCTCGTCGCCTGCAATCAGCAGCAGCGATAATATCTATTTTGGCGCTGAGAGCGGGTTTTATGCATTATATTCCAATAGTTCTGATAAAGTATTTAATGTAAAGAAGATTGTAAACACTATCGACGCAATTGGCAGAAGCTCTCCTGCCATTGACGCCGGTGGCAATGTCTATATCTGTACAAACAGCGGCTTATATGCATTGGATACCAATTATGATGTTAAATGGACATATCCTATCAAAGATCAAGATGCCTCTCCCATTATAGGAGCTGACGGCACTATCTATGTGCATTCCTCGGATGGAAAACTTTACGCCGTAGGGACTTCTTCCGCCGTTGTGAAAACAATATCTACTGATAAGACCTCTCTGAGTATTGTTGAGGACAAGTCGGGGACGATAACGGCAACCACATACGACGCAAACAATCTTTTACTTTCCGGCGTTACCTTGAATGCTACTATTGAAAATGATTTGGTTGCTGCCATTTCACCTGGTTCGTCTACTACAGATACCAACGGACAGGCGGTGTTCACGGTAGATGGTAATGCGGTGGGGAAAATAAATCTTTCACTTACTACGAATAATGCCTCTACTTCAATTCCTGTTACCATATCACAGAAATCTGGACTGGTTGTGAATTCTCTGGATATTACCCCTTCAAAGCTTACCGTTGCAAAGAACGCCTCTGGCACCATTACCATAAAAACACTCGATGCAAATAAGACCAGGATTCCTAACGTCTATATAAAGGTCTCAAATAACAATACGAGTAGCGTGTCAATTGAGGGAGATAAGGTGACGGACGATATCGCTGAGGCGTTCTTTCTGGTAACAGGCATTGAGGAAGGCAGCGCTTCAATCACGTTTACATCAGATAGTATCTCTGGAACCGGTACCGTTAGTGTGGTTGTCCCAAAAACAATTGAAATAGAATCGTCGTCCCTGAGTATAAAGGAACGTCAAAGTTCTAAGGTTATGACTACGGTTAAGGATGCAAATGGGGATAATATGGCAGATCAAAGTGTATCTGCTGTGTCAGCCGATACCAGTATTACCTCCGTAGACGCACAGCAGACTACCGATGAGAACGGGAATGCCTCTTTTACCGTTACCGGTAATAGCATAGGTAATACAACGATTACATTTGCCTCGGGCAGTGCAACAGCGTCTTTGTCGGTTTCCGTGTCATCGGGAGGGGTATTAACCTCTTTGAATATCGAACCGGATACATTAAGTATTATTGTAAATTACAGCGGCACGGCAACGGTAACTGCACTTGATCAGGATAATAATTCCATGGCAGGCATTGATATTACTGTGACGAGTGACGATACGAGTATCGCAACCGTTGATAACAGCCAAACAACGAACACAGATGGGCAGGCATTCTTTACCATTCATGGTATTTCTGCAGGGAGTGCAACGGTAAATTTTACATCTAATAGTATATCAAATTCACTACCTGTATCAGTGTTGAATATAATTCCATCGTCATTGACTTTGGATAAGAAGAGACTCAGTGTGTATTTGGGACAGACGGGTACAATAACGGCAGCAATACTCGACCAGAACAACTCACCCATATCGGATATTACTGTAGAGGCAAACAGCAGTGATACCGGTATTACAACAATTGATTCGAGTAAGACGACCGATGACGATGGTAAAGCCTCGTTTGGGATAACGGGCAAATCGGCGGGAGAAGCGAAGGTTACCTTGGATGTGGGTACATTAACGGCCTCTGCATCGGTAACTGTAATTGAACTGATACCTTCCAGCATTTTTATTGACGAGAGTTTGTTAAAGTTATCACAATGTGAAAGTGGCAGTGTTACCGTTAGTGTATTTGATGATACGGGAGTGCCGATCCCCGACGTAACGGTCGATGCCTCTGTGTCAAAGAAAGAATCACAACATCCTCATATTCATATAGACAATTCCAGTGTTGTAACGGACGAGAGCGGTGAGTCTTCATTTTCCATTATTGGATTACGTAAGGGAGGGGCGACTATAACATTTAGCGTCGATACCATCCGTAAAAAAGTAAAAGTCCGCGTGAATAAAGCCCGAATAATTTCTGTAGAAACAACAGACAGCATCACCATAAAAGTTCTTCAGGGCGGCAAGCCAAAATCCGGGGTGACGATTACAGCCGAAAGCAGTGATACGGATGTTGTTCTTGTGACCAGACAAAAGAAAACGAATGCGAAGGGCGAAGCCAAATTTATCATTACCGGTGTGGGAGAAGGGAGCGCTACGATTACTTTTCAGACAAGTACCGGTTCTTCTAGTTTAACGGAGAACATTACGGTTATTAAAGCAGCCACGGTGGAACTGAGTGAAAATGATTTGAGCATATCTGCCGGGACAAGTCAGAGCATAACGGTAACGGCAAGTGACGCTAATTCCGATCCTGTGACAGATACCACTGTATATGCGACCGTCATCAGCGGTGAAAAGAACGTCGAGGTAGCGCCTTCCGAGCAGACAACTGACGAGAATGGCAGCGTCTCTTTTACCATTAATGGCATAAAGGCCGGTAGTGCACGGCTAGAAATTGGGGTATGCGGTATGTCTGAAAAGCTCAGGGTTGAAGTTT
>Ga0209211_10011189_pt1 | contig 11531 bp, 12 predicted proteins | sample RifGroA2_FD_183992 | JGI IMG/M metagenome (GOLD analysis project Ga0209211, IMG submission 183992) | Groundwater microbial communities from Rifle, Colorado, USA - Groundwater A2 (SPAdes) (version 2) | ecosystem: Environmental > Aquatic > Deep subsurface > Groundwater | place: Rifle, Colorado...
ACAGCTAAACTGATACCTTTAAGGACTTTTTTTGTTTGGAAATTTGATTTTGGCCTCTGACTTAGCCTTTTATCTTGTTCTTTGTTTTTTTCTTTATTCCACCCCCATGTTTTTTCATCTTTTACAAAAATAATAACTCTGCTAATTTTGTCTTTTAGTTTCGGGATATATCCTGTTTTTTCTTGTATTATTTTTCCATAGTCTTCAATTTCTTTCATGGTAGGCATATTACTTAATTTTAATCTTTTTTTAGATTCTCCTAACCAGGAATAGCCTTTTAATTGAACAAATTTTGGCTTATATTTATTAATTAATTCTGAAAATTCCTCTGCATTATAGTCATTTAAACCTTTTACCAAAGTTGTTCTCATAATTGTTCTAGCTGTTTTAAAATTCTTCATTAAATCCAAAGTTTCTTTTACTTTTTCAAATTCATCTGGGATCATTGAATTTGTAACTTTTTTGTAATCTTCTTTATTTGTTGCATAAACACTTATAGATAAATTATCAGGCTCTGTATCTTTTTCAAATATTTCTTTTATTTTATTGGGCATTGTTCCGTTTGTAACAATAAAGACAGTCATATTTTTTGATTTTATTTCTCGGATTAAATCTGTAATGAACGGATATAACAACATTTCTCCATCTAAAGAGAGTGCGATGTGCTGTGGATCCATAGCTTTTCTGAAGGTTTCTTTTGTGGTTTTTGGATTTCCACCATAACCACTTAATAGTTTTCTTTGTCCATCTATAAAACCGTCTAAAATTATTTTAGGATCGTCCCATTTTCCCTCACTTTTAAAACGATCGTGTTTGAAAGTTCGCCAACAAAATGTGCAGGAAAATTGGCATAAATTTAAGGAAACTGTGCCTTGGACGCATCTTGAACTGTCTATTCCATAAGCAGATTTATAGCAATTTTTTCCTCCAGAAATTTTGGATTTGGTCCATCTGCATAATTGGACTGCTGAATGTTTATTTTTTCCAACAATTTTGTAACCTGCCTTTTCATAACTTTGTAAATCTTCATCTGTAAATTTTTGAAATATTTCATCTATCATAAGAAGCCACTATTTCTAATAAGCTATTTAAAACCTTTTCTTCCCAATTATTTTCAAATTCAGTAAAAATTGGTATTGTTTTCATATTTTCTAATGCTTTCAATTCTATTTTACTAAGCAATTTTTTAGAACAGATTAAAATTTTCATTAAATTTGGATTGCAAAAAGATTGAATATAACATTGACCTATTTTAAATCTGGCTGCTTGTCTTTTTATGGCTCTTGTAATTTCAATAATTATTTTTTTATCATTTATTTCAAGAATAATATCGCCAGTTTCATTCCCGATAACTCAAATAGTTTTTTAATAATCCAAACTGGCGGTGATGTTCTTTTTGCTGTATAGCTTTCTAAACCTCCACGAGATTTTAGGCTAAGAAGTTTACTTATTTTTTGACTTCCAATTCCTAATTTCTTTTTTATTTCTACAAAGAATTTTCTTTGTTCATCTAAACTTTCAAATTTGGCTCTCAATACCACAATCATATAAATATACTTTCCTATATAAGCGTCAGGCAGGTCTCCGTTGTCCAGTACAATTTTGTCCAGTAGTTAAAACTAAGTTATAGAGCTCACATCCTAATTTAAACGCCGCAATATTTCCGGTGTCTAGTACTATATTTTCGGAAGTTTTTTAGATTAATATATAAATCATCTGTAAAGTTTACGGATTTAATACCAAATTTCCGGAAGATTTTTGAAAGGAATAATTTATAAATTTATATAGGAATACAAAAATTAATAACCAAGAGATGTATAATAAGTTTTATGGAAAATTATGATGCCATTTTTGTATTTCCAAAATTATGGGAGAAAGAATTTAATCCGCCAAATCAACCCCCTTATGGTTTGTTGATGTGTTCTGATTTATTATTAAAAAAAGGTTACAATGTTTTTGTTTATGATGAGAGGCTTGAGAGTTTTGGATTAAAAAACAGAAGTGAATTAGTACAAGCTGTTAAACATTCTAAGCCATTATTTTTTGGAATAAGCTCCCAATCAGGACCAATGATTGAAAACGGTTTATTACTTTCTAAATTTTTTAAGCAAGAATGTCCTGATGTTCCTGTTGTGTGGGGTGGAGTTCACCCAACTTTACTTCCAGAACAAACTATTGCAGATCCACTTATTGATGCAGTCATCAGGGGAGAAGGAGAATTGCCTAGTTTAGGATTGGCTGACAACTTAAAACAAGGCAACAAGGATTTTTCTAATATTAATGGATTATATTGGAAAGACAAAGAAGGAAATATAAAAATAAACAAGCCTTGTCCTGGAGTTCCTAATTTGGATGAAATAGATATGAGGTGGGATTTAGTAGAACCTAAACATTATATAAGAGACATTGATGGAAAAAAATGGCTCGGAGTAATAACATCAAGAGGATGTCCCTTTAGATGCGGATTTTGCTATAATATTTCTTTTTTTGGAATGAGCAAATTTAGAGGCTGGTCTCCTAAAAAATCTATTGAGGAAATAAAAAAAGTATTAGAATGGGGAGTTAATTTTGTAAATTTTGATGATGATTATATTTTTGGAGATCCGTTAAGGATGTGGAAAATTTTAGACTTAAAAAAAGAAGAAGGATTGGATTTTAACTGGAAGGCACCAATAAGAGGGCATTTGTTGAGAGACAGCTTGACAAAAAGAATCAAAGAGGGGGGATGCTCGAGTGTTACAATAGGTGCTGAAAGCGGAAGTTTTGAAGTTTTGGAATATATGACTAAGGATTCTGGACCAGATGCTTATTACATGGCTGCAAAGAATCTAAAAAAATATGATGTTCAAGGAAATTTTAGCTGGATACTGGGTTACCCTGGAGAGACTTTGAAAGATGTTTATATTACATTAAATGTTATAAAAGATTTAGAAGAGATTAATCCTAAGACAGAACATGTATTGAATATTTATGCTCCTTATCCTGGAACACCTAGTTTTGAACAGGCTATTGAAAGAGGATTTAAACCACCCCAAAGTTTAGAAGGATGGACAGATAATTTTAGGGAAGCTTGCAAAGAATTAAGCTATATTAATGAAGAAAGCAAAAAATTTATGGAAGCAATAAGGTGGGCTGGAATTTTCAGAACAATGTACAAGAGAAAAAGATTATATGTTGGATGGGTAAGACCTTTAGTCCAAGTTCTTGGAACTATTTCTAATGTAAGATGGAATTATAACATGTACAGTTTTCCAATAGAGCAAAAAGCAGTCACAGTTGGAAGGGAAGTTTTAAAAAGAATGATAAGAAAGAAAAATGAAGAAAAAGAAAACTTCTGCTAAGCTTTTCTTTAAAAAAGAAAACCTTGGAAAAGAAAATAAGTCTTAGAAAAAAGCCTCGGGAAAAATGGGAATAGAAAAAGTGTTCACTGAAGAATAAAAATTTTTGGTTAAGCTTTTTGTCAAAAAGGTTAAGATGGGGGGAAAGACCATTACAGTTACAGTTGAGAATGGAAAGGTTGGACATAGATTAAAAAAGCTTAGAGAGCATAAATTATTTTATTGTATTACTTGCAATGAGGTTGTTAAACAAGATGGAAACTTGCTAGAGGGCAATGAGTTTCATGGTGCTAATTAGTCTCTTTTAACTTTTCAAATAAAATCCAAAATCTATTTATAACTTCTGAGTTTACTCTGAAATTTTTCCCTATCATCTCCATCAACATTTTTTTAACTTCATCTTCTATTAAAAATTTAGATTTAAAGGAAAGCAATAAAACTTTTAAAGATCCAATAGATTTTATTTCATGAAGTTTTGCAATTTTTTTAGCTGTTTCATCATCTATTAACAAATAATTTTCTTTTTCCTGTAAAGCTAAAGCAATAGCTTCAGCTTCTCCTTTTCCTAATTGATAAGTTTTTCTTAAAAATTCAGATTTATTTTGCCATTTTTGATCTAAATTTTTTATAATAATTTGTTTTTTGTCAATAAGATCTTTAACAATAAATCTAATTTATTTAATTTGCTAAATATAATTAATGGTGTTGAATTAGAAATCATCCTTAAAATCTTCTTCTAGATCTTCTATAGAATAATGAAAGGTAATATTTCTTTCTACCAAAATATTCATAAATTTTGTTAAAGGTATTTCTGCTAGTTCTGCTGCTTTTCCAACACTTATTTCTTCATATTTTGATATTTGTTTTATCTTTTTAAGATCTTCTTCTGATATTCTTACTGATACAGTTTCTGCCATGTGTATACATATGCGGTAACTTGTATACAAATATATTTATTATGTTTATAGTACTTTTAAGTAATAGAAGCTTATTTTCATTATTTATAATAAATGATTTTACAGCTATTCTGAAATTAATCATTATAAATTAACAAAATCTGCAGACTTTTTCTTCTCTTTTTTTAGCCATCTTCTTTTTTGGCTTACTTACTCTTTTTGGTTTTGGCATAAGAATTTCTAAATTCTTTTTGTTTATATTATTTTCTTTCAGGCTCTGTGCGGCCCCCTTGAAAAGCAGAGATAAATAATTATATAAATGTCATCTATATAAGGAAAAAAGAATGATAAAATCAGAGATAAAGCGTTGGACAAAAGAATTAGAAAAAGAAGTATACGAATTATGGAAAAAAGAAAAAGTATACAAATTTAATAAAAATTCAAAGAAAAAAATATTTTCAATAGATACCCCTCCTCCTTATATAAATACACCAGTACATATTGGACAAGCAACAACTTATGTTCTTATGGATATGTTTGCTCGTTTTAGAAGAATGATCGGACAAGAAGTTTTATTCCCATTAGGTTTAGATAAAAATGGATTGCCAATAGAAATAGCAACAGAAAAAAAATTTAATATAAAATTAACAGAAACTCCTAGAGAAAAATTTTTAGAATTATGTAAAAAATTATTAGATGAAGCAGGAACAGCAACTATAGATTCTTTTCTAAGATTAGGCATAAGTTTCAATTCTTTTGAAAAGGGAGAAAAAATTGGAGAAGTTTATGAAACAGATTCTGAAAATTATAGAACTTTGACTCAAGGTACATTTATTGATTTATGGAATAAGGGCTTAATTTATGAGGATGAAAGAATAAATAATTGGGATCCAAAATTACAAACAACATTAGCTGATTCTGAAATAAATTATGAAGATATTCCAACATTATTTAATGAAATAAAATTTAAAGTTAAAGAGACAAATGAAGAAATAATCATAGGTACAACAAGATCAGAACTTATATGTACATGTGCTATGATTATTTACAACCCAGAAGACAAAAGATATTTTCATCTAAAAAATAAAACAGCAATAACTCCAATTTATAATAAAGAAGTAAAAATAATTCCACACCCATTAGCACAAATAGACAAGGGAACTGGATTAGTTATGATGTGTTCTGCTGGAGATTTATCAGATATAAGATTTTTTAGAGAAATGAACTTAGACTCAGTTATAGCAATTGAAAAAGATGGAAGAATGAATCATCATTCTGGTTTTTTAAAAGGATTAAAAGTAAAAGAAGCAAGAGAGAAAATAATTGAAAAATTAAAAATTGAAACTCTAATATTAAAACAAACAACCATTTCTCATAGAACACCAATTTCCGAACGCAGCGGAGCAGAAATAGAATTTATTTCTATGAAAGAATTTTATCTCAAACAATTAGATTTCAAAGATAAAATGAAGGAAGTTGCTAATAAAGTTGATTTCTTTTCTCCTGAATCTCGAAATATTTTATTAAATTGGATTGAGTCAGTTTCAATAGATTGGCCGATTTCAAGAAGAAGATATTATGCTACTGAAATCCCTCTTTGGTACTGTCAAAATTGTTCTGAAGTTATTTTGCCTAAAAAAGGAAAATACTATCAACCCTGGAAATCAGATCTCCCGATAAAAGAATGTCCAAAATGCCAATCTAAAAAATTTACAGGAGAAACAAGAGTTTTCGATACATGGTTTGATTCCTCAATATCTCCGTTATATATTTTGATGTATGAACGCGATAATGAATTTTTTAAAAAGGCATTTCCATGTACTTTAAGACCTTCTGGAAAAGAGATTGTAAGGACATGGGGGTATTATACTCTTTTACGTTGTTATCAATTGACTAATAAAGTTGTATTTAAAGATCATTGGGTTAATTATCACATTGTAGATGAAAGCGGGCGAAAAATGTCTAAATCTTTAGGCAATGTTATTGATCCAAAAGTAATTCTTGACAAATTTGGAGCAGAGCCATTTAGACTTTGGGCAGCAATCGAAGGAAATTTAGAGAAAACAGATTTTAGATGTTCATTAGACAGAATAGAAGGTGCAAATAAAACAATTACAAAATTACTAAATATTTCTAAATTTATTTTTCTGTTTAATGAAACAAAAAAACCTAAAAAATTAGAAATTTTAGATAGGATAGTAATAAATGAATTAAATAAAATAATTGCTCTTGCCAGAAATAACTATAAAAGTTATGATTAGTAAAAGCTCGTGCTTATAATCCAGATAAAAAATTCACAAAAGAAGAACAAGAATCAGCCATTTTCACATTATATTATTCTTTAGACAAGATATTAAAGATTTTGGCTCCAATAAACCCCCTTATTACATATAGATTGTACAAAGATTGGAAAAATAAAAATATCCATTTAGAAAAATTCCCAACAACAGAAAAAATAAAAGAAGTTGATATTGATTCCGAATCAATTATGGAACTAAATAGCCAGATATGGAATTATAAAAAAAGCAATAATAAACCTTTAAATGCAGAAATTAAAAAAGCAATAATTCCAGTTAAGTTCAGGATTATTGAAAAAGATATAATAAATACTCATAAAATACAAAAATTGGAATTTGGCAAAGAAATAAAACTGGAATTATAAAATGGACTTAAAGACAAAACAAAGGTTAAAAAAATTTGTAAATACACTAGCCGTAGTCAGGGGAAGACATACTGAATTAGTTTCTGTTTACATCCCTGCTGGATATGAATTAGTAAAAATAATCGGGCATTTAAAACAAGAACAAGGAACTGCTTCCAATATTAAAGATGCAAGAACAAGGGCAAATGTTACTGATAGTTTAGAGAGAATTGTAAAGCATTTGCAATTATTTAAGAAAACACCTGAAAATGGATTAGTTGTTTTTGCCGGAGATGTTTCTAAAGTTGATAATAAAGTAGATATACAGGTTTACAGCATTGAGCCCCCAGAACCTTTGAAAGTTAAAATTTACAGATGTGACCAGACTTTTTATTTAGATTTATTAAAAGACATGATGGAGCATAGAGAGGTTTATGGATTAGTTGTCATGGACAAGAGAGAATGTGCAATTGGAATTTTACGAGGAACCAGTATTAAGATGGTTGAATATATTACATCCGGTGTTCCGGGAAAAACGAGGGCTGGAGGACAATGTCATACTCCGGATACTTTAGTAGAAACTAAAAAAGAAATAATAAAAATAAAAGAAGTAAAAATTAGTGATGAAATAAAAGCATTTGATATAAGCAATAAAAAAATAATTTTTGCAAAATGCACTAATAAATGGACAAAGAAAGAACCCTCTATAATAGAAATTTTAACAGAAAATAATAAATCTATTAGCTCTTCATTAGATCATACTTTTTTTATTATTGATAAAAATAAATTAGTTGAAACTTCAGCAAGAAATTTATCTGAAAAATCTGTACTATTTAATGATAAACTTGAAAATGAACCAATCAATAAAATAATTAATAGAGCGACTAATTTAGACTTGGTAGATTTAGAAACTTCTTCTGGCAACTTTTTTGCAAATGGTATATTAGTTCATAATTCATCAAATAGGTTCGCAAGATTAAGAGAAGAAGCTGCAAAAGAATTTTATTATAGGATAAGCGATATTCTTAATAAAGAATTTTTAGGAAAAAAAGAGATGAAAGGCATAATCTTGGGCGGCCCTGGCCCTACTAAAGAGGAATTTGTAGAATACCTGAACAATGAAATCAGAAAAAAAATAATTGGCATAAAGGATATTACTTATACTGATGAGTCTGGGCTACATGACCTAGTTGAAAGAAGTCATGATTTACTTGCCAATGAAATAATTGTCCAGGAAAGAATTATTATGACAAGGTTTTTCGAAAAATTGGGCAAGGAACCAAATAAAGTTGTTTATGGTGCAAAAGAGGTTAAAGAAGCCCTTGACATAGGTGCTGTTGAGGTTGTTTTAGTTAGTGAGGACTATGATGAAAATGGAATTGAAGAACTTGAAAGCTTATGTGAGAAAACTGGGGCAAAAATACAGCTAATTTCTACTGATACAAGAGAAGGAAAACAATTGAAAGACCTTGGAAGTGTGGCTGCTATTTTGAGGTATGAGTTGTCAAAGTAAAATTTGTAAACCATAATAATAGCAGATTTTCTTCATGAAAGATATAGCAGCAAGAACAGATGCAGATTAGGGTTTTAGAATACAGGCAGAAAAATAGGAAAAAATTAACCTTAATGGCTAGGGAATGGAGGCTAAAAAATAAGGATTATTACGACGAATGGCTAAAAGTTTACTTTTCAAAAAACATAGAACAGAAAAGACAAAACGCAAGGTTAAGATTCTTGAGATATCAGCAAAAGGTTTTAGCACTATGATATCTTGAAAATAAGGAAATTAAGCCTTATACTATGGTTTATTTAGTTCAATTTCCACTTAGGCACTTTCCTATCTACTTTATAATTCATAAGGTTTAAAAATTCTCAGTTAAATATTCTTCTTATGGAGAATACAGAATTAAAGTATAAAGTTGAAGCAGTGTTGTTTACTCTTGGAAAGTTTGTTTCTTTAGAAGACTTGGGAAGATACTGCGAGGTCGGAAGCATTGGGATGGTAAAAGAGGCTTTAGAGGAACTAAAAAAGGATTATGAAAACAAAAATTGTGCTTTGGAGATACAGGAAAATGAGGGGAAATTTAAATTAAACATTAAAAAAAAGTTTGGGTATTTAACAAACAGGCTGCTTTCTGGAAGCGAATTAGACAGTCCAACTACAAAGACATTGGCAATTATTGCTTACAAGCAACCAGTCACACAAAGTGAGGTAATAAAGATAAGAGGGAATAAAGCATATGACCACATCAAATACCTGAGAGAAAACAATTTAGTTTCTGCTGAAAAAAAAGGAAGAACAAGACTGTTAAAAGTAACAAATAATTTTTATGAATATTTTGACATTGCCGAGTCAGAAGCAAAAGACAAAATAAAGCAAGCTGTTGAAGAACAAGGCATTAAAAAAATGTTCTAGAAAACTCTTTCTTAAAAGTTTTATCAAAAAAATTTAGCAAAAATTATTTTTCATTGAACTTATAATTGAAAAGATTATTTCTAATTCTGCCCCCAAAATCAATATAAATTCCTATTACCAAAATCTTTAACCCTGTTCTTATCCTGCCATTTTTTTCAAATCTTCTCATGGATATTTTTATATATGGCTTTTTTAAGAGATGCAATTTTGCAAATTTCTTTATTCTTTTTGTATAATCAAAATCCTCGCTTACTTTTATTGTTTCATCAAAACCATTTATTTTATTATGGACTGACTTTAAAGAAAATAGACAGCAGCCATTAAATCCAATTAATTTGTACAAAGCTTTTAGATAAATCCTAAAAAGAAAAATGAAAAAAATATCTATTGGGTGAGAGCTGTCGGGATAAGTTCTGCAAGCTGAAATTTCATTATTTTTTATTTCTTTTAAAGCATTTTCCAAAAAATCTTTTGGTATTTTTGTATCTGCGTCCAAAAACAATATTCTTTCATTATTAGCATATTTTACACCTATATTCCTTTGATAAGCAACATTCCTTTTTTCTGAATTAATAATTTTTATTTTTAAATTCTTAAATTTTTTAACAACTTCTTTTGTTTTATCATTGGAGTGAGCATCCACGACTATTATCTCAAAATTTTTATATGTCTGATTTTTTAAACAATTTAATAAATTAGGGATGTGTTTTTCTTCATTTAAAGTAGGAACTATTATTGACAGCATTTTAAAAAGTAAGTTTAATAATGTTTATAAAGTTATGTTGATAGTTTGAGATAATGGTTAACTTTTATAGTTTGGTAGTTTATGTTTCATCTTTTATTGGATTATTTGCAGCAATATTTTATGCAATTAATTTATATTATTATTATAAAAAATATAAATATAAGGAATCTGAAGATAAAACAGTAAGCATTATTATTCCAGCATATAATGAAGAAAAGAGCATAGAAAAAACAATATTATCTGCTTTAGCTATTGATTATCCAAAAAATAAATTGGAGATAATTGTTGTTGATGATGGAAGCAAGGACAGAACATATGAAATAGCAAAAAAATTTGAATCTTTTAAAGATCCAAAATTAAAAGTATTAAAAAAGAAAAACGGGGGAAAGGGTTCTGCTTTAAATTTAGGCATTAATAATTCGAAAGCTGATATTATTTTTACCATGGATGCAGATACTTTTGTTAATCCAAGCACTGTTAAAAGAATGATAAGTTTTTTCGATAATAAACTAGTTGCGGCAGTAACACCATCGATGGGAGTTTATAAACCAAAAAGTTTATGGCAGAAAATTCAGCATATTGAATATGCTCTTGGCGTTTTTTTAAGAAAGGCTTTTGCAGTTATAGATTCCATGCATGTAACTCCTGGAGCTTTCTCAGCTTATAGAAGAAACTTTTTTAAAAAATATGGAGGTTTTGACGAGAAAAATATTACAGAGGATTTAGAGATAGCATTAAGAATACAAAGCAAAAAACTTAGAATAGAAAATGTTCCAGAAGCTATTGTTTACACGAGCGCTCCTAAAACTTTTAATGAATTATTAGTACAAAGAAGAAGATGGTATTCTGGCTTGATAAAGAATCTTTGGAATTATAGAAATTTGTTTGGCATAAATAAAGGACCCTTGGGAATATTAGTATTGCCTTTAGCTTTAATGACAATGTTTGTGCCTACTATATTAACAGTTTATGTTGTTATTAAACGACTAATCAAAATAAAAAATGATCTAGATTATTTAGTTATTATTAATTATAAATTTGGCAGCATTTTTGAATTAAATTCTTATGTTTTTGAAAAATATCTTTTTAGTCTTTTTAGCCAGCCTCTTTTTTTATTATCTATTTTATTTATTTCGATACTTGCTCTTTACTTATTTTTTTCCAATAAAAATAAACTTGACTTAACTAATGCAAAATTAAATTTTGTTTTTTTCCTTAGCTTTTATTTATTATTATCTGCTTTATGGTGGATTATTTCATTTTTTTATGTTATAACTAATAGAAAAATTATTTGGAGATCAGAGGATGGATAATAAAAAAGATTCTTTTATTTTGAAATATATAGCATCATTTATTTTAACTATTATTATTTTTGTTATTATTTTTTTAATAGCATATACATCTTCTTATTTGAATTATCAACGCATATATCATGAAAATAGCTTAATCAAGGATAATCTAATATTTTTAGACCGGCTTTTTATTGAATTTGAAG
>Ga0209211_10011191_pt1 | contig 11529 bp, 6 predicted proteins | sample RifGroA2_FD_183992 | JGI IMG/M metagenome (GOLD analysis project Ga0209211, IMG submission 183992) | Groundwater microbial communities from Rifle, Colorado, USA - Groundwater A2 (SPAdes) (version 2) | ecosystem: Environmental > Aquatic > Deep subsurface > Groundwater | place: Rifle, Colorado...
GAGCTAAATCCTGCTAATTTACCAGGTGGAGTCGTAAGTATTGGAAACTCTGTAATTATTAATAAATATACCGAAAAAGAAAAACTTAAAACACTATTTTATTCTATCGTCGAAGCTAGGGATCCTGACGAGGTTCGCTTAGAATCGGGTAAAGAATTCATCAGAGTAAAGACTTCAATATCGTATTTACTCAAAAAAGGCATTGTGCCACTTCAAGACGTGTGCTTGACTACTTATGGCTTTGACGAGCTAGATAGCGCAAACAAAACCTTATTTGAGCATTTAGATTATGTTATTAGCTCAGTTACTCACTTTTATAAACCAAATCCGCAAAATACTTTTATACCAAAGGCACAAAAAATATACAGCAAACTTATTCCTGTTGATAAATTTATATATCAAGCAGGTGAATATTTAAATCTCGCGTATTACTTGAGAGGTTTCAGTAAAGAATCAATTGTTAACTTTACCAAAATGCTCGAATGTTTGATCTATGGATTAAATAAAGGCAAAAAATCGGTTAAATTAAACGATGAAAATCTTCGACTTTTAAAAGCTAAACTGAACTTGAGTGATGATGAGATAAATTCGATTAAAAAACTTAGTAGAGCAAGAGATGAAATTGCAGCGCATGGTATTATCGATCCAGAATTAGAATATATTATTGGACAATACAATCCTTCAAAGAGGCTCAGTAAATATTTTGTTGTTACTTGTGGACCTAATTATGGTCTTGGTGATCTACTCGGCGGTTGCGAAGGAGCAGTGAGAAAAGCCTTTGCAAATTATTTAGGAATAGATTTTTAGTAATAAAACAGTGGGTTGGATTATGAATTAACTACTTTATCATTATTAAACGTTAAGTCTTTCATTTCTAGATCATTACCATAATCTACTGCTGGATAGGAAGCAGCGAGACCTCTTTTGCATCTGTAGGACCAAAAAAAATATAGCCAGAATCAGAAGAAGCTTTTTTAGGAATAAAAAACCATGATATTGCAATTCTAAAATTTTGAGAGGTTATTTCAATAATTCTTACTAATTCACGTAATCTAACAAAAACACTTCCATTAGGTAACTCTTGCATCATTGTTAAATAGGCATATTTACCGCCATCTTTTTCAAAAACTCTTCCATTAAGTGAATTCGGAATTAAGTAAATAGCCATTGCAAAAGCTTTTTCATCGCCAATATTAAATTGAGCCTTAGGATGTAATATGGATTTTTTTGTGTCAAAAATACAATTACTGTTTAATTTACTGCTCAATTCTTTTTCAAATTTAGACAACCCCCAAAAAGTAATAGTCATACTAGCCCCAGTAGAGACAAGATTACTTAATGGATGACTAATAAGACCCAATCCTTTTGGTGTTCCATCTGGGTTACGACCAGAAACAATTCGATGATTTGTAGCACTAGAGAATTGAACAAATCCGTCTGTATGATAAGAAAATTTCACAATATCTTTAGCACTATATTGTTCTGACTCATCTCTTTTAATATCTAGCTGGGTACCGAAGTTTTTATAAGTAATAACTGTTTTCTCAAGTCTTCCTAACTGATTATCAATTAATCTTGGCAATATAATCGCAAAACCCCCAGAATGATAAGAAATTATTTTAAAAAACTTCCTATAAATACCGTTTTCATCTCGGATATAGATATTGTTTTTTTGTATCATATATAAATTTTATTGCCTTTTGAATCAAAGCTTTTTATTTCAATTTTTTGTTTTTTCGGATATTTATTAATAAATTCTTGATTTTCTTTAACTAAATAAACAATATAATAAGTTGAGCCATCTTTTGTTTTTAGATCTCTCCCTTTTAAAACATCTTGTTTCTGAAGTTTACGAATCGTTGATGAATGAAGACTCCAACTATATTGAAGATCGCTATTATCAAACCATATTATATGGTCATGATCCCATGTTAAAGGTGGAATAATCTTGTTTTTGACATTCTCCCAGCAGTCGGCACATCGTAAACTATCAGGAGTCCACCAGATTTCTCTTCCCGGACGGTTTTGACGACATATGCTGCAAGTATATATTCCTTCCTCTTCTTTTAGGAAAAACCCGTCAGGCTCTTTAGTTAACATTCGTTTTCTCATGTTTTCGATACCATCATGCTGGCCGGACATTCGTGCCAACTGAACAAGGTTATTTCCAACATATTTTTGCTTCATTTCATCGGTTATTTTTGAAACTGGCTCTATCTCCTTTTTTCTTTCAAATAAATTAATAAGATCTTCCTCTTGTTCGTAACCTTTAAGTCGTCCTTGAAGATACCCCATCCGGTAAATGATACTTCCGGTAAGTAGTCTCCAATTAGTATCGGCAAGAAGGTTTTTAATAAGCTTTTCCAGTTGGACAACACTTTGCCTGTTATCTCTTGATGAATCGACATCCTCAACGGTAAAAGGAACTATTACATACTGGTTTATTTCCGGTTTATCAAAAGTAAACTTAACGAATTTTGCTTTAGTAGTTTCTTTTATAAGTCTCGTTTCAATATCGGCAATTTTGGTCTTTTTAAGTTTCAAAGCTTGTTCGACTGCCGGATCGTCATATTTGTGCATTTCCTCATCATGAACGACTTTGGCAACAGCCGATGCTTCGACAAACTCTATATATTCTTTCCCCTTTTTATCATCAAAGCACATTTCAGCTCGATATTTTTCAAGTAACGCTTTGTCTTTTGCCTGTTCATTTTCAAACTTCTCATGGCTTTTATCAAAATCATCAACATCAACTTCTTTATACCCGCAGGTTAAACACATAGTAGTCCAGGTAATAATCTTTCCTTCCTTCTTATATGTCATCTTAGCCTTCTTACCGCATTTGGAGCAAGTTGGTGTTTTATATACCTTTTCTTCACCATTTTCGTATACGCTCTTTCGTTTTTTGCATTTTGGGCATTCAAAAAAGAAAAATACTTGCAACGGTTCATTGGTATAATTTTCCAGCTCCTTCATGGTACTTTTCATTACTATTTTGCACTTTGGACAAATAACATTTTGCGGTTCGGTAGCGTTATCCAATTTATCTTGAAGTACTTTGTCTTTTGCTATCCACTCATCGATTGTCTTCTTTTTGTTCACATACCTTTCTCCTTTTTTAAAATACAGAAAATAATTCAAGGTTTTATTTAATTCACGGTTAAATTCCTCATTATCCATGTCTTTAAGTTCGTTCCCCTTTTTTATCATTCCATCATGAAGAGTCCAGTAGGTATTAAGACAACTTTTTATCGTATGAAGATCATAGAGGTCATTATAATAAGAATAATCCTTTAAATATTGAAAGGCCATTACTTAAATTATAATTGTCTACTACCGTATTTACGACATCTCTAATAAGTATAAAAAGAGGAATATCTAGGAGTTTGTTTTTTTATATTTTTTTAATGCTTTTTCTAACTCATCTGCCGGTGGTTTAGGAAGTGTTTCGTTTAATAACATATCAACCTTATCAATATTTAATTGATCCATCCTCTTTAAAAATATATCTTTTAGTACAATCAGAATGTTGTGATACAAGCTATGCAAATATGATATCAGTGTTACTGAACGATGGAATCCTGCGTATTTATAAAAATCTATATCTTCGTAAAAAACGTCAACAGAATCAAGTAGCGCCGTATACTGGCTATGAGTTGATAAAGAATATGCCTTATATATATCTCCTTTTGCTCTAGCGAGTTCAATTGGTCCACCTAAACTTTTATCTTTATTGAAAGTATTTTCCATATACTGTCTTGAAGTATTATTATCAATAATTTCACCTTCAAACCATCTTGTTAATAAATGATTATTTGAACTATCTAAAAATAGAAATGCGAGATCTGTCGACTCGTGTCCAGAACGGGACAATTCCAAAAACTCTTCATGATGACCTGATTTTATAAGCAGGATACACGCTTCTAAGTTTGACAAAGCTTTTCCAAGTAAAAGATATGATGCAACATATTTATCTCGGTCATAGATCCAATTAAATATTTTTTTTACTTCCTTAACTAGACTTTTTATATTGCTCAAATTATTTTCTATTTCTTTAATACTTTCATAAATTTCCTTTTCATCGATCTTTTTTTGTTTTTGAGGGTAATCAATGTGTGTTAAGAAGTATTTCTTTCCTTTTCCCAACTTTAATTTTTTTAGTTTTTCTTGCAAATTAGCTTTAATTTCTTCATTAATACCTTTTGATTTTTTTATATGATCATATGTATTCATTAAATTGAATTAAATTGATTAATCCTCTTCTTGTTCATAAGCTTTTATTCTTTCCTTGAAGAATAATCACTAATATTCTTCTTTTCTCTCTTTTTATACCAAAGTCTTATATCGTCTTTTGTAATTATATTTTCATTAAATAATCGAGTAATCATTTCAACCCATGTCTCCTTATATACATAATCGTTATGGGGTTCGTCATAATGACAGTATTCTACGTTTGTATCAAATTTGTCTTTTTGTTCACCAGCTACAGGTCTTACTGAAAAAACATAATAAAGACACCTATGGTCATGATGATTAAACTTAAATGTTAACTCTTTATTTACTTCTTTTAAAACGTCTCCTGCTCTCAATTTTCCCGCATTTATAACTTCTTTTTTTATTACTTTGTCTTTAATAATCGCGGTAATTTTATCGTAATTTTGTTTATCTTTCTCACTTAATTCATCCCATCTTACGAATTCAATAGCGGCGTCATTTCTGTTCGTATTAGATATTTTTGGAATTTGAATTAGCTTAATACTATATTCCTGAGAATTGAATATATCACCAGATAATGAAGTTCTATAGTCCTCAATGAATTTTCTAATTTCCATAACTTCTTTTGATAAGATATTTTTATTTGCTTGTTGTTGTTCTACTGTTCTTAATTTCGAGAATTGTAACGCGTAAACGAGATTCTCGTTTAGTGCATATTGTTCCCCAAATAGGTCAACAAGAATATTCTCATAGTTATAAAGCAATGATTGACATTCACCAAATACCAAATTATCTAATTCGCTTCTCGTAACGTGTCTATGTTCAATTTTATTTCTCAAACCAATGAAAAATATTAAATTTGCATCAATAGCTGGAGAAATCGTCCCAGGTTTCTTTTCTTTAAATTTCGCTATGCAGGTTTTTAACTCCCAAGCTTTTCTTTCACCATCTACTATGGTATATCGTTTGTTTTTTTCTTTATAAAAATACTTATTGCCAATCTCATGATGGAAATATGCATGGAATAGCTTAGTCCATGCGATAATCATTAATGTTATGTATCCCTCCCTTCTAAAAGTAGCTCGAGGCTTATTATAAATCTCAACAGCTAATAAGGCGGAATCGATAGAGCTTTCAATTATATTTTTGGTTTTACCTAAACGAAGTCTCATATTCTTTTGGGCTTTTGAGAATTTCAAATATATCGTTTAAATTTCTCAAGACAACAAAGTCCCATTTGCCAAATGATCCTTCGGCATTTACCGCCTTCACCCACTCTTGAGCATACTCATGTTTAATTGTATCTTGATCAGTCTGTTGACCTTTAACCTCAATAATCACATAGCGGTTGTGATCAAACCTCAATATAAAATCCGGGTAATAAGTGTGTGTTTCTCCTTTCCAAAAATAGAAGATTTCAAAACCCAAATGATCATTTTTCACCCAAGATATCAGACCAGGAATTCTATCTCTCTCAAATTCCAATCCAATTTTTTCCCAAGAACTGTCAATAACAATATGGCTTATTTGACTCTTTTGTATAGGTTGGGTCGGTTTAGACGTGTACCATATCGAGGCAGTTGCGGTACTTCTAACCGGTCTTACTGGATCAAGAATAGCAGTGGGAGCTTCTGAGCTTGATGAACGTATGAATTGACCAATATGGTTAATTATTTTTTGAAGATTTAGTGCAACAACTATTTTTTTAAGATTTTCAGTTCCATAAAATAGAGGTAATTTAAATTGAAGCTTGTCTGATTCAATAAATTGATCAAATATTCTTATTAGTTGACCAATATGACTTCCAACGTCACCTTCCCAATTTTTCCCAAATTGTTCATGTATTCGGACAGCTGCTTGAAGTTTTAATTTTTGTAATCTATTTTCTTCTGATAATTTTTTTAAATTAATTTCGGTGATTGAGTCAAATTTTGGTTTTCCGTCAATGATAGGCGCTACTTCAACAATTGTTGGACAATCATCCGGTGAAAGAGTGAGAACGTCTAGTTTATCCCAATCAAGTTTAAGGTAATAATTAAGTCTATAGTCGATTCTTAATACATGAGGCCATTTTATTTCTAAATCAGTTCTTGAAAAAATCGGTTCGATTTTTGTTTTAGGTGGTTCAGGTTTCGGTCCACCAGGCTTTCCTTCAACAGGTAAAAAAGTAAATGGAATTCCAAAAACAGTTACATATTCGGGATCAAGTAAACCATTACTATTTAAATCATAAGTTGTTCTTCTTAATCCACGACCAATAACTTGTTCGCACAGAAGTTGACTTGTAAAAGCTCGTAGTCCTAATATATGGGTAACTGTTTTAGCATCCCAGCCTTCGGATAACATATTTACCCCGATTACACATTGTATTTGTTCACCGGCTTTTCCCTCTTTTCCTACAGTGTTAAATTTTTCTCGTTCTTTTTCAACGAGGTCTTTCTTTGAAGATTGTATTTTATCTTCTTCACCAGAATCTAATTTATCTAATGCATCTTGATCTATACGAATTAATTTATCGTCTTCTCCAAGTTCAGGAACTGACAGATGACCGTTTTCTATTGAATACTCCATTCGAGCAGCTGTTTCAGTTCGATTACAAATAATGATCATTACCGGCGGTGTTTTTTGATTGTTTGTTTTCCATTCTTCCTTACTTTTCAACCAGTCAGTTCCTAATATATTTACTGCGTTACTGACAAGATCAGGTAACCCCTCATTTTTTTCTGCACGTCTATTTAGATCTTCTTTAACTTCAGGATATATGTGAAACAATTTCGATTTAAAATCTTTATTTATCTTTGCATCATCACGAACAGCAACTTTTGGTGTTTTTACAAGTCCACTTTCTATCGCGTCATTCAAACCAAAATCACTCACAATCCAGGAAAATAATTTTTCGCTTTGATTATTCATCCCAGAAGGTTTAAAAGGAGTCGCGGTTAAATCATAAGTACGAGCTACTTTTCGAGCTCTGTCTATTTTATCTATTCCAGAAATCCAAATCGTGGCTTTTTCCTTTTCCTGCTTCTCTTCATCACCTGTTGGTCGATGACAATGATGTGCTTCATCATTAATAATTAAAATATTTTGTGCTCCACCAAAATCAGGAAGCACTCTTCTAACAAAAGCCTCATCGCTTTCTGGTCCTTTTTTAACAACTTTTGGACCGTAGTTTTCATTAATTGGAGCAAGCGTATGCCAATTTGTAACAATAATTTTAGCGCTAAGTAATTCTTGCCACATTGTAGAATCAACAAGATTAAAGAATTGATAGAAATTGTCTGGAGATTCGGGTCGCAATACCTGTAAACGATCACGAACTGTAAGACCTGGTGAAATAATAAGAATATGCTTTGAGAATCGAGGATCTTTTATGTTTGCAATTTTATTTAAAGATTGCCAAGCAATTAACATTGCCATAATAACAGTTTTTCCCGTGCCTGTAGCTAGTTTTAAACATTGACGCTCCCAAAATTCAGTTTCTTTTGGTATATCAATTCCAACTCGTTCAGCAGGATTGCTCTCCACTAACCAAATTGCGGTTTCAATAGCTTCCATTTGACACCAAAATAAACGGTACGTTCTTTGAGTATAGTCATACCATAATTTTAAAAGTTTTCTTGTAACGCCGGTAATATTTGGGTAGTCTTTTTCTCTCCATTCTTTAATTCTTGGTCTGATTTTATTTACTAAGTCAATTTCAACAAACTCTCCTGGATCATCCGTTCCAATTCGAGCAGCTTTTGATGCCCTGAAATAACCAGATTTTCTTCTTCCTTCAACAAGTTCGAATTTCTGGCTTTCACGCACATATACCCAATGATGAGTTGGTTCTTCATATGGACCATTTATAATTAACTGATCAATAGTTTGACTCATAGTGACTTAACAACAAATGATTCAATTCCTCGATCGTCGATAATTTTAACTGCAATTTTTTTATTATCTCCTGGCTGGAAAGGAATTGATTGAATACCAGTAAAGGCTTCTAGCATCTCTTTATTAACTTCTCCGTTTAATGCCTTTGCTAGTTTAGTCCAATCTCTTTTTGCATCAGATATCGGAAAAAATACTTGTGTTGGAAAAACACTTCGTTCATCGTAATCAGTATCTAACATCCACATTGCTATTCTGTTTATTGACCCGGAATCAATTTCACCTGTAATTGGATTGTAATAATCAAATCCATTTACTTTCACAGTATATGTTTTATTCTTATCCTTGACCAGTTCGACATCAGGTTGACCAATAAGCCAATAGCTTTGATTAGAAGATCTTTTTTTACGAAGATCTTTTGTGAGAAGATCGACACTCATCTGTACCTTAAGTGCTTTGGCTCCAGGAATAACTTGACCAATGCTCTGGTTTATCTGATCAATGTCTTTTGCAGCCTCGGGATCAAAATGGAAAGCTGTAAAGATAATAAAATTAGGCGGTTCTTTAAGCGCTTTAGCTTCATTTATAGCTTGTTCAACTTGCCGTTGATCAAGTGGTCCGAAATCTGGTCCAAAGCTAATAACGGCTTTTTGAACTGTTTTTTCTGTAAGTATTTCTCCTTCCGCATGTAAATATTTAGTCCCACTCATTGGTTCAACTCGAGAAAAGCTAATAATTCTATTTCCTGTTGTGCGGATTCCAGTAGTCTTTAATTCATCCATCCACTCTATATATTGGACAGTTGCTCCCGTACGGGCAAACATATTACCAAGTAAAATTGATTGAGATTTGGTATTGTCAAATGGTTTCGTCCTCAAACTTGGAACTGCTTCGGCTGTAAATGGACCCGTTACACGAACTTTTAATTTATTAGAATATGGTTGATCATAGAGTGTCTCTTCTTTAGGTAATTCATTGTTAGCTATGGAACCAAGCGTAATATGAGGAAATGTCTTATATCTAAATCCGCTCGCTATTCCTTCTTCAGGATGAGCAAGTTCATAGTATTCAAATTTTGCCGTCATTAATCTCTGCTTTGCTAAAGCTATAGCTACTCTTGAGGTATCACAAGTAATCCATCTTCGACCCCATTGTTCAGCAACAAATGCAGTAGTACCCGAACCACAAGTAGGATCTAAGACAAGATCTCCAGGATCTGTGGTCATAAGCATACATTTCTGGATGGCAATGGTAGAAGTTTGAACCACATATATTTTGTTTGACAATAATGCCGTATCATCCCAATAGGCATGTATTGGAGTTACACGAAAGTCGGAGAGTTTAATTTTATATCCAAGTGTTTTACCTTTTTCCCATGGGACAACTCTTTTTAACGCGATTAATTTTTTCATTGATTCTTCAGGCGTTTTCCATCCCTTCCCTTTTGGATAACGATAGAGATCACCCTCAACCTCAATGTCATAAAAACCGGACTCATTCACTCCCGCTGAAAACATTGCACCAAATCTAAAAACATCTGTTCCTGCTGGTAATAATTTATGATTGTTAATCTCTTCAGGAGTTAATTGTCTAGTTTTCCCGTCTGGAAATTCGGCAAAGTTCCAATGAGAGTCTCCCTCAACATTCATTGGAAGAAAAAGTTTATGATATTTAATTTTGTTTTTATCTTTTGTATACCAAATAATATAGTCATCCATTTGTTCCAATAATTTACTTCCTAACGGCATGTTTTTCTTTTTAAAAGTTATAACGCTAACAAAATTATTTGGTTTAAATATTTCTTCCATAAGTTCTCTAACGTGATGAAGATTCTCGTCAGAAATTTGAACAAAACACGAACCTGTTTCGTCTAATAATTCTTTAGCTAAAAGTAATCGATCTCTTAAGTAGGTCAGATAGCTGTGAATCCCTAATTCCCACGTATCTCTAAATGCTTGTATCATTTCTGGTTCCCCAGGAATATCGGCGTCATTATTGTCCTTTACATCCTTTTTATTTATAAAGGGCTGAAAATTTGAATTATATTTAATCCCGTATGGTGGATCGATATAAATCATCTGGACTTTTCCTGCCATTCCTTCTTTTTGAAGAAGACTATTCATCACAAGCGAAGAATCACCAGCTATTATACGATTTGCCCATCCATTTTCATGTTGATAAAACTGTACATCTTTTAAAAGTGGTAGGTCCTTAAATGGGTCTTCCCAAAATGAAAGTTGAAAATCGCGAGATCGTTTTTTCAAAAAAGCCATAACCAACTGTTTTGAATCAATACGTTCATGTATATGAAGACTTACATTTGGAATTTCAAAATTCATGCTCTCTTTTTTCCCCGCCCAACTTAAATATGGATCAATATGCGGATCATGTTTATATTCTGTCCGTGAAATTGATAAAGAATCGGTTGAAGAAGAAACTAGGCCAACTGGAGGATTATTTATGCGTTTTTTATCACCATGAACATATGTTTCAACAGATAATTTTTTAGCAGTTTTACTTTTAATCATATATTAATATAGTAATAATATTCTATCACTTTCCTTCATTTAACTGATGGGAATCAACTATGGAGCTTGAGCCTTTAAATAAAGAATTGACAAAAGTAAAAAATCAGTTTAGATTGTTATAACAATCAATCCACTTGACAAATAATATAAAACCATTATAGTGAAATTAGGGAGGTAAAGTTTTATTCAAAATATGAAAGACCAAACTAAGCTTGACGTAATATACGTCGACATTTCAGCTCTTAAGCTTTCGGAATATAATCCGAGAAAAATTTCTGAAAGCGATCTCGAACAGTTAAAAATTAGTATCAAACGGTTCGGATTTGCCGAGCCAGTCGTTTTAAACGGATCAACGGAACGATATATGATCGTAATCGGAGGACATCAGAGAATAAAAGCGGCAAAAGCATTGGGAATTAACAAAATTCCTGCAGTGTTTTTAAAAATATCGGATATAGAGAAGGAAAAGGAACTCAATATAAGGTTAAACCGGAATGTCGGGGAATTCGATTGGGATCTTCTAAAATCGTTTAACGAGTCTTTTCTCTCGTCTGTCGGATTCAGTAGTGAAGAACTGGATAAAGTATTTGATTTTGAAACTCCAGAAGTGTTTGATCTTGATAAAGAACTAAAAAAACTTCAGATAACAAAAATCGATACTAAAAAAGGCGATATTTATCGGCTGGGGAATTCTCGCTTGATGTGCGGGGATTCAACCATAGAAGCCGATATCCAAAAGCTCATGGAGCAGGAAAAAGCAGATTTGTGCCTGACTGATCCTCCATATATATTATCGTATTTAAACGGTAAAAAAAAACATGGTAAGGCAACCGAAGGATTTGGTTTAAAGCGGGACCGCCGGTACCTGGAGACTGATGTTTTACCGCCTGATTTCACGTCAAAGTGGATG
>Ga0209211_10011192_pt1 | contig 11528 bp, 8 predicted proteins | sample RifGroA2_FD_183992 | JGI IMG/M metagenome (GOLD analysis project Ga0209211, IMG submission 183992) | Groundwater microbial communities from Rifle, Colorado, USA - Groundwater A2 (SPAdes) (version 2) | ecosystem: Environmental > Aquatic > Deep subsurface > Groundwater | place: Rifle, Colorado...
GAGCCGAAGCCAGCTGGGGAACGATTGGGAGGACTGGGACGCGTTCATTCGGGCACTCGCTTGGGCTGGGTGTGTTGGTTGAATAGGACAGTAACGTATCGGGTTCTGGACCGCATATGCCGAAAGTCTCTGTGACTTTTACGGGCCGCCTGCGCCGGGTCGGTCAGTACCCCCTGTCTGAGCACGCGACGGCCCGCTATAATTTCGCGCTGCCTCGCCTGTGCCTCCCCTCTGCCGGAACCAAAGATGAAACGAGCCCTGCTGATTGCCTCCTGCTTCGCCCTGGCCTGCGTCACTGCCCCCGCCTTCGCCAAGGGCGACATCGCCAAGGGCAAGCTGCTGGCCTACACCTGCACTGGTTGCCATGGCATCGCCGAATACAAGAACGCCTACCCCAGCTATCGGGTGCCGAAAATTGCCGGCCAGAATGAGCAGTACATCATCGCGGCGCTGAATGGCTACAAAAAGCGCGAACGCAACCACCCGACCATGCAGGCCCAGGCGCAGAGCTTCTCCGATGAAGACATCGCCAACATCGCGGCTTACCTGACCAGCCTGAAGACTTCGAAGTGATGGAAAACAAGCACATGACTTTGCGCACCACCGCCCTGCTCCTTGCCCTGGCCTTCAGCACCGCCGCCGTTGCCGGCCCGACCGGCAACATCGCCGCCGGAAAAGCCAAGGCGCAGCCTTGCGCCGCCTGCCATGGCGCCGACGGCAACAAGACTCTCGACGGCACCTATCCCAAGATCGGCGGCCAGTACCCCGATTACCTGGCCAAGGTCCTGCACGAGTACAAGTCTGGCAAGCGCAAGAACCCGATCATGGCCGGCCAGGCCCAGGCCTTGAGCGAACAGGACATCGCCAATCTCGCCGCGTACTTCGGTTCGCTCAAGAGCGAAGTGCACGACCTGAGCGGACACGCTCGCTGATCCTGTCCTTGGCAACCTGAAAAGGCCTCGCAAGAGGCCTTTTTACTTTGGCGAGTTCAATCCCGATTCGACGCGGCGGAAGGGGCGGCCGGTTTCGTCGCGGCCGGACACCGCGACGCGAAAGGGAACGTTCGGGATAACGCAGCGGCCGAAGTACTCGCCGTCGTCGCCTTCGGCCTGCAATGGCGCCGTCGCGATCGGACGGTCGTCGCGGGTTACAAACGTGAACGCGACTGCCGACACGCGCCCGGCGACCTCGGCCGAACATTCGATGGTCTCGCCCTTTCTCAGCTCGCGCCGGATTGGAAACCAGCCTTCATGTCCGGGGCGGCCGCCAAGCTGGACGAAATCGAAATCCTGGAAAGCCGGCGCCGTACCACCGTTCCCCGGTTTGACATGGGCGGTCACGGCGTATTTTCCGACCCCGGTCAGCAGTAACCGCCAGGCGCCGGGTTCCGGCGACTTGATCGTCGCAATCGTCATGTAGCGGAAAGATTGCAGCTGCGCGTCGGAAGCGCCCGCGGCGACGGACGAACCGTCCGGCCGGATCAGCGCAACCAGGTCCTTGCGCTGGATTCCCGAAAAAATGGTCAGCGCGCGCGCGCCCGACTCCACCGGAATCGTGAAGCTGCGCGCCGGCCCGTCGAGTCGTCCATACGAGAGCAGCACGCCCTCGTCATGGATCGGAAGCTGCAGTCCGGCGTTCGCAAATTCGCCCGGCGCCCAGAAGTAGAAATCTCCGCCGGTGTTCGCGGACAGGTCGTAATACTGGTCATTGATCGCCAGCAGGCCGTAACGATCGCTGGGCGCCGGGTGCGGCCGTTGGCCCGGGTCATCGGCACTGGCGGTCGGGGCGAACGAAAACGCAGCTATCAGCAGGAAGCGGTGCATGAGCCGGACAATCCAGTCAGGGGATCAGGCAGCGGCGGCAAAAACGGCGCCAGTTGTTCCGGCGGCAACGGCATGGAGACGTGATAACCCTGGATCTGATCGCAGCCCATGCTCAGCAGCAACTCCTGGGTGGCCGCATCTTCGACGCCTTCGGCAACCACGATCAGGCCCAGGCTGTGCGCCAGCGCGATGGTGGAGCGGACGATGATCGCATTGTGCACACCGGTACGCATGTCGGTGACGAACAGGCGGTCGATCTTCAGCGCATTGATCGGCAGCCGGTGCAGATAACCCAGCGACGAATAGCCGGTGCCGTAGTCGTCGACCGAGATTCGCACGCCCAGCGCCGCGATACGGTCCAGGCGCTCGGCCGCCTGTCCGGGATCGTGCATCAGCGCGGTCTCGGTGATCTCCACCTCCAGCGCTCCGGGTTCGATCTGATATTCCTGCATCAGGTTATGAATGGTGAGCAGGCAGCGGTCATCGATCAGATTGCGTGCCGAAAGGTTCACCGACACCGAGCATGACAATCCCGCTTCCCGCCATTGCCGCAGCTGCGACATCGCCAGCTCCAGCACCAGGTCGGTCAGCGGATGGATGGTTTCGCTAAGCTCCGCCAGCTGCAGGAAGGTTTCCGGAAGCAACAGGCCCAGGCGCGGATGTTGCCAGCGCACCAGGGCCTCGAAGCCGGCGTTCTTTCCTGTCTTCAAATCGAGCTTTGGCTGGTAGTGCAAGCTCAGCTGCCGATCGCGAATCGCCTGATTCAGGTCGGCGATCAAGCCCAGTCGTTCCGGCGAATTCTGGTCCAGGGATCGGTCGTAAATGGCGATGCCGCCCCCCTTGCGCTTGGCCTCGTACATCGCGACGTCGGCGCTGCGCAGCAGCGCGTGGCTATCCCGGCCATCCTCCGGATAAAACGCGATGCCCATGCTCGCGTCCATCAACAACTGCATGGCGTCGATCAGGAACGGCGCTCGCAACGCCGTCAACAACCGTTGCGCCACGGCGCGCGCGGCTTCGGGATCCCCGGCATTGGGCAACAGCAGCGCGAACTCATCGCCCCCCAGGCGGCAATGGATGCCCGCCTCGTCCCCCAGCGCGGACTTCAGCCGCGGGCCGATCTGTTGCAGGAGCAAGTCGCCGATGTGATGGCCGAGCGTGTCGTTGATTTCCTTGAAGCGGTCCAGATCGAGCAACAGCAACGCTGCTCCAGGATGCTCGGCATCGCGCGAGGCGACGACGTGTTCGAATTCTCGATGCAGGAACATCCGGTTCGGCAACCCAGTGAGGCTATCGTGGTGCGCCAGGTATTCCAGTCCGTCGACATGTCGGGCGCTGGCCAGGGCCAGGGCTACCGTGTTGCCGATGGCGGTGAAGGAATCGAGTTCGATCTCGCCGAACTCGCGAGCCTCGGCATGCAGCAGGCTGATACTGCCCAGCGGGATATCGCGGTAAAGCAGTGGAATCACCACGCCGGCTCGCACGCCGTCCGAGTCCAGAACCGTCCGGAACTCGGGCGGCAAACCGGGGTGAGCCGAAAAGTCCGTGCTCACGAACAGGCGGCGTTCGGTCACCGCGATCTGATGCAGCCCCTGCGCGAGCGGCGTCGCGCCGCCGACCGGCAGTGCGGCGATTGCCCCTTCGCTGGCCGCCACCTGCAGCGGCTGGCCGGCGCTATCCTGCAGGCAGATTGCCACGTGTGGAGCTGGTGTCAGACTGCGCAGCGCCGAGATGGTGATCGCCAGGATGTCGTTGGTTTCAAGCGAGCCGTGCAGCTCGGTCGACAACCGATTGATCAGGCGCAGGCTGTCGTTGCGTTCCATCAGTGTCTTGCGCGACAGCGCCAGCTCCGCTTCCGCGCGCTTGCGCTCACTCGTGTCGCGGACCGTCGCCAGCAGGTGCGGCTCGCCGCGGATCTCGACGGCGTTCAAAGTGACTTCCGCATCGAATGGCGTGCCATCCAGCCGACAATGCGTCCACTCGAAGTGCTGGGTCAGGCCGTTGAAGGCGGCGGCGATCTTCTCGACCGCCTTCTCGTCCGAGCGTCGGCCGTCGGGTTGGAACTCCGGCGAAAAACGGTACGGAGGTTCGCCGATGACTTGCTCGCGGGTACAACCGAACATCTGCAGGGTTGCCGGATTGCAGTCTACGAATTGTTCGCCACGCAGCAGGAAGATGCTGTCGCCAGCACCCTCGAACAAGGTGTGATAACGCGCTTCGCTGTCGCGAAGGGAAGCGCGCGCCTGCTTGCGCTCGCTGGTGTCGCGCACGGTCGCCAGCACGTGCGGCTCGCCGCGAATCTCGACGGCGTTGAGCGTGACCTCGGCATCGAACGGGCCGCCGTCGAAGCGGCAATGCAACCAATCGAAGTGTTGCGTCTGGCCGTGCAGCGCAGCCGCGATCTTTTCAACCGCTTTCTCGTCCGAGCGCCGGCCGTCAGGCTGGTACTCCGGCGAAAAACGGTACGGCGGTTGCCCGATGATTTGCTCGCGAGTGCAGCCGAACATGCGCAAGGTCGCCGGATTGCAGTCGACGAACTGCTCGCCGCGCATCACGAAGATGCTGTCGCCAGTGCCCTCGAACAGGGTGTGATAACGCGCTTCGCTGTCGCGCAGCGACTCCTGGGCGAGTTGTCGTTCGGTCAGGTCGGCGGCGATGCCCATGAACCCGGTAATCGCACCTTCGCGATTGCGCACCGGGGTAACGGAAAGCCGCACCGGGAAGCGGCTACCGTCCTTGCGGATAAAGCTCCATTCACGTTCGTCGGCCTGCCCCTGCCGGGCCCTGGCGACGAATACTTCGAAACCCGGATCGATAGTGCGCTGCAGTTCGGCGGACAACTCCGCCGCACGCTGCGCGATTTCCTCGGGGTCGTGAAAGATCGCCGGGGAATGCTTGCCGATCAATTCTCCCGCGGTGTAGCCAAGCATGCGCGCGGCGGCAGCGTTGAAGCTGCGGATGATGCCATCGACATCGGTGGAAATAAGGCTGTAGTCGGCGCCGTCCAGGATCGCCTGCTGCATGGCGGACAATTCCTGCAGCCGGGCGTTGCTGTTTCGCAACTGGTCCTGCGCCAGCCGTTGCGCCAGCGCGTCGGCGGCGAACGCGGCAAACTGCTGGTCGCGCTCGGTCCACACGCGTGGCTCGCGAAGTTGTTCCACGCGCAGCACGCCGAGCAGGGTTCCTTCGCTGCGCACGGCCACGTCCAGGAAGGCGCCGATTTCCCAGCGCGAAATGTAGTCGGCGCCAAACTCCGAAATGCGCTTGTCGCCGGCGGCCTCGTTGGCAATGAACATGCCGGCTTGGACGAGCTTGGCCAGGTAACCCGGGCAATTGATGACGACGCCGACCAGCCTTGGCGCCGGTTGCCGGCTATCGGTGGCGCGCACGGTATGGCAGCTCAGCGTGTCGTGCGCGCCGGAAGCCTGCCACAGGCTGGCCCGGTCAGCCTTGATGGCGGTGGCCAGCGAATGGAGAATTTCGCCGCAGCCCGCCGCGAGCCCAAGCGGCTCTATGCCAACTGCGCTGCTGCTCACGGCCCGGTAGGCTTCATTCGACATAGCTTGTGGATCGCTCAGCCTGTTTCCCCTTATCCGCTTTTAGCGTCTGCGGATCAAGCGTAAACGGAGCCCGTGATTCTCACAATCGGGTCGAGGCGCTTATGGCTCCCGCAACAGCGGCTTCCGGCATTGGGCCTCGTACAACGCTCGGGTCCTGCGCCAAACGTCCTGCGTTTGCGCGCCGACAATCTGGTTCCACCAAGCCTGGCACTGGCGATCTTCAGCGGGATTCAAGGTGTCCGGATCGTCGACTGGCCCGACGTAGTTGGCGTTGTTGGCAAGAATGCCGCAGCCGCCACCAAGCGCCAGGATGGACACCTTGCAGATCATGGTCGAACCCGGACGCCCGGGCACGGGAATCCGGATTTCCTTGGTGGTTTTTTCGACGAGCTTGGTCAGCAACGCCGTCAGCGCGTCCTGGTCGGGCGTCCAATACTGCTCGAACTGCGTTGTTTCATAGGCCAGGGCGGGATTGCGGTAGAAGTATTTTTTGGCATCGTCGATGTGCGGAACCTGGTAGCTGAAAACGCGCTGATCGCCCACCTGCTTGTCTATTTGTTCCAGCATGTCGTCCGGAACGCGCAGGCGCCCTTCGGAATCGTAGAGCGGCAACCCGGCCGGCGCCGGCTCCAGCGCTTGCAGCGCCATGTCTGGCGAGTGCGCCCGCGGTACGGCCTGGAGCGAAGGCTCGGGCCGCGCAGGCGGTGCAGCACGCGCAACCGGTTTCGGCTTTCGTTTCGACTTCGGCGGCACTACCTGCATGGGCGGCTGCAGCAACGCAGGCGGCTTCGGCTTCGGTGCCACATCGTCAAATTCAACGACCCAAACGACTTCGGGCTCGGCCGTGGTGTCGACCACCATGCTCAGTAGCCAGCGGCCAAACAACAGATGTAGCAGGACGATCGCAACCAGGATGGTCACGCGCCAACGGAGATCCAACGAAGCCCGCCTGGGCGCCTGAAGCGACCGCGGCCGCCAGGGTTCGGTCGCCAAGGACGCCAACCACTCCTCGGACGATTCACTCATTTTTTACTTACGCCTGGTCGATGGCTGTGCCTTAGTCCGCGCGTCGACAGGAAAGTTCAGCGCGGAATGTATGGCGCCTCGCCGGTGCTGTGATCGGTCGCATCGCGAATCGCCGTGATCTCGGGAATGCGCTCCATCATTGTCTTCTCGATGCCCTGCTTGAGTGTGACATCGACCATGCCGCAGCCATGACAGCCGCCACCGAAACGCAGCCGCACCACACCATCGGCGCTCACTTCGACCAACGACACCTGACCTTTGTGCGCTGCCAGCATCGGGTTGATTTCCGAATCGAGCAGGTATTGCACGCGCTCGACCACCGAGGCGCCTTCCTTGGGTTGTTCGCCCTTGATGCGCGGTGCGCGAATGGTCAACTGGCCGCCGGTGGGCTGGACCAGGTAGTCCACTTCCGCGCCGTCCAGGAAGCGCACGCTCGGCGCATCGACGAACAGCGTGAAGCCTTCGCACTCCAACGACCACTCGTCGCCAAGCAGGTCGCCGCTCTCGCAAAACTCGAGCCGCGCGTCGGCCTTGGGCGTGCCCGGATGCACGGCCGAGACGCGAATTCCGACAGCATCGCCGCCTTGCGTTTGCAGCAGGTGGCGAAAGTAATTCTGGGCCGATTCAGACAAATTGATCATGGGAGTATTCTACTCGGGTCAGACCTTGGACCCCAGTGAAGGAAGTGTCATGCCGATCTTTGCCGAAATTGCCTCCCGCCATTGCGCGCCCAAGCGCGGGCCGGATCACCGGCTTTCCGCCGAAGATGTGCAAGGCTACCTGCACGCCCTGCCCCCGGGCTGGATCCTGGTCGAGAACGGCCAGGCGATCCGCAAGACATACAAGTTCGAGGACTATCACCGGACCATGGCGTTCGTGAACGCCCTGGCTTTCGTCGCCCACCGGGAAGACCATCATCCCGACCTCAGCGTGCATTACAACCGCGTGGACGTGCACTACTCCACCCACGACGTCGGCGGCCTGAGCGAAAACGATTTCATCTGCGCCGCCAAAGCCGACCACCTACTAGTCTAGGCACCGCTCTTGTGGGAGCGGCTTCAGCCGCGATCGCTCTGGCGCGGATACAAATCGCGGCTGAAGCCGCTCCCACAAAGAGCGATCGCGGCTGAAGCCGCTCCCACAGGGGATGCGGTCAGGCAAGGCGGTTCAGTGCGTCCCGCAGGTCGTCGGCCAGGGGGGCGTTGATCAGGTACGGGTGCTTGCCGTTGCCGAGCTCGAAGCTCATCGACGACGCATGCAGGAACAGGCGTTTCAGGCCGGCCTGCGCAGCCAGCCGCTTGTTCGCCTCGCGGTCGCCATACTTCTCGTCGCCGGCAACCGGATGGCCGATGTGCGCGGCGTGCACGCGGATCTGGTGCGTGCGCCCGGTTTCGATATGCACTTCGCAAAAGCTGTGACCGCCACGGCGCTCAAGCAACTTGAAATGGCTGGTCGAGGGCTTGCCGTTCGGATCGACCCGGACCATGCGCTCGCCGCCTTGCAGCACTGAGCGCAGTAGCGGCGCTTCCACGGTCATGGTGCCTTGCGGCATGCGCCCGACCAGCAACGTCAGGTAGCGCTTGTTCGGCGCTTCCTCGTCCTCGCCTTCGCGCATCAAGGCTTGCAGCTCGAGCAACGCCGAACGCTTCTTGGCGATCACCAGCACGCCGGAGGTATCCCGATCCAGGCGGTGGACCAGCTCCAGGGGTTCGTCGGGACGCAGGGCGCGCAGGCCCTCGATCACCCCGAAGCTGACCCCGCTGCCGCCGTGGGCGGCGATCCCGCTGGGCTTGTTCAGCGCCAGCAGCGCCTTGTCCTCGAAGATGATGCTGGCGGCCAGGCGCTCAAGCATCGACTTCGGCGGCGTCCGGGTTTCGCCGGCTTCCTCCAGGCGAACCGGCGGAATCCGAATCTCGTCGCCGCCTGCGATTCTCGAATCCGGCTTGGCGCGTTTGCCATTGATCCGCACCTGGCCGCTGCGGACCAGCTTGTAGATGAGGCTGCGCGGGGCTCCCTTGAGCTGGCCGAGCAGGAAATTATCCAGCCGCTGGCCGTCCCGATCCTCCGGCACGCGCACCTGTTTCACGCCGCCTGAGACTTCCGTTGCCGCCATGGGGGCTCCACTGATACACTCGAATTGCGAGATAACGTCCTGATTTCACTCATCCGGCGGCCGAAAGCCAACTGATGAAGAATCCCGACAGGCCGCTACCACACCCCACGGGGGTGACCATGTTAGCTGGTCTCGAAGGCAGACGGGGTATCGCCTCGTGATCAAACACGTGCCATACCGGAAGACGCTCGGCGTCGTCCGGGCCCTTTAATGAAGCAAACAATCAAGCGCTCCCGTGGGTGGGTCACCCCGGTTTTTGTAGCGCTGGAAGTTCCTGCCAAGCCTGAATGCGCGTGCGCTTCAGGTGGTTTACACGGGCGCGGACCCCCGGCGTTCCTCGCGGTTGAGCGCGTGAGGAATCCACCATGAAGCGTATGTTGATCAATGCCACGCAGGCTGAAGAGTTGCGCGTGGCGATCGTCGATGGCCAGACCCTGTACGACATCGATATCGAGCAACCCTCGAAAGAACAAAAGAAGTCCAACATCTACAAGGGCCGGATCGTCCGGCTGGAACCTTCCCTTGAAGCCGCCTTCGTCGATTACGGCGCCGAGCGTCACGGCTTCCTGCCGCTGAAGGAAATCTCCCGCGACTACTTCGTCCCCGGTGTCGACCCGAACAAGGCCGGCATGAAGGAAATCCTGCGCGAAGGCCAGGAAGTCGTGGTTCAGGTTGATAAGGAAGAACGCGGCAACAAGGGCGCCGCCCTGACCACATTCATCTCCCTGGCGGGCCGCTACATGGTGTTGATGCCCAACAGCCCCACCGCCGGCGGCGTGTCGCGCCGGATCGAAGGCGACGACCGCCAGGCGCTGAAGGAAGCGCTCGACGCGTTGACCATCCCCGAGGACATGGGCGTGATCATCCGCACCGCGGGTGTCGGCCGTGACGCCGAAGAGCTGCAGTGGGACCTGGACTACCTGCTGCAGGTCTGGAAATCGATCACCGACGCGGCGCTGTCGAAGCCGGCCTGCTTCCTGATCTACCAGGAGTCGCGCCTGATCATCCGCGCGCTGCGCGATTACCTGCGTGCCGATGTCGGCGAGATCCTGGTCGACACCGACGTCATGTACGAGCAGGCGCGCGATTTCATGCAGTCGGTGATGCCGCAGAACCTGCGCAAGCTGAAGATGTACAAGGACGATATTCCGCTGTTCAACCGCTTCCAGATCGAGTCGCAGATCGAGAATGCGTACGAGCGGCAGATCCGCCTGCCTTCCGGCGGCTCGATCGTGGTCGACCAGACCGAAGCGCTGACCGCGATCGACGTCAACTCCTCGCGCGCCACCAAGGGCAGCGACATCGAGGAAACCGCGTTCAACACCAACCTGGAAGCGGCGGAAGAAGTCGCCCGGCAGATGCGCCTGCGCGATCTCGGCGGACTGGTGGTCATCGATTTCATCGACATGAGTTCCGGCAAGCACCAGCGTGCGGTCGAAGACCGTCTGCAGAATGCGCTCAAGCAGGATCGCGCCCGCGTGCAGATCGGCAAGATCTCCCGCTTCGGCCTGCTTGAACTCTCCCGTCAGCGGCTGCGGCCCAGCCTGGGCGAGTCGAGCCAGATCATCTGTCCGCGATGCGAGGGCCATGGCCGCATGCGCAGCGTGGAATCGCTGTCGCTGTCGATCGTTCGCCTGGTCGAGGAACATGCGATGAAGGAAAACACCAGCCAGGTGCTGGTGCAGGCTCCGCCGGAAATTGCCAACTACCTGCTCAACGAAAAGCGTCGCGCATTGGTCGAGATCGAAATGCGCCACGACTCGCCGATCATCATCGTTGCCGACGATCAACTGGAAACGCCGCATTTCAATGTCAGCCGCTTGCGCGAGGGCGAGACGGGCGACGAAGTGACGAAGCCCAGCTACCACCGCACTTCGCCGCGCAAGCTGGAAGTGCACGCGCTGACCAAGGCGCACATGAATGTGCCTGATCTGCCGGCGGTCACCCACGTCGCGCCGACGCAGCCGGCGCCCGTGCGCGAGTTGCGCGAGGAGATCGCGCCGGTCGCCGAGGCACCGCGCGCCATGCGGGCCGCACCCGCTGCCACCAAGCCGGGACTCCTCGGTTGGCTCAAGTCCTTGTTTGCCGAAAGTCCGGCGCCTGCGCCGGCCCCGCCGCGTGCCGAACGCAACGATCGCGGCGAGCGCAGCGACCGCAACGCTGGTCGTGGCAACGACCCGCGTCGTGGCCGTGGCGGTCAACCGCAAGGTGCGCGCAACGCGCAAGGCGGCAATCGTCCGCAGCCGACCGCGCCCGGAAACCGGCCGCCAGCGCAGGCAAAGCCGGAACAACAGGCCGCCAAGCCCCAGCGCAACGAGCCGCGCCCGGAACGCAGCGAAGAGCAGAAGCAGCTGGATGAACAGCGCAAGCTCGAGCAACAGCGCAAGGAAGCCGAGCGTCGCGAGAATCAGCGCCAGGAAAACATCAAGCGCGAAGCCGAACGCCGGGCAGCACGCGAAGCAAGACTGGCAGCGCAGGCTGCCGAGACCGGCGGCGTCATAGCAGTCGCCGGCATCGCTGAACCAACCGCGGCTACTGCCACGGTCGATGCGGCCAGCCAGCCATCCGTGCCCACCGAGGCCGGGGCCGCCGGCGCCGAAGCGGCCGCTGGCGAAGGTGGTCGCCGCCGTCGCGGCCGTCGTGGTGGTCGTCGCCGTCGCCGCCAGGAGACTGGTGCGCCGGGTGAGTCCGAAGCGCCAGCCAACTCTCAGTCGGAAATTGATTTCGAAGACGAGGAAGGTGCTGAAGAATTTGAATCCTCCGAAAGTAGCGCGCCCGCAGCGAGCTACGCGCCGGTCGCATTCGCCAGCCCGGTGTTTGCATCCAGCCTGCCGGTAACTTCGGCCGAATCCGAGTTCGACGACCTGCCGATTGATTCGCCGCCTGCGGCAGTTTCAGCAGCGCCGCCTGAGCCTACGCCTGCCCCGACCCTGAGCACGCCGTCGGTCCAAAGCACGTTCGCATTGCCGACGGAAGTGGCTGCCATGCCGCCGCCACAGGTTTCCG
>Ga0209211_10011193_pt1 | contig 11528 bp, 10 predicted proteins | sample RifGroA2_FD_183992 | JGI IMG/M metagenome (GOLD analysis project Ga0209211, IMG submission 183992) | Groundwater microbial communities from Rifle, Colorado, USA - Groundwater A2 (SPAdes) (version 2) | ecosystem: Environmental > Aquatic > Deep subsurface > Groundwater | place: Rifle, Colorado...
CTGCGCAGTGAGCACCCACACAGACCAGTATTGACAGGATGATGTGGTTTGCTATTTCGCCAAACCGACTACGCCGCAAGCGAGCCTGCCGCCCGCGTTTCCTGTGGGCTGCGTCTTCAGGTCGTCTTCCTTTTCGTGCACGATGACCCCGCGGCCTAAGATGGAGCTAGCTCCGCTCAAGGCAATCATGAAATCGACATACTCGAGGTGGGCGTTGCCGTCTTTGTCAGCATCGAGGTTCCCCATATCGCCGACATGTCTCTTTTCGCTCATCGGCATGCTGTGAGGCATTTGACCAGGATTGAAATGTCCGCCAGCGCCCATGCCGTCATCCGAACTGCAGTCGCCGTACTCATGAACATGGAACCCATGCTTGCCGGGGGTGAGTCCGGAGATGTGCGCGGTGACCTTCGTACCTCCCTTCACGGCCTCGAACATCACTATTCCTTTGACCAAAGAGCCTCTCGTCGGCGAGAGAACCGCTATGCCTTTTGGGGATGAACCTGCCTGCATCGATTCATGATTCATCTGGGAGAGTGCTGTACCGCACAAGAGAATCATGAGAGCTGCGAATGATGCCATGCGGACCCGCTCAGGAACAGAGCTCCTTCGCAAAGCGGTGCCCGCAATTGCTGCGATGTGTTTTTGCATGTGTGCCTCCTGTATGTTCGGCGTTGGGTGGGCCTGTCGATCTCATCCTCCTTGATCCCCCTTCTCTTGTTGTAAGAGACGGGTGACGCCATGTAAGGGGGGATGAGTTCGACCAAGCGTTAAACCTCTAAACCCAGTCGGAATGACATTCCGACCTACAAAGCCCCTCTGAACCTTGAACCTTGAACCACGAACCTCGAACTCGCACCTCTGACCTCTGCTACCCCATCACTTCACGACTCGAATCCGCGCAATCCCTGCCTGCGTGCCGACCATTTCGATATTATTGAACATCAGTCAATCACTTCGGTCTACGACTCCCTACGGGTCTTCGACCCGATAGGGCCGTAGACTTACGAGTCGTAAGACTCGTAGAGCAGGCAGGCGCGTCAATCCGCGAAATCTACGTCAATCCCCGAAGCTGATCCCCAGATCGCGAGCGGTAAGGACCGTATCGCAATCCAGCGGGACGCATTTCATTCTGTTTGTTGCCTCTTCAAGAGGTACATATCGAACGGTGGGAGGATCCAGGGCAACCATGACGCCCGAACGCCCCTCTTCGATGGCGCGGACAGCGGCCGCCCCAAACCGCAGGGAGATCAGCCGGTCGAACGTAGTCGGTGTACCTCCCCTTAGCAAGTGTCCCAGGACGACACAGCGTGTCTCTCTTCCGGTCGCCTTCTGTATCTCCGCTGCCACAGTCTCCCCTATTCCTCCAAGTCGCTCCGCGCGGCCGATTTCCTTCGAAACCACGGAACGAGTTCCGCCTTTCGGTTTCGCCCCCTCGGCAACGACCACTATGGCAAATTTCGATCCCTGAGCGTACCGCTCTTGAATCTTCACCGCCACTTTCTGAATGTCATACGGGATCTCGGGAATAAGGATCGCATCGGCCGTGGTGGAGACCCCTGTATTAAGAGCTATCCATCCGGCATAGCGGCCCATCACTTCGACCACCAAGACCCGCTGATGAGCTTCAGCGGTGGAATGAAGCCGGTCCACGCACGTCGTAGCAAAAGAGACCGCCGTATCGAAACCGAAGGTAATGACTGTCTTGTCCAGGTCGTTGTCGATCGTTTTCGGTACGCCAACAACCTTGATCCCTTTCAGTCCTATTGCACGGGCGATGGAGAGGGAACCGTCACCTCCGACGGCGACCAATCCGTCAATGTTGTGCTCCTTCAAGGCACGGACGACATCATCCGTGCGATCGACCTCTTTCATGCTCCCGTCGGGTTGTTTCATCGGAAACTTCAGAGGATTGATCTTGTTCGAAGTCCCGAGAATCGTTCCTCCGAGATGGGTTATTCCTCTCACCCTGATTCGGGTGAGGGGAATCAGGCCCCCTTCGGGGTAGTCTTCGGGCATGAGAACGCCGCCGTATCCTTCACGAATTCCAAAGACCTCCCAGTTTCTGTTGATTGCAGAGACAACCGTTGCTCGGATGACGGCATTGAGTCCCGGTGCATCACCGCCGCCGGTTGTGATGGCTATTCGTTTGACTGCGTTCGTTTTCATAGGCTCTTGTCGCTCGGTTGGTAAAGGGCTGAAGCCCTTGTCTTCGTTTAGCATTGGTTAACCCCGACCTAAAGGTCGGGGCAATTCCACTTCATCAGGTCGGGCAATTCCACTTCATCAGGTCGGGCAATTCCACTTCATCAGGTCGGGGCAATTCCACTTCATCAGGTCGGGATAATTCCACTTCCCAAGTCGGCGCAATTCCACCTCCCAAGTCTGGGCAATGGAGGAAAGGGGATGAGTGTCCTACTTTAACTCCTGAAGGAGATACGAATATGCCAACGCCGTTCTCTCGGCGCGTTGGCGATTGGTTGACGCTCCGCCATGCCCGCCTTCGATGTTTTCAAAATAGAACACCTTGTGCCCCATCTCCTCCATCTTTGCGACCATCTTTCTTGCATGTCCCGGGTGGACTCTGTCGTCGGCGGTGGAGGTGTTAAAGAAGACTCGAGGATACTTGGCCTCCCTTTTCACGTTCTGATACGGCGAGTACTTGCCGATGTACGCCCATTCTTCCGGAATGTCAGGGTTGCCGTACTCCCCCATCCAGCTTGCCCCGGCCAGGAGTTTGTTGTATCGTTTCATGTCAAGCAGCGGGACGCTGCATACCACCGCACCAAACAGGTCGGGCCGTTGCGTGAACGCCACGCCAACCAACAGACCGCCATTGCTGCCTCCGGTGATTCCGAGGTGTTTTGAGGATGTGATTTTGCGCTTGATAAGATCCTCTGCAATTGCAAGAAAATCGTCGTACGCTCTTTGGCGATTCTCTTTTATTGCAGACTTGTGCCACGTAGGTCCGAACTCTCCCCCGCCGCGGATGTTCGAAACGACATACACTCCGCCGTATTCGAGCCACAACTTTCCGATCATTGCGGAGTAGGCGGGGCGGCGTGCTATCTCGAATCCGCCGTATCCGTCGAGGAGTGCCATGTTTGTTCCGTCGACTTTCATGCTCTTTGCGTGCACGACAAAATACGGGATCATTGTTCCGTCTTTCGACGGAGTCTCGTACTGTTGAACCTCATATTTGCTCGCATCAAAGAACGCGGGGAGGCTCTTCACAAGCTGAATCTTCCCGGATTTCCCGTCTGTGGTCGAAAGGGTCGTCGGAGTCAAGAAATCTTGATAGGTAAAGAAATATCTATCTGAATAGTTGTCTGCCTCAGCAATCCCAATCGTTCCGAATTTTGGGGTATTCACCCTTTCCCCCATCCATCTCCCTTCCTTGAAGCGAAACTCATACAGCTCACTGCGAACATTGTTCAATATGCTCACGAGGAGGAGATTCTCGGTCGATGAAACTCCCGCGATGCTTGATCGCGGTTCCGGCTCAACAATCGCCGCAAACGAACGCTCACCCTTCAGGAAGGCATCGTAGCCCATCCCGATCAACGAGCCAGTCCTGAATGTGTTTCCACCCACCGTCCAATCGGACTTCAGATTGAGGATCATTTGCCCCTTGACCAGACTCATGTCCGCATCTTCGGGAATCGCGAGCTTCACAAGCTCGCCCTGCTCCACGACATATGTTTCGCTGTGATAGAAGTCCTTCGATCGTGATATAATCTCGTACTGCCGCTCCCGTGCAACAACAACCCCTCCCCAGACTCCCATATCGTTCTTTCCAGCTTCGAAAACGAGGGTCGCCTGTTCGAGCGGAGTTCCCCGCTTCCAGAGTTTTGTCATCCGTGGATAACCGGAGGTCGTCGTTGTTCCCTCCCCAAAATCCGTATTGACGTAGAGGGTATTGATATCCTTCCAGCTCGCAGAGCCCTTGGCCTTCTTAAGAAAGAATCCATCCTTCACAAACTGCTTCGACTCTGCATCGAATTCCCGCATCTCCACGGCATCTCCGCCGCCCGGAGAGAGCCGCACGATACACCGTTTCATTTCCGGCTCTAGCCAGCTTGCCCCTGCGAAGACCCAGAGAATTCCCTCCTTTTTCGAGAGCTCGTCGATGTCGAGGACCGCCTCCCAGTCGGTGGAATTGTTCAGGTATGAGGCCAGAGGCATGCGGCGCCAGATTCCTCTCTGGTTCTTCTTGTCCTGCCAGAAATTGTAGACCTGGTTCCCGACGATGTTCGGGTAGACTATTCGCTCGTCTGAGTCCAGAATCTCGAGATTCCTGGTCACAAGGCTCTCGTATTCTTTGTACTTCTGGAGATATTCCAGCGTCGGTTTGTTCTTTTGATTCACCCACTCCATCGAGCGGGCGCCGTTAACATCTTCGAGCCAGAGATACGGATCTTCCGGCACTTGGGAGTGGGCCGCCCCTGTCAGGAGCAGCAAGGCACCGATGAAGAGTAGTCGTCTGTTCATGATTGGTTCCTTCAACGTAAGGGCATCAGTAAGGGAAATGTGTGCGCACAATTTATCCTACGATAGCCCAAAGTGCAAGGGATTGAGAAGATCCGTGGCGCCATGGAGACACAAAAATAGACAAAAATATCACCGCCAGCTCAATTGGCATCAGGATTCGGCACAAAGGTCTGTTTGATTTGGTACAAGAACTTCGTATATTGGTGCTCGCTTTTCCGAAATTTGGGAAACTCTTGTGGGCAAGAAACGAATGATCACACCAACGCCGGCTGTGGCTTCAAAAAAACAGGCATCCCGTTACATCGGTCTCTCCCGCGAAACACTTCTTCGCTGGTACGACGATATGCTCCTCGTTCGTCGGTTTGAGGAGAAGTGTGCCCAGCTCTACGGAATGGGAAAGATCATGGGATTCTGTCACCTGTATAACGGCCAGGAGGCTGTTTCCACAGGTGCTGTCATGGGCGCCCTCAATCCCGACGATTATGTGATTACAGCCTACCGAGATCATGGCCTTGCCATCTCCAAGGGCGTCGATCCAAAAGCGATCATGGCAGAGCTCCTGGGGAAACACACGGGAACGACAAAAGGCAAAGGCGGGTCGATGCATATCTTCGACCGCGACAAGAACTTCCTTGGGGGCCATGCAATAGTCGGCGGACACCTCCCCATTGCAGCGGGGGTCGCCTTTGCGTCGAAGTATCGGGGAGAGAAACGTGTTATCCTCTGCTTCATGGGAGACGGGGCGACCAATATCGGAGAATTTCACGAGTCTTTGAATCTGGCCGCATTGTGGAGTCTCCCGGTCATCTACATCATCGAGAATAACATGTACAGCATGGGAACCTCGGTGGAACGGTCTTCGGCGGTTGAAGACATGACCAAGAAGGCCCGCGCATACGATATGCGAAATGAGGTTGTTGACGGGATGAATGTGCTTGACGTCTACGAGAAAGTGAAAGCGGCCGTAGAACATGCCCGGAAGACAAATGAGCCTTCCCTCCTTGAAGTTCGGACGTACCGTTACCGCGGCCATTCGATGTCGGACCCGGTTCACGGACATTATCGAACGAAGGAAGAGGTGGAAGAACGGAAAAAGCATGATCCGATCAGCCTTTTTGCGGAATCCCTGAAATCCGGTTCGATGATCACGGAGGAGGAGCTCGATGCTGCAGAAAAGAGAATCAAGGCAATTGTTGACGAGTGCGTGGACTTTGCGGAAAACAGCCCGGAGCCGCCCCTCGAAGAACTTTGGAAAGACGTCTACTACGGAGAATAGCGGATGGCTGTAGTCAGCCTCAGAGAAGCGCTGAACCAGGCAATGGATGAAGAGATGACACGCGACGAACGCGTGTTTCTCATGGGGGAAGAAGTTGCCCAATACAACGGCGCCTACAAAGTCAGCCAGGGACTTCTGGCAAAATACGGTCCCAAGCGCATCGTCGATACGCCCATCGCGGAATCGGGTTTTGCGGGAATCGGAATCGGCGCGGCGATGGCGGGACTCCGCCCCATTGTGGAATTCATGACCTGGAACTTCTCACTGGTTGCCTACGATCAGATCGTGAATCATGCGGCAAAGATGCTCTCGATGTCGGGCGGCCATTTCAACGTCCCCATCGTTTTCAGGGGACCCGGCGGCGCAGCCCACGGGTTGGCTGCAACCCACTCACAGGCATTGGAGGCGCTGTACGCTCATATACCCGGCCTCAAGGTTGTGATGCCGTCGAATTGCAGAGATGCAAAAGGACTGCTCAAGAGTGCAATCCGGGAAGAGAACCCGGTCATCTTCATAGAAAGTGAAGTGATGTACGGGGATAAGGGAGAAATTCCCGATGGAGAGTACACGATTCCCCTCGGTCAAGGAGAAGTAAAGCGGGAAGGTTCCGACGTGACACTCGTCTCGTGGTCGAAAATCCTTGCCCGTGTCGTCCTCCCCTCCGTTGAAAAGCTCGAGCAGGAACTGGGCGCCTCCATTGAAGTCATTGATCCTCGGACCATCAAGCCGATGGATTATGATCTCATCGTCGATTCTGTGAAGAAGACAAACCGGCTGGTCATTGTTGAAGAGGGATGGCCATTCGCCGGCGTAGGCGGCCAGATTGCCTATGAATTGTCCAAGCGCGCCTTCGATGATCTCGACGCACCGGTGGAGCGCGTGACGCAGGAAGACGTACCCTTGCCGTACGCGAAAACGTTGGAGAAAGCATCCCTTCCCAACTATGACAAAATCAAACGCGCCCTCGAGGCGGTCCTTTACAAGAACTGACTGACCGATTCTCATGGCTACCAAAATCATGATGCCAAAGCTGAGTGATACCATGGAAGAGGGTGTCATTCTGAAATGGCTTCGAAAAGAGGGTGAAAAGATCAAACAGGGCGAGATCCTTGTCGAGATCGAATCAGACAAGGCGGACATGGAGCTCGAAGCCTATGATTCCGGAGTCCTTCGGAAGATCCTCGTCCCTGCCGGCGGGAAAGCCCGCATAGGTGCGTTGATCGCGGTCATCGCTGAGGCAAACGAGGATATTTCGGCACTCCTCTCCGATGCGCCCTCTCCGCAACCGGCTACCGTGAAGAAGGCTACCGAGCCGTCCGTTCCACAGACTGTCAAGGCACCTGCCGCTCCGCAAGCACAGGCACCTGCCGTTTCGCAGCCGACAGACGGAAGGGTCAAGGCCTCCCCTCTTGCAAAACGCATCGCACAAGACCGTGGCATCAATCTGACCCGCGTGCAAGGAACCGGCCCGAGCGGACGCATCATCAAACGGGATCTCGAGGGAGCACCAGCCGGCGGATTCGTCCCGCGTCCCTCCGGACCGATTACCCCCGGAACCAGCGAAGACGTTCCTCTTTCATCTATTCGCAAGACCATTGCGAAACGGATGACAGAGAGCAAGGCCACTGCACCGCATTTCTACGTCACGGTAGAAGTCGATATGGAACCTGCCATCGCATTCAGGGAACAGATTCTCAATGCGACCGAGCTGAAGATCAGCTACACAGACATTCTTATCAAAGCCGCTGCCTCGGCCCTGATGGGCCATCCCGGCGTGAATGCCACATATCTTGGCGAGTCCATGCGCCAGCACCATTTTGCGCACATTGGCGTTGCTGTGGCGTTGGATGAAGGTCTTGTCACCCCTGTCATCAGGAATTGCGAGCAGAAGAGGATTGACCAGATCAATCTGGAGCTCAGAGATCTGGTCCAACGCGCTCGAAACCGCAAGCTGAAACCCGAGGAATATCAGGGTTCGACCTTCACCATCAGCAATCTCGGGATGTTCGACGTCGATGATTTTGTAGCCATTGTGAATCCGCCCGAGGGAGCCATCCTGGCAGTTGGCTCCATTGTGGAACGGCCCGTCGTCCGAAACGGAAAGATCAGGATCGGCCACACGATGAAGATGACGCTCTCTGCCGATCACCGGATCATTGACGGTGCTGTCGCAGCGCGCTTTCTCCAGGATCTGAAGAAATTCCTTGAGAGCCCCGCTGCTTTGACAATCTAACCCCGCCAAGAAGAAGTTGATATGCTTCAGACCCGACCGACGTCGGGTTCTTTTTTTATCCTCATGACCAAAACGGTCCGAGAACAATTTCAACTGGAGATTGAGGGCGCGGGACTTCCCTTTGTCGCCTTCTGCATAGCTCTGAACCTCAGCGCCGGCCAGCTCGCCGCGGCGCTAAAACTCCCAATCTACCTTGATTCCGTGGGCACGGTTCTCGTTGCCGTCCTGTGCGGTCCGTGGTCGGCGATCTCGGCGGGTGTCATCTCGAACGTTCTCGCCTCAGCGTTCGGCAATCCCGCAATGGTCTTTTTTGCTCCCGTCACGGCAGTCATAGGGGGATTCACAGGGTTCATAGCCAGCCACGGCTGGTTCCGAAGATGGTATATCGTTCCGCTTGGCGGAATCCTCCAGGGCGCGCTTGCCGCCATTGCCTCGGCGCCCATCGCGGCCTATCTGTTCAGCGGCGTCATGCTCGCCGGGACGGATGTGCTCGTCCTCTATTTTCGGTCCGTCGGCAACACGCTTCTGCAGAGCGTCTTCTTTCAGGGACTCTCCTCCGATCCCGTCGACAAGACAATCACGTACATTCTCGTCTTTCTTCTTTGCCGCAATCTGCCGATTCGCCTGCTCCAGCGATTCCGAGGCGGGAACAATCTTCCCCACAACAAAGCGATGGACCGCAGCTATGCGCTTTGACGTAGGCGAAAAACTCTCCCTCACACTCTTCCTTCTCCTTTTATCCATTGTACTCCCATGGCACTTGAACGGAGTCCTTTTCCTTTTGCTCGTGCTGTTCCGCTATGCTTTCAGGCCATTCCGGCCGGTTTCGGATGCCTCGCGCCGACGCTCCTCTGCACTCGCCAGTTATCTTACGATTGTCGTCCTCCTCATGACCATCGTGAACGGACTTTTGATCAAAGAGGGTACCTTGTGGCCCCTGCCGGGCGGGTTCACAATGTCCAGTGAGGGTGTTACATTCGGCTTGCGCACAGGGATGCGGTTGCTCGTGATCGCCATGTCGCTTCTCCTTTTCTTCGGATCCACACCGATCCCCCGGCTTGCCCAGTTCCTCCAGAGCGTTGGCTGGCCCGTGCAAATGGTGATGACACTGCTGCTCACGCTTCACTTCATTGACACTGTTCCGGACAGGGTCTCCCTGATCTTCACTGCCCAAGAGGCACGGGGAGCTCCGGTGAGGGCGAACATTCTCGCCAGAACAAAGGCATTCTTCCTCATCCTCTCCCCGCTTCTCCTTTCCGGGATCGTTGAGAGCATCGACCGGAGCATGGCACTGGAACTGCGCGGTTTCCATGGCGGTGCGAAGCTCTCGTTCCGAGGAGATGAGACTTCACGCGGCCGTATGACCATGGTCAGCATGTTATTCCTGATACTTTCCATCTTGTGCATAGTCTGGATTATTCTCAGATGGCTCCTTCAGTAAGCATACGGTCCCTGCACTATCAGTATTTTGATGGGGCACCCTTCGCGCTGAAGGATCTCTCCGTTCACATTGCCTCCGGGTCATGCACAGCACTCCTGGGCCCTTCGGGTGCGGGCAAGACAACTCTGCTCCAGATTCTCTCCGGAATCATCGGAGCTCAATTCACTACGGGCAAAGCGAGCGGCAGTGTTTTAATCGGCGACGACGAGTTTCGACCGATTCCGCAAAAAGTGCTCTTCCCGTCCGTCGGTTACCTGATGCAGGATGCCTCTGTTCAACTCTCTGGAATCAAAGAGACGGTGGAAGAAGAATTAGCATTTGCCCTCGACAACATGGGGATCGATGGGTATGAGCGTCGGGAAAGAGTCTCACAAGCATTGTCCCGTCTTGACCTCGGTCGGCTTGCCAATCGGAGGCCACACCAACTTTCCGGAGGAGAGCTTCAAAGGACGGCGCTGGCATCGATCCTTGTTGCGCGTCCGTCGCTCCTTGTGCTTGACGAACCGGTCAACGCACTGGATAGTCTCGGTCAACAACGCATGGTGAACGTGCTTCGCTCGCTTAAGTCCTCCACCACCGTTCTCTTCGCCGATTCCGGAATTGAGTTCGCCCTTGCGGTCGCCGATACTTTTCTCGTCATGCAAGGCGGCTCAATCCTTTTTTCAGGAACGCGGAATCAATTCCTCAATTCCCTTGACTCTTTCTACGATCTTCTTCCCGTCAATCAATGGAGCGAGCTCGTCCGCAAGTGGGGAAAAACCACGGTACATCCTCGCGTAGCAGGGCTCCTTCCCCTATGATACAATTCGACAATATTTCATTCCGATATGCTCACGACATCGAGGTGTTCAGAGATCTCCGTCTCGGGATCGAGGCTGGCGAACAAATTCTGATTGTCGGACCTTCTGGTGCAGGGAAGAGTACATTCCTGAAGCTCCTGAACGGGATTGTTCGCCCCGACTCGGGCGATGTGATGGTGGGCGGGCTTAGTACGCGAAAACATCCGACTTCGCGGCTTGCGGCCGAGGTGAGCGTTACCTTTCAGAACCCGGCTCATCAGATCTTTGCGTCGACTGTTTTACAGGAAGCGGAATTCGCACCAAAGAGCCTTCAAAGAAAGAACCCCCGCGAACGCGCTCAAGAGGCGCTCCGCCTTTTCAAGCTGAACGAGCAGGCGAAGTCACATCCTTATGACCTCTCGCTTGCACACAGAAAGCTCCTCACCCTCGCTTCTGCGGTTGCCGCCGATACTCCTGCCCTCGCTTTCGATGAACCCAGCGTCAATCTCTCTCGGCCCGAGCAACTCATTCTTCTCGAGGCGTTTGAAGTGCTGAAAAAGAGCGGGAAGACGATTCTTATCGTCTCCCACGATCTCGAACTGTTTCTCCCCATTTGCACTCGCGTGTTGATCCTGGATGACGGGAAAGCGACGTTCTTCGATGCTCCTGAGGCTCTGGTCCGGAATCAGAATCCCCTTCGCCATTCAGGAGTCCGCCTACCTCTTGTCCACCGCCTTCGACCCTATTGCGGGCTTTCTCCGATTCCGCACCCTGGCGCGTAATTCACAGCTCCGGCATCAGCTCCCGATTTGACCCGCAGATGTCGGACTTCAGACTTGTCCATAACACTTCATCATTCTACATTGGGTGTTGGATATTCGATATTGTAGTCTCTTGAGGCAGGGACAAGATAATGTCCAATATCCAACGCCGAATTCCGAATGTCGAAGATGGATGAGAAGAGGTAAACTGGGCGAGAGGTGCTACCGGGAGGGAATGGTGAGGCGGTCGCCTTCCCTGAGGTCGGCAAGGCCGTCGTTGGCGCGTTCGAGTGCACTGACAGGGACGCCATACTTCTTCGAAATCCCCCACAATGTATCGCCTTTCCGCACAAAGTAGACCATAGATCCTCCTGATCCGTTCTTTGGCACACGCAATTTTTGCCCGATAGCCAGGGCGCTTGAAGTAAGCCCGTTCAACGCAATGAGGGTCTCGATATCCGTGCTATACATGCGGGCAATGTGAAACAGCGTCTCTCCTCTCCGGACCTTATGTTCTTGATACGAAAGATCTTGCGATCCCTCTCCC
>Ga0209211_10011194_pt1 | contig 11527 bp, 9 predicted proteins | sample RifGroA2_FD_183992 | JGI IMG/M metagenome (GOLD analysis project Ga0209211, IMG submission 183992) | Groundwater microbial communities from Rifle, Colorado, USA - Groundwater A2 (SPAdes) (version 2) | ecosystem: Environmental > Aquatic > Deep subsurface > Groundwater | place: Rifle, Colorado...
GCAAAACCGGTAATAAACCCTGTAATTGCACCAATAAGTGTGAAGAACTTGACCTTGCTCGGGACAGAGTTGAGGATTTCATCGACTTCATTAACAGGAAAAGGAGTTATGATGGTAATATCTTCTTTTGAAACTCCAATTTTAATAATGCTGCGCAGCTTATCTAAAAACTCATCTTTCTTACTGAATAAAAACTCCTGCTTCATTCCAGCTTCTCCTTCAATTCGGTTATTGAAAGAACAGGGAAAAGTTTGACAAACAGCAAAAACATCATGAAAAATAATCCAAACGACCCGAGAACAATTCCAATTGCAATGATACTCAGGTTAGGTATCCCCCAATTATAGGGATCAAAATCTCTCGCCAGTGAGGTAACAATAATGACAAACCTTTCAAACCACATCCCAATGATAACAAATATAGAAGTAACAAAAAGATACGGGAGATTTCTTCTTAGCTTGCGGATAAAAAGAGTGAGAGGCAGGATAGAGTTACCAAAAATCATTATCCAGAACATTATTTTAAAGTCGCCAAGAACACGATACTTGTAAACTGTTTCCTCGAATATATTCCCGCTGTAGAAAGCCAGACAGAACTCTACAATGTAAGAGTAGGTCACAATAAGTGATGTAAATAAAAGTATCTTTGCTATATTTTCAAAATCATCAACGGATATATACTTTTCAAGAGACAGCATCCTGCGCATAGGAATAACAAGGAGTATAACCATTGCCGTTCCTGAAAAAATTGCCCCGGCAACAAAATATGGGGCAAATATTGTTGTATGCCAGCCGGGAACTATACTCATGGCAAAATCCCAGGAGACTACTGAGTGAACCGAAAGCACAAGAGGTGTGGCAAGTGAAGCAAGGAGAAGGTAAAGTTGATTATAGTGCCTCCATTGGGACGGGGTGCCAAGCCACCCAAGCGATAGAACGCTGTAAATCCGTTTCTTAAATCCATCAGAACATCTGCGGACAATTGCAAGGTCAGGTATCATTCCCACATAGAAAAAAATAAGGCTGACGGTGAAATATGTCCCGACTGCAAATACATCCCAGATAAGCGGTGACCTGAAATTTACCCATATTTGCCGCTGATTTGGATAAGGCATAAGCCAGTAAAAAAGCCAGATACGTCCCAGGTGAATTAGTGGAAACATACCTGCTACCATTAATGAAAATACGGTCATAGCTTCAGCAGAACGGTTAAAGCTTTTTCTGAAACCTGCCCGGAGAAGATAGAGGATAGCAGAGATTAAAGTACCGGAATGGGCAATACCTACCCAGAAAACAAAGCTTGTTATATACATATACCATCCCACAGGATGATTTTTACCTGATACAATAAGTCCTGTCTTTATCTGATACCCCCAGCAAGCCAGAAGAACTGTAGCAAGGGCAACAGTAAACCCGAGACATGCCAGGAAAAGGAGGCTCGGTTTCTTCATCGAGGTAAGGATATCTTTTTCAACCTGATCTCTTTGTTCTCTAATCTCTATATGCCCGGGAGCTTCAGGACTCATTTTTGTCTCCTTTTTTCCGCAAATAGTAAACAGAGGGTTCAGTACCTAAAGGTTCAAAGATGCGGTATACCCTCTCTGAATGAGCCAGCTTATAGACTTGAGATTTTTTGTCCAGAATATTACCGAACACTATTGCATTTGTAGGGCATGTCTGTGCACAGGCAGTTACTACCTCCTGGTCTCTTATTTTCCTCGACTCATCCTTTGCAGTATCATGAGCCTCTCTGATACGCTGCACACAAAAAGTGCATTTTTCCATAACTCCTTTGGTCCTAACAGAGATATCCGGGTTAAGCATCCTGTCAAGAGGCTCCGGCCACTGGCTGTCAAACCAGTTAAACCGTCTTACTTTATAAGGACAGTTATTTGAACAATATCGTGTCCCTACACACCTGTTGTAAAGTTGTATGTTTAACCCCTCCGGGTTGTGATATGAAGCAAAAACAGGACAAACAGGCTCACAGGGTGCATAGTCGCAATGCTGGCAAAGCATCAGGACAAAATTACATTTTCCGTGTCCATTAAAAAAAGGTTCTACCCTGAGCCATGACATTTCAAGCCCCATCAGATGGTGCCTTTTCCCTACAACAGGAACATTGTTTTCAATATAGCATGCTGCCACACATGCGGAGCAGGCAATGCAGAGTTCAAGGTCAACAGCCATTGCCCAGCGGTAATCCTTATGTTTATGCTCCGGATACATATTATTCCACCCACGATCATATTCCCGCTTTTTATTAACAGGATTAGGAACGATTCCCCTCCCCTTTTGAGACATGGAACCGGAAAGAACCGGAATTGAAACTGATGCTCCGGTCTTTATAATTTTTATTTTATCTAAATAGCAGACACCTTCTCCTGAGCGCTTATCAGCCTGAAAAACCTGTGTGCTCAGCATTTCAGGGTGAATAGCGAAAGTATCTTCCGGCAGTCCGGGCTGCACCTTTACTGGTAGCCTTGCTGACAAACCTGGCGCGGAGATCTCAACCTCATCACCATCACTCAGCATTAAAGATTTTGCTGTTTTTGGGGGAACAGAGACCCACTGCCCGTATGAAATTGTTGTCAATGGGTCCGGGATCTCATTTAATAAGGGCAAAACCGAACTCCTCCCGTCAAAAGATCTGATAGAAGGAGTGACCACAAGAACCGGCTTTGCGATTCTATCCAGTGTCTTAATATTTTTTAAAAATGCAACTGCTGATTTATTATCCAGCCTGATCTCTTTTTTTGGTACAGACTCTTCATAATATCCTTTCTTAAGAAATTCTTCTGTAAGAGCCTTCCCGTAATTCTCGTTCCATTTCTTAAAAAGATATTCTTGAAAATTCCTGAAAGGAAGATCTTTCAAATCTCCTTTAAGAAGGTGCAAAAGGATATCACCTTCAGAAAGAGTTTTAAAAAGCGGCTCTAAAGCAGGCTGGATTAGCGTTTTAAGACCGCTTCGCGGATTGGCATCTCCCCATGACTCAAATGTATGAGAGAGTGGAAGAATTATATCACATTCTTTAATGGTCCCGGTTAACAAATCTGATAAGCCAATTCGAAGTTTTGCTTTTTTTATGTTTTCCTTAAAGAAATAAGAAACAGGTATGCTCTTAGAAGGGTCTGTCCTTGCAATAAAGATAACACCAATTTCATTATTACTCAGACGGTTTGATAGCTTTTCCATCTGAACCATTGTCCCTACACCGGAATAATTTTCAGCCCGTGAAAAGTCTATTACAGAATCAGTCATTCCAGTAATCCATTGAATAAGTCCTGTCAATACTGCTGTTTCCAAGCCGTAGGAATGCCTTGTAGAAATACCGCCTGCTATTAACAGAGGCATCTTTGCTTTTTTAAACTGGTCTGCAATCTGATATAAGCTTGCAAGCTTAAGCCCGGTTTTACTTGAAACTTCTTCTTGCGAAAAATCAGGAATATACTTTACCACCTCTTCAGGCAATCTTTTTTTATAAAGCTTCATGTTCAACATATTTTTAAGCAGGAAATCCAGGAGGTAGACTTCAGTCCCCGGATTAATTGTAAATTTCTCGCAAGCTTGAAACCCTGTCAAAGAAACATGAGGCTCTATATGGAACCATTTAAAATCACTTTTTCTCTTTGCATGAGAAAGTCTAACTGCATTGGAAACAGGGCTTATGAAGGTCTCAAGAATATCTGCACCAATGGTGAGCAGGTAGTCTGCTTTATCAATCTGATAGAGAGGGATCTCTCGTTTGCTGAAGAGGATTCCATTTGCCTCTTTAATTGCTGAATGAGAGTAGACTTCAAACTCCGCAGCTCTTTCAATTCCAGTCCTTTTGCAAAAATCATCAATTAGGTCCGAAAGGGAGCCAGTCGTTCTGCCAGAAAGGTAAATATTTTTATAACCTCCGTTATTGGATTCCCTTAGAGCATCTAAAATTTGAGAATAAGCATTTGACCAATCTATATCTATAAAATTACCTTTTGAATCGCGAAGTTTTGGTTTTTTAATTCTATCCGGATGATACAGACGGGTTAGAGAAGCCTGTCCTCTGATACATAGAGTCCCATCATTAACAGGATGCCCGGGAATACCCTCAAGCTTGACCGGATACCTTCCCCTCATATTATTATAAACTTTCTCACGGTCCTTTACTGAGACACCACAACAGGCCGGACATTCTGTGCAGGTTGTGTTATAATAAATTGACTGCCCGGGTATGATCTCTTCCTCCGGAGGAAGCAGATAGGGTATCAGCTTCTCACTCTGTTTTTCTAAGTCACAGGAAGTCATCAATGTTGAACTTGATGCAACCCCCATTATTTTAAGAAAATCCCGCCTGTGCATTTAAATCTCTCCTCAAGTTTTATTTATGACAGGTCAAACAATCAGTTGGAGCAGACCGAGATTTATGACACGTTATACACCAGCCCATTTTTAAAGACCTTACTTTCCGTATTGTAGCCATAGCTTTCACATCTCCATGGCACTCAGAACAATCTATACCCATTTTAAGATGTCTTTTGTGAGAAAAATAGACAAAATCTGGCAGAGAATGGATACGGACCCAGGGAATTGGTTTCCTGTTTTGCCAGTATTTAAGAATTTTTTTTATCTCTGGTTTATCAGTAGCAATTGCACGGTGGCAGTCCATGCATTTACTTACTGATGGAATACCAGCACTGATAGATTTTGTGGCATACATGTGGCATAAGTCACAGGGCAGGGTCATTTTTAAAACATGGATCTGATGGCTAAAAGCTATGGGCTGGGACTGGGGTTTCTCATACAGATACCAATAAGTTTCTAACCCGATCAATAAAAGAAAGAGCAACCCAAAATACCCCAGAAGAATTATTGGGATGATATGTTTTTTCACTGTCTTTCTCTTAGTTTAAGTTCCATTTATTAAACAATGTTTCCTAAATGCTTCCTCTTTGCCTTATTTGGAAATATCCTGTTTTTGAGACTCAGTTTGTAATCTTTGCAGAAGATATGCTGCCACTGAGGCTATTTCATCTTCTTTCAGTCCAAGCTTTGGCATTGAAGGATAGCCAGGGTTCTTCTTTGACGGATTCCGTACAAAAGTCTTCAATTCATCTTCTTTGTTCTGATATTTGGGCAGGACCATTTTAAACGGTGGTCCAACAGCCCTTCGGTCAAAGCTATGGCATGCAGAACATATACTGTTAAAAACCATTTCTCCTTTTTTAACATTAACCTGAGCTTCTTCTGCAGCGCCTGTCAGTTCTCTTATCTTTAATTCACTGCTTAGCCCTTCCGCTCTGACAGCCATAAGCACTATATGCTCTTTTATTGTGTTATAAAAGGTAGTTTGATCGTTTAAAGCTGTTATTAGAAATGTCAATAAAAACAAGGAAAAGATATGAACCCCTAACTTTTTCTCAGGATTTTTAAGCATTGCACAAAGCATATAGGAAATGACCAGAGATAAAAAAAGGGCAATAGCAGAAAAACCAAAGACCTCCTGCGATATAGCTATTTCAGGTAAAGTAGCTAAATTCCAGAGACACAGGACAGGCTGTAACAATGTAAAAATAAGTGCCAGAATAAGGCCAAAGTTTTTAATAAACCCGCTGTATTCGCTATCATGGTCAATTTTCCTTTCAGACCAGTGAAAGAAGAAAAAAAGTATACCCCCACCCGTTATTGCCAGAGAAGAGACAATAAAATACAAGTACTTTGAAACAGCGTTCCAGTAAGAAATTAACTCAACAGGATTTTTTACAAATCTCCATTCCCCGGGATCAAGAAGAAGGCTAAAGCTGATAGAGAAAATAAAATATGCTGCAAGGAAAAAAATAATACCTAAAATACCTGAGAAAATATGAACGCCGAAAACAGCCTCCCTGAGATGAAATGTATATTTGTAAAAATATAAAGATGTAAAACCTAACAAAAGCAGGATTAGGGAATAAATCAGAAAATTTACAGCAGATACATTTACTGTGTAAAGTATTTGAGTGTAAATAAGTGTTACAACCAGCATAGGGACTACTCCCAAAATAAACCCTACACTTCTGTTAACAGCTACAGTATCTATTAAGTCATTTGCAAAGTTTAGATAAATCCGGTTCTGTTTTTTTTTATCTAATATATTGAAAACGACTGAAAAAAATGTTCCTCCTATCAGCATACTTACAAAGGGAAGATGGATCATAAGCATCAGGATCAGAATATATTTTAATATCAAAAAATGCTCCGGTGAAGGAGGCAAAATATATTTATCAACAATCAGCATATGTTTTAATAATTTTTTAGTAATAACCTGGGTTAAACAATTTCTCCGCAAACAATAGTGTTATTACCAAAAGGGCATAGATATTAATTTCTATGAAAGTAAATCTGAAAGAAAATTCATTATACCGGGATTTTAAAAGCTTTGTTGCACTCCAGGCAAGCCATAATGCCAAACCAATCAGACAAATATTCACTGGAAAAGAGTTTACAACCCCATAAAGTGGTATTAGCAGGGTGGAAACAGCAGTTGCTAAAATCCAGATAAATATGATTCTTGTAAGTTGTTCGGTTGTAAATGTTCTTGTTAATGAGGGAAGCCCTGCCTTTTCATAATCCTTCCCATAAGTTATAAGAAGAAGCCAGAAATGAGGAACCTGCCAGATGAAAAAGAAAAAGGCAATCACCAATATCTGCGGTTCAAATACAGAACCACTCCCTGCTACCCATCCCACAGCGGGCGCTATTGCACCGATTAAAGAACCTGGTATTACTGCAAAGGCATTTATTTTTTTAAAATAAGTATAAAAACCATTATACCATAAAACAGCAAAAAGACTTAAAGCCAGCGCAATTAAATTGGTTCCAAAAAATAAAACAAGAAAACCTGAAAGCAGGAATAATAATGAAATGAATAGTGCATTAAAAGGTTTGATCTTTCCTGAAGGAATTGGCCTCAGTTTGGTTCTTTCCATTAAGGCGTCTGTTTTCCATTCCTGGTACTGATTTAGCGCAGAAGAACCAGAAACAAGCAAGAAAATCCCAAAAACAGGAACCAGTATTCTGGCTGATAATTCATCAGCAGCAAGAATAAAACCTGTAGCAGTAGATAGGGTTATAAGCAAAACTATCCTGAATTTAGTTAGTTCGAAAAGAATTTTAAACCCCATCCCTTGAATTTTTCTTTGACGAGTTACTATTTCATCTTCTTTTCTTCTCTCCCATACCACGTTTTGAACTCCTCCTCCGGCATTACAACAACCTTGGTTAACATGGAATAATGTTTTTGACCGCAATATTCAGCACAAAATACATCATAGGAGCCAAATTTAAGAGGTTTAAACCACAGATAATTTCCTTTACCTGGAACAACATCCTCTTTTACCCTGAATGCGGGTATAAAAAAACTGTGTATCACATCCCGTGATGAAAGCTCAAGCTTTACGGGTTTCCCCGCAGGAAGATTTAAGATACCACTCTGTTTCCCATTTGCATATTCAAAAAGCCAGGACCACATGTACCCATTTACTTTCACAACCATTGCGTCTTTAGGAACAGTCCTCATTTCCTTAAAACCTATCCAGCCATAGTAAAACATGGCAAGAACTATAAGTGTAGGCACCACTATCCAGATAATTTCAAGTAAAGTATTACCCTCAATATTTACTGGTATAGTGTTCCTGCTTTTATTGTATTTTATTACAAAATAGACCATTAAAGAAGTAACCAGTACCAAAAGCAATACGGTTATTCCGCAGACAAATAAAAATACATTACTTACAATATGGGCTGAATTTGAAACGTCAGGAAACATAGATTCACCGATAAGAGATATCAAAAAAAGTAAACCCGATAAATATTGTTACCACCAAAAGTGTAATGAACAGCATAACCTTAAAGAGTATTCCCTCATATTTTAGGTGCATGAAAAAATATATCACCATACCAGCTTTTGATGAAGCAATGAGCAAAGGGATTATTATGCTTAGTCTTCCTAAATTCATCCCTGAAACAGTAACAGTTAACCCTGTAAAAACCAGCAATCCAAACCATACAAGGATATAGGTTCCATAACTAACAACCTTTTCTTCATTCTCCTTATATTCCACCTCAAACACCCCTGCTATCTATCCAATTCATGCTGATTTGATTTTTTAATCTCAGGATTATGTTATCAAGTAAAAGAGCGGAAAAAGAAAAATCCAGATTATATCCACAAGATGCCAGTACAGGCCTGAATTTTCCAGTTGTACAAAATCAGCCTTATTGACTTTTTCTTTTGTTAAAATATATTTGAAAGTAACAATAATCTCTTTCACATAGTCATCAATTAGTTCACTTTTCCAGAATTCCCTCCTATTTTTATCATAAGCTGCTAACCGTGACCCCCTAAAAAGTTCAAGATGAGGACTTCTTAAAGAGAATTCAGTGTATGGTTTTTTTATGACTGCAATTAACATTATTGAAAGTAAAATTACTCCGGCAAATACATGGAGGCCATGCAAACCGGTCATTACAAAATAGAGTCCGTAGAACAGTATTTCCCCCTCTTTACGTTTTAATAGCCCAGGGGAGTCCGGATAAATACCATGCTGAAACTTTGCATCCCACTCGAAGTATTTGTTTACAAGGAATATGATGCCCAAAATAATAGTAAGAATGAGAAAAATTATTGATAATTTCTTATTACCTTTCTGTATCGCAGAAATCGAAAGAGCCATTGTTAAACTGCTTGTAAGAAGTACAAGAGTATTTATAGTTCCGATTATAAGGCTAAGTTCTCTGGCAGCATTATGAAAATCATATGGATGGACTGAGCGATAGACTGAATAGATTAAAAACATCCCCCCAAAAAGAAGAATTTCCGTAAAAAGGAATAGCCACATCCCGATTTTTGAACCAATGTAATCTCTGTGTTTTTCAACAGCTATGGTCACCGTTTGATTCATAATAATATTCTCAAAACAAGCCTTCAGCCCTCAGCATTAAGCCGATAGCTGACAGCCGATTACTGACCTTTCATCTTTTAAACACATATGGGCCATGTTCAACTATTGGTATTTTTTCAAAATTTTCCGGCGGAGGGGGAGACGGTATCTGCCATTCAAGTGTAGCACCACCCCATGGATTAATATCTGCTTTCTCGCCTTTAAAAAGGGCATTGATTAAATTTGAAAACATTAAAATCAGCCCTGATATAAGTATCCATGAGCCAATAGTAGAAATTAAATGCTCAGTATGAAATTCCGGCAGATAGTCATAATATCTTCTCGGCATCCCGCGCACACCAAGGATAAACATTGGGAAATATAATATATTAAATCCAATGAATATAATCATCCATGCTATGGTTGCAATTTTTTTATTATACATCCTGCCAAACATTTTTGGTAACCAGTAATGCAAAGCAGCAAAGAATGCAAACCCTGCCCCGCCAAACATTACGTAATGAAAATGGCCAACAATCCAATAGGTATCATGAACAAGCAGGTTTACTGCGAGTGTATTCTGTACTAACCCGCTCAGACCGCCAAGGGAGAATAGAAAAATGAAAGAAAGAGCAAACAAAAGTGCCGGATTGAGATCTATAGAGCCTTTGTATAAAGTCGCAACCCAGTTGAAAACTTTTATTCCACTTGGTATAGCGACCAGGAAAGTGATAAGGGAAAAGATCATACCGGCCCTATCACTCATCCCGGTAACGAACATGTGATGGCCCCATACCAGAGAGCCAACAAATGCTATTGCGAGACTTGAAAATGCGATCGCTTTGTACCCAAAAACTGTTCTTCTTGCAAAAACAGGTAAGATCTCAGCAATTACCCCCATTGCAGGAAGTATCATGATGTACACTGCGGGATGGGAATATATCCAGAACAGATGCTGGAATAATATAGGATCTCCGCCTTTTGTTGGATCAAAAAAACCGATGCCAAAAAATCTTTCAAGTATTATAAGCAGCAATGTAATACCTATGATAGGTGTAGCCAGGAGTTGAATCCAGGCCGTCGCATACAGTGACCATATAAAAAGCGGTAAGCGGAACCATGTCATTCCCGGTGCTCTTAGCCTGTGAATTGTTGTTAAAAAATTTACACCGGTAAGTATTGACGAACAGCCAATAAGAAATACACCAAAAACGGCTAAAGAAACATTTGCACCGGTCCTGATGCTGTATGGGACATAAAATGTCCACCCTGTGTCAATTGGTCCACCACCGGTGAAAAGTGAAACTATTGCCAGGACCCCGCCGCTAATAAAAAACCACCATGAAAGAAGGTTTACCCTCGGGAACGCTACATCCTTTGCCCCGATTAAAATAGGAAGAAAAAAATTCCCGAAAGGTGCAGCAAGTCCGGGTATTATGAAGAGAAAAATCATTATCACCCCGTGTAAGGTAAAAAGGGCATTATAAGTCTGGGGCTGCATTATCGTCGGGCCCGGTGCGATTAGTTCAAGCTTCATCAACAACCCTATTGTTGCTCCTACTGCAAAAAATGTGAGCATCACCACAAGATAAAGAATACCAATCCTCTTATGATTAGTTGAAAAAATCCACGCCCCTATCCCCCTGTAGCGGCCTTCTTCTTCAAGGAAACTCATTCCTTCATGATTTCCTGCAACTCTATCATTTACCATTCTGTTACTCCGGATTTCACATCATTCTTAAGAAAATACTCCCGGGCCAGGCGTCTCGCCTGACCTATTTCTATTCCCTCATAAACTGATACTGACTTGCTAAAAAAAATACTTCAAGTTGTTTTCGATCGAACACCACCCCTTACACTCAGATAAACAAAAAATACTATTATGAAAAAACCTGTAGCTATTCCTGATACTTTTAAAATATTGAATACATATCTTCTCCCTTCCGGATCATAACTGTAGCAAAATAGCAGGACTTTTCTCTTAGAAAAACCGACTCTTCCTTCAGATGCTTCTGTAAGAGCCATCTTTAGGTCAAAGGGAAGGAAACTCATACCATAGAGGTACCGGATAATCTTACCGTCAGATGAAAGGGCTACTATTGGTGATGCGGGATGTAAAAAATCATCTCCAACTCTTTTAAACCTAAAGCCGACAGCATTGGTAACTTTTTTTATATTTTCACTATCTCCGGTTAAAAATTTCCAGGCTTCTTCCGGAAATCTTCTTTTAAATGCAGCTAAATAATTTTTTTTTCTTAAAAATGCTACTGAAGGTGTCTCCTTCTCGTCAAAACTTAAGGTAATTACAGAATAATCCTTTCCCGGTTCCATCTGTAATCTGTCAAGCACATCCACCACATTACTAAGTAAAGGATTGCAGACATCAGCACAATGATAGTACACCAGGGTAACAACAGTAGGTTTATTTAAAATATCTTTCAGGCGCAAAGGCTTGCCGCTCTCATCATAAAAAGTTAAATCAAGCGGCACATAGCTACCTAATTTCTCGTCTATGCCAACAGATGATGAGTCTTCTGAAGAAGCTTTGGGTAAGTTTACAGTCCCCTTTGCAAGAGCAAAAGTGCCGGGTAGAATTGTCAGAAGGAACAGAATAATTAAACCGGA
>Ga0209211_10011197_pt1 | contig 11525 bp, 9 predicted proteins | sample RifGroA2_FD_183992 | JGI IMG/M metagenome (GOLD analysis project Ga0209211, IMG submission 183992) | Groundwater microbial communities from Rifle, Colorado, USA - Groundwater A2 (SPAdes) (version 2) | ecosystem: Environmental > Aquatic > Deep subsurface > Groundwater | place: Rifle, Colorado...
GCAAAACTGCGCATCGATCCCTTTATCCAATCCGGCGGTTTCATGGAATCGCCGGTTACGCAAGAAAAGAACGAAGAAAAACAGCATTCTCAGCAGTCTGACACAGCCACGGAAAATCACCCCGTTATTAAAGCCCTCTATCAGGATTTTGGCGTAGAACGCATAAGTTAATGCAGGTCTGATTTCATAAAAAATCGTGCATAACGTGCATATCACGCATTTATCATGCGAAAAAAAGCGTTAATCGCCAATTTTAATTTCACGGGAACCCTGTTTCGTTGATATATATAAATAGCAATATATCAACTATTTAATAACGGAGTTCCCATGAATTTCACCCCACGATCTGTAAACGACCAACTGTATCATACAGAAATGGTTCCTCACATGACATTGCTCTACAATTATGCCTTGCGTCTCACCGGAAACGAAGACGATGCCAAAGATTTGCTGCAGGATACGTACCTGAAAGCATTTCGTTTCATTGATAAATATGAAAAAGGGACCAACGCCAAAGCGTGGCTCTTCAGGATATTGAAGAATTCGTTTATCAATAACTACCGGAAGAATGTCCGTACACCGGATCAGGTGGAATACAATGAAGTGGAAGAATTTGTCGATCTCATTAAGGATCATACCGCTCAATCGACCGATCTTCGAAAGGATTTTTATGACAATCTTCTGGAAGACGAAGTGGTGACGGCGATGGACTCGTTGACCGAAGAGTTCCGGACAATCATTATTCTCTCCGATCTTGAAGAAATGACGTATGAGGATATTGCCGAAATCCTTGAAATTCCTCTTGGCACCGTCCGTTCCCGTTTGCATCGCGCCCGAAAAGCGATGCAGGAAAAGCTCTATACTTATGCAATGAAACATGGGTATATCACCAAAAAGAAGCCCGCAATAACAACGCCGGCAAAAGTAAAAGGAAATCTAAAATTGGCTGTAGCGTAGGATCGGAAGCGGGGGAACTCCAAAGGCATTCGTAGGGGACGAATGCCTTTTTTATTTTAAAGGGATTTCGTAAGTTATCATGTCATGAAAAAACTGAACATCATTGCATTGTTCTTCTCCGTGCTCATTGCACAGGAAAAGATCGTAATTCCGATGGATCTGAAACAGGCGAACCATCTGAAAGCGTACGGTATCGCATTCTGGACGCTGGAAAAAGGGATCGAAGTGGATTGGCTGCTGAATTACCGCGGCGGTTCGTTCATGATCGATAACAGTGCCATGGTGGTAAACGAATGCCGTATTCGCGGGGTGAGTTTTGAATCCATCAGCGGCAGCACGGCGGCCCAAATACTGGGAGAGATCGGCAGCGAGAATAACAACATGGATGTCGTCCGTCTCGAAAAATCACCGAAGGTTGCCGTCTATGTTCCCCCGGGATTCAAACCATGGGATGACGCCGTCACGCTGGCGCTGGAGTATGCCGAAATTCCGTACACGAAATTATGGGATCCCGAGGTCCTGGCGGGAAAACTGTCCGAATATGACTGGCTGCATTTGCACCACGAGGATTTTACCGGACAGTACGGAAAATTCTACGCGTCACACCGAAATTCCGCATGGTATATCGACCAGCAATTGAATTATGAGAAAACTGCCCGCGAACTGGGATACAGGAAAGTTTCCGAGCAAAAGAAGGCCGTTGCCCGTGCTATTCGTGATTATGTGGCCACCGGCGGATTTATGTTTGCCATGTGCGCGGCGACGGACAGTTATGACATTGCCCTGGCGGCGGAAAATGTCGATATCGCAGAGACAATGTTCGACGGCGATCCCGCCGATCGCGATGCGCAGAAAAAATTGGATTTTGACAAGACCTTCGCTTTCCAAAACTTTATGCTGGAATTGAATCCGTTCCGGTATGAATTTTCTGATATCGATAATCCGCCGAGCGATCCGGTACCGTTGCGCGATCCGAATACCGATTATTTTACGCTGTTCGAATTTTCGGCGAAGTACGATCCCGTTCCGACAATGCTCACGCAGAACCATGTCAGCATTCTCAAAGGATTCATGGGACAGACCACCGCATTCAAGAAATCGTTGGTCAAACCTTCCATCATCATTCTGGGCGAACGGGAGGGGACCGATGAAGTGCGGTATATTCACGGAAACTTCGGCAGAGGGACTTTCACATTCTACAGTGGCCATGATCCTGAAGATTATCAGCATGCCGTCGGCGATCCGCCGACCGATTTGAATCTCCATAAAAATTCACCGGGATATAGAATCATACTCAACAACATTCTCTTCCCTGCGGCAAAAAAGAAGCAGCAAAAAACATAACGATGCCATTACAACAATCATTAATCATAGCGGTGTACAATAAATCGTATGTGTTGCGTTGTCTTTTTACGGCGCTTGCCCGTCAGACGATGCAGAATTTTGAAGTGATCATTGCCGACGACGGTTCGGGCAAGGAGATGGCGGATGTTGTGAACGAGGCAAAACGGACGATGCCGTTTCGCATCAAACACCTCTGGCATGCCGACAAGGGATGGCGGAAAAATACGATGTTAAACGATGCCATCCGGGAATCGACGACAGAATATCTCGTTTTTATCGACGGCGATTGTCTGCCGGCGAAAGATTTTCTGTATGATCACTACACCCACCGCGAACATGGCAAGGTGCTGCTCGGCCGAAGAGTCGAACACGGTGAACGATGGGCGAAATCCCTTACCGTTGAGAGTGTACGATCGGGGGATTTTGAACGATATATGCTTGCGGACGCTTTCGATGCGCTCAGAGGGAAATCGGTACGATTGGAACACGGCATACGCATTTCGAATCGATTTATCCGAAAACTTGTCGAAAAATCAGATGCAATGTTAGGTTGCAATTTCTCGATATTTAAAGAGCACCTCGTTGCCGTCAACGGTTTTGATGAAGACTACAACGGTCCCGGACTGGGTGAGGATTCCGATATTTTTTATCGTCTCGGGAATCTAGGTGTGAGCGGTAAATCACTCAGAAATCTAGCCATTCAATATCACGTCTGGCATACGTTGACCGGCGTATCCGATGCAAATCGTATCCGTTTTGCGCACACAATTCAACAAAAATCCATTCGCTGCCTGAATGGCCTCCAAAAATTATCGCGAATTTAACACATCTGTCGATTGAATATGGAAGTTGAACCTTCTATATTGGGGCTACTCATTCAGAAAGGTATTTGTGTATGAAATCTCTCCTTGCTTTGCTTGTAACGGCCATCATGGCGCCGTTGTGTCTTATCGCTCAGGATATTGCCACCATCTCTCCGGCAGCCCCAAAACTGAACGATGCTGTTACCATCACGTACAATCCGTCTGCGCCCGGCGCTCTCCATAAGGACGGCAGCGGTCTTACTGCCGTCGTGCTGCAGATGCATGTCGAAGATCTGCCGACAGTGGTGGAACAAACGATGGAGCGCTCCGGTAACGTGTGGACAGCCTCGTTTACCGTGAACGATCCGAAAGCGGTAGGTCTGCTCGTCCGGTTCGATTCCGATGAATCAATCGACGATAACAAATCCAACGCATGGATGTGGATGATCCACACCACGAATGGCAAACCGGTTGAAGGATCGCAGTATATCGCAGCAGTTTTGCATCTGCAAAGAAATTACTATGGATTCAAACGGACGATCGATTCGGCCAAAGCGATCGCAGCGGCCAAACAGGAACTAAAATTATATCCCAACAATTGGAGATCGCAACAATTACTCTGGTCTATTGAGACCCGAAAAGCGGATGATGCGAAAACAAAGGCTCGTATTAAAAAAGAATTGACCAAAGTCTATACGAAACATAAGAATAATGAAGAAGCAGTGGATGCATTGCTGCGCTGGTTCGTTTTTACCGATCAGGCAAAGAAAGCGGATGAGATCGAATCCCAATGGCTTAAAAAAAATCCCAACGGCAGTATCGCGCAGTCAAAATGGCGGCAGGCATTTTTCAAGGAACAGGATCCGGCGAATCGGGCGGTATTGACCGATGAATTTCTCTCGCGGTTTACCGTGAAACGCGAGTATGCCAACATGCTCATTTCCGCATACACCCGCACAAAGGAATACACCAAAGCGATTGCGTTCCTCGAAAAATTTCCCGCCGTGCATCCGAATTATTATAACAGCATCGCCTATGGAATGATTTCCGCGGGGACAGAAGTGGAAAAAGCGAGACTTGTTTTGATGGCATTCACCTTGGTGCGCATGGGCTCGTTAGAGGGAATAAGGTCGCGAATTTTATTTGAGGCGTGGAGAACGCTTGAGTGGTCTCTTCCGTTAAATGTTCCGCCAACCTCCTCAAGGGCGATGCCGAGTTCGACATGGAGAATATACATCGCAATATGCCTAGCCTCCACAAGATTTTTCATGCGCGATGGCCCCTTTAGTGCGGCTGTAGAAAGATGAAAGTGATTGGCAACAGTTTTAATCACATCTCCAGATTTAATCGAATTTTTAGGAAACTCCGTTTGTTCTGTTTTTTCAAGCATGGTTGCCACAAGATCCGGAGTAAGTGGTTTTTTAAACAAGACGACCTCGGAGTGGAGCCGCACTATTATTCCCTCGAGTTTTCTTGTACTTTCTACCTGTGAGGCGATGCGTTGGGCTAGATCCATGGGCATCTCAAGCCCTAGTTTTTTTGATTTAATAAGAATAATTGCGGTTCGCAGTTCAAAAGAGGGTTGTTGAATGTCAATGATGAGGCCGGCCTCGAAGCGTGACTTTAGTCGATCTTCAAGCAAGTTAATCTCGTGTGGGGGGCGATCAGAAGTTAAAATAATCTGTCCTCCAGCGGGCATAATTGCGTTAAAGGTGTGAAAAAATTCTTCTTGAACTGTGTTTTTCCCAGCAATGAACTGAATATCATCAACCAACAAGATCTGGTACGAACGAAAACGTTGTTTGAGTTGAATGGTTTTTTTCTGTTGAATGGCGGCCACAATTTCGTTGGTAAATTGCTCGCCGGTTGTGTAGAAAATAGATGAATCTGGGTTTTTCCGTAAGATATTATTCCCAATAGCTTGCATGAGGTGAGTCTTCCCCACTCCCACCCCTCCATACAAAAACAGAGGGTTGTATGCTTTGCCGGGGTTTTGTGAAACAGCCATTGCTCCCGCGTGAGCCATTTCATTACTTGTTGAAACCGCGAAGGTTTCAAAGGTGTAGTCTTCACGAAGCCCCGCCTTATGCAATGCGTTGTGGAAGATTTGTTCTTGAAATTGTTGAATTGGCTGAGAGTATTGCTGAAAAAGGGTGGGAGATTGATTATTTTGTTGGACCTGACGCCTAAACTGCTGTGGCGTGGCCTGTTTTTGCGATTGGGACTGCTGAATGGTGGTTGTTTGTTTTGGTTGTACAAAGACTTCGCCCAGAGGTTGATTGGGGGTAAACGATTCAGTAGAAGAGATATTTGTTGTCTCTTTTTTCACAGACATCGTGAACTGTAACTCGTTTTTCTTTCCAGTAATTCGGTCTAGAGCGTCTTTCACTTGCGCATAAAGTCGTTCTTCTAACATCTGGTAATGGTAAGGACTATTGGTTGACAAAGTAATAATTCTTCGATCGTCGCCCACATCTTTCATCTCGGTTATGTGTGAAGATTTTATCCACATGGTGAATGTTCCAGGAGACAGGGTGGTTTGAAGGTCATCACTTACTGTTTTCCAAAGTTCGTTAGGAGTTAAAGGTGTTGTCATGTCTGTTTACGCTCCGGGCTACACATATCGAATTATGTACAGTCGGAAAATACAATTGTTCACAATAAGAAAAATATCATTGTGAATATCTTGCTTTTTTCCAGGCAGAAGAATGAAACTTATTCACATAGTAACGAGTTTTGTTTTCGGATGCAAGAAGGAACTGTTCATTGGGGTGGAATTATCACACAGGCCTCACACTTTAAGAGAGTGACACTCATCAGCAAACTGCAAAACTCGTGTTATTGGTTTGGGGGGTACTTGGGTGATGGCGCATTCTCAAGTCTTCTGATACAATTCATCCATGGCAAAAACATTTCGAACTTGGCAGCCCAAAAAAAAGAAGCGCGCGCGAACGCACGGCTTTTTGAAACGCATGGCAACGCGTCTTGGTCGCAAACTTCTTGGTCGGCGCAGGGCTAAAGGCAGGGCGCGACTTACTGTATCGGATTAATTTTTGCACACTGTTTTTCCACACATTGTCTCTCTGAGTTTTGGGCGTACAATAGCACCATGCTTTCTCGTTCTCACCGCCTTCCTCTTCGTAGTATTCCAGATGCATTTCGGCGTTTTCATCGAAAAAGTTCTCAGACGATGAATTTTTTGTGGTTTCCAAATGAAGTTTTTCTTTCTCGAGGAGTGGTGGTGGTCCCTGCTTCAGTAGTTCCTTTTGCAACAGACCGCAATAGGATCAAGCGTGTTGTTCGCTCTGCATTATATGAATGGTTTCTCGCTCGACCAATGGAAAAACAGCCGGTGGATCTGGTGATCTATATTCGTTCTAGAAAAGAAGAAAAAATTCTTGAGGATCTTCAGCAGTTTTTACATGAACTTTCACAAGACTAATCCAAATGACAAAAAGAACTCCCAATCCCCTTTCCTTTACCCAACATTTAGCAACCTTTCTCATTCGTGTATACCAAACACTTAAACCGGCACTAGATACTATGCAAAGATCTGCGTTTGGATCGGTCCCGCAATGCAAACACTCCCCCACCTGCAGCGAGTACGCCATAGAGTGCGTTCGTAAGTATGGTACAATGCGGGGTATCTTTTTAGGAACAAAACGCATCTTGAACTGCAGATAGAGTTGAGCACTATGTTTTCATTTATCACCGATCCACTTCTCCAATTTCTTCTTTTCCTCTATAAAAACATTGGTGATTTTGGTCTTTCAATCATTGCATTCACGTTTATTTTGAGAATGGTGCTGGTCCCACTCTCGGTTCCGGCAATCAAGTCGCAGAAAAAGATTCAAAACCTCAAACCAGAGCTGGATAAATTAAAAAAACAATTTGGTCATGACAAGAAAAAACATCAAGAAGAGCAGATGAAGTTGTATCAACTGCACAAAATTAATCCAGCAGCTGGCTGTATTCCATATCTTTTACAGTTTGTGGTGTTGATTGCGTTGTATCAAGTCCTCAATACCTTTCTCAATACAAAAGAGATTGGCGGTCTCACGATAAACACGTTATTTTTAGGATTTGATCTTGCAAAACCGGATAAAACGTATGTTTTACCAATCCTAGCTGGAGTCACACAGCTCGTACTTTCGCTTATGATTCTTCCGGGTGTTGAAAGTCACGATCTTGTCCCAGACAACGCAAAATCCAAGAAGATCCAGGAGCTAAATAAAAAAGAAGAAGGCGTCCAAGATATGGCCGAGGCAATGCAGAAACAGATGGTATTTATGATGCCTGTAGTTACCGGTATTGCTGCGTTTAGTTTCCCTGCAGGGCTTGCGATGTATTGGGTGGTTTCTACGATATTTAGTATCGGACAACAGTGGATCTAGAATCTAATATAGACGAGAACGAGTTATAACAAAGGAGCCAGTATGAAAATACAGGATTACGCCACCACAGTTCTCGCCCACATGGGTGTTCAAGGAGCACAACTAGAAATTATTGAGGAAAACGATGGGGTTCGCGTTGTAATTCAGGTTTCTGAGGAAGACTCTGGAATGATGATTGGTCGCCGAGGTGAAACAATTGAGGCACTGCAGAAAATTTTTTCGTTAACCTTTCGTGAGGAACTTGGCGAGAAACGCATTACTGTTGCGGTGAATGATTATCTAGATCGTCGTCAGGAAGTTGTTGAAAGAATTGCCAACGAAGCTTTGGAACGAGTGAGTGCAGACAATGAACCCGTCACACTCCCCTATCTCTCAAGTGATGAGCGTCGTTATGTCCACACGCTTATGAAGGATAAGGGCGTTGAAACGCGGTCGGACGGAACGGGTCGAGACCGCAGGCTAACAGTGTTTCCGCAAGGCTACTTGTCTACTCAGTCTACTCGATCTATGCCTGCAGCGACGATTGGATCTCATACAGAAGGATCTGGTGAGGAAGCATGATTATTCATACTGATGGGGGCTCTCGAGGAAATCCAGGGCAAGCGGCTACAGGTATTGTTGTGCTTAATGATGACGGCAAACTTGTCTATGAATCTGGCCAATATCTTGGAATAGCCACAAACAACACTGCCGAGTACGAGGCTGTTTCACGCGCACTCGATTGGCTTCTTCAAGAAAAAAAGACAGGCCACTTCTCTACCCCACAGCACATTGTGTTTAAATTAGACTCACAACTTGTTGTGGAACAATTAAATGGCCGATATGCTGTCAAACAACCGCATATTCTTCTCTATGTCAAAAAAATTCGGTCGCTCGTTTCTTCTCTTGGTTTTGTCGTAGAATTCCGGCATATTCCTCGCGCAGAAAACGCTGAAGCAGACGCTTTAGTAAACAAAGCTTTAGATGAACAACATAGCGCAAATAAAGCATAAATAAATAGATCTTTAGCAAGATTAATTCTTTTTTTGATCGAGAAAAGAATGTGAAATTGTAAAAAAAACCAGCGCATTGCCCAGGAGTTACCAGTTGCGAGTACAACAGAGCTTAGACCATAATAGAAGAATGAGTTCTGCCCAGAACCGCGCCTTTATTACCGAGACAGTAGAGGAACCAGTATCATTGGTTGTGTTTGGCGAGGAGTCTTTAGCCAAAGAAGCTACAATATTAAAACTTCAGGAAATGTTTCCTGATTTCTTTGTTATTTCAAGTTTGCGATTGAGTAAAAGACTCCCTATTTTTGCCTATAAAGTTGTGCTCATAACCTCTGGACTAGGGGAGTGGAGGCATGCACTTTCCTTAGCCAAAGAAATGAAAGCGCCATTTATTGTCGCGACCTATGGAAAAGAATCTAAAGATCTTTCCAGAGAAATTCGAAAGAGATATGCTCATACACTTGTGTTGGTGGCAGATCGAGAACTAGAAAAGGGAGAAGAAACTTTATTTGCCGAGAAAATAGCCGTCGAAGTTTTAAATGAACGCCATTTTGGGATTGAAAAAGAGATTGTACTTCCCAAGTTGGAGCACAAAGCAAATAGTGCGAAAAACATCGAACCAATCATTGAAACAAACATCGAACCAAACGTTGCACCATCAGATGAGACCAAACCAAAGGATAACGTCGAACCTCAATCATTTCATATTCCTCGACTTCAACATATTCATCAAGAAGTGAGTATTCCTCAAACACCCACTTCACCAATAGCTATTTCATCGATGATGTGGGGAGGATCCGGATTGAATACAACTCACATTCATATCAAAAAGGAAGAACCACAAAAATCTGGATTATTTTCCCATTTACCTGAAGAAAAATTGTTTATTGCAGACAGAAATATTAAAGGAGTAGACGGGGTTTCTCAACAACCATCACGCACACATGAAAGAGATCTTCTTCAGAAGATTTTTAACAAAAATAATGCAAAACCTGAGGAAAATACCCAACAAGTACAAGAAAAAAAGATAGGAAAACTACCAAAAGAAATCGCACCAAGAGTGTGGAGACCTGATGAAGGATTAAGGGTGAGGATGAGAGGTTATGCAAAAACGTTTATTATTAGTGCGTCCATTCTGATTCTATTAGCAGTGCCAATACTTGGTTATTTGGTCTTAGAAAAAGTATTTATTGGAAGTATGAAGGCTGTCTATATATCTTTGGTGGGGGAGGAAACAGTATCACCTCGAACACAAGATTTGGCAAAGTTAGACAACATAACAAAACAGTTTGAGATAGCAATTCAGGGCCTTCTTTGGCTCGCAAATCCAATTGGACTTTCTCCAGAATTTGAGAGTCAACAACTTGCAATTGCACTGGCAAAGAAAAGTGGTGTGGCGGTTGGATCTTTAGAAACGTATCGACAAACGCTTGAAAAGGTATATGGAGCGGTTGTTCGAGGAGACAACGATCCTCTAGAGTTCTTTGCAATTGCTTCAACACAAGTTGAACAAGCAAGCAAAGACCTTGCAGAGTTCTCTGCAGAGTTGGGAACGCTTACAAACACGATTCCACTTTTGCCATTGGTAAAGGCAGGAGATGTGGAGAAAACAATTGGAAGCATGCGTCGAGATCTGGTAAAACAACAACATCTCCTGTCTGTTCTGCCGTCGATATTAGGTTCAACACAAAAAAGAACATACCTTGTGTTGATTCAAAATCCTTTAGAACTTCGTGCCACTGGAGGTTTTCTGGAATCGTTTGCTTTGATTACCTTCGATCGTGGCAAGTTGTTAGACGCACAAGTGCATGATGTTGCAGAGGCCGACAATCTCCTAAAGGGGAAGGTTGACCCGCCCGCAGACCTTCGTGCGCAACTCGGAGAAAATCAGTGGTATTTCCGCGACAGCAATTGGAATGTGAATTTCCCATTTGTTGCTCGACAAGCCGAGTGGTTTGTGGAGAAGGAGATGGGGAGGCCGGTGGATGGCACCATCGCAATCAATGCAGCCGTTCTTGAGGGAATGCTGCGTGCGGTTGGGCCGGTGGCAGTGGGACCAACAACGGTTGGAAATCAACAAGAACAGATTACTGCAGATAATCTCATCGAGCGCTTATTCACAAAGAGTGAATCATTGTTCCAAAATAATCAGTCCAAAAAAGCGTTATTGAGCTCGGTAACGGAGGCGGTATTTTCTAAGTTGCAAGACACTAAGGGTGAAGAAGCTAGGAATCTTGGCACCGCTTTGTTTAGTGCTTTGCAAAATAGCGACATGATGGTTAGCGTGCATGATCAACAAGATGAAGCGGCCCTGGCCTTGGTTGGTGTAACGGGAGCGATATTAACGCCACCGTGTCCTCCGGTGTTTGCAGATAAAACATGTGTGGTAGATACGCTATTTCAAGTTGACTCAAACATTGGCGTGAACCGCGCAAACTACTCAATCAAACGATATTTTGAGCACAATATCGTGTTGTCGCAGACGACAGCAGCACACACGTACACTATTCACTACACCAACACAGCGCTGTCAACGGCTTGGCCATCTGGAACGTACAAGGATTATATTCGGCTTGTTCTACCAGACTTTACCCAAATCAATAGTATTTTGGTGAATAAAGTTGCAGTTTCTGGATCGGTAATCACGCAGAAAGTACAGTATGGAAAACGTGAGGTTGGATTTACGATCGAGGTCCCGGTGGGGAAGACAATTGATGTCCAAGTGAACTATGTGACGAGTATGGCTCAGCCAAAAACATTTTCGTATGCAATATTCACGCAAAGACAGGCGGGAACTGGTGGTGATCCAATCTCATTTTCTCTCACCACACAAAAACCACTACGAATCACAAAATTGGCGCCAGAAGGCGCGGTTTCTGGAAATCTTGTGCAGTTCGATACCAAGCTCGATAAGCATCAATACCTGGCGGTTGAAGTCCAATGATCGCAATGGTACAATCACCTCTCTTGAATTGGGGTTTGTAACAAAGTTTAAACTTAAAGAATAACCTGAAAAAGAAAGAACTGTCATGACC